>Ga0315899_10004040_pt1 | contig 15885 bp, 18 predicted proteins | sample LakEriMetagenome_2_FD_203518 | JGI IMG/M metagenome (GOLD analysis project Ga0315899, IMG submission 203518) | Freshwater fungal communities from buoy surface, Lake Erie, Ohio, United States - Buoy 4 MA112 | ecosystem: Environmental > Aquatic > Freshwater > Lake | place: USA: Lake Erie, Ohio... | reverse complement strand
GCGCTCTCCGAATGTGCGGGCGAGCCAAGCACAGATCTACAAGCTCTGCCTGATGCTTCTGGCTCAGAAATGCCGCAACGCTCTTGTGGTCCTGTACAGTATCATTGGTGATGCTGAGGATCTCCACTGCCTCCGACTCCTCCACTGCCTTGAGCAGCGTGCACATGTGCTGCCCGTGGTGCTCCGAGAGAACGTGAAAGGCTGTCCATCCAGCATCACGAAAGTGTTTCAGTTTGTTCTGTATGTACGGGTCCAAGCAAAGATTCACGAAGTCTTCGGGTTGTTTAAGCGCAATCACAAAGCCAGCACCGCTGAGACATATTATGTGTCCGAGCACCATTCCAATGAGACGCGTTAGATGTCCAGCTAACCATGCCCATGACATTCTGATGCCATTAGTAAGCACAGATTGGCAGGGGGACCACAAGTGTCTGAGGCAACCAGTGATCTGTCCTCCTGCCAACTCCGGCGCCATCACGAGCGGCCTGTGGCTGGGCGACGGCCCCCGCACCCCTGGTACAAATTCTCGAACGTTAACGCGATAGCGACGGTTTGTAGTAGGAAGTACACTAGGGGTCAGACTTCTCTAGCTAGTAGTAGTCAGTTGAACTAAACCTATCACCAACGTTAGCGTGATAGCGACTTTTTGTAGTAGGAGCACACTAGAAGTCTGACTTTTGGGAATTTTTGCCGGTAGAAGACGGCGCATTTGGCGGCAGCGCCGCACGGGGCGCCGAGGTCGAGGGGACGCGCGGGTGCGAGTTAGGACTAACGGCAGCGTCATCATCATCCAGGTCATCCAAGGCGCCCCATCCCTCGGCACCCTTCGCAATAGCAGGCTCCGGCTCTTCATTAGATTCGAGAGATGACTCAGACGTCGTCTTTCCCGGAGCACTGGGATGTGTGTGTGTGTGTGTGTGTGTATTGGAGTTATCTGGCAACAGCCCTAGAACATCATCCGCATGCCCTAATATATTTACTACCACGGAGCCACATTATATTTACTACTGTATACCATTTATATTTACTACAGTACCTGCTCTTGGCATTTGAGTTATCGGGCAAGAGCCCCAGAATATCATCAGCATACTCTCCAATGCTGCCTGCGCGGCTCTGCAGTGTGTCGGGATGAGCTAGCTCCCGCGGATTATTGAGGCCCTCCTGTTGCGCTGCCGCCGAAAACGGCGCTCCTCCTTCAGGCTCCTGCGCCTGGGCCTGCTGCTCGGAGCCCTCATTTTGTGGCGGGAACATGACGTAAACTTTATCAATCAATTCTTCGAGAACCGTGCACGCGGTGTGGATTGAGTGCATATATTCGCGCGAGTCCGGCGCGAGACCTGCACCAAAATTCTCGAGCATCCGAGGCGCAAACGCCTCCGCCGCTACCTTGAGCGAACACCCGTTCTGGCTTTGGTGTTTGACGACGAGGTTGAGAAGGCCAAGAAGATTGAGGAACAAGGGCGACACCGCGTTCAGCCTCACCGCATCCAGGAGGACCTTCTGCATCCCAATGTGCTGCTTCTCGGGCGGGTCTAGTTTCGACTGTCGGAGCGCTTGAGCCAGAGGCACCACCAGGCGCCACGGGAAGACGGGGTTGCTAACTCGCACCAGACACTCCTCCAGAACCGATGTCGCCAACGCAGCCTTGTGCAGCGTCACAAAGTCGATATCTTTGCCAGACATGACGGTGACCATAGCCCTGTGCACGTCGGCATGCGGCGCCTTGTCATTGAAGAGGCCCATGACGGTAAGCCCTTCGTTTGCAAGGTAGTTCATGGCGCCATTGATCGTTGCTTCGAGGCGAGCGTCCCGGCTTCGCGGGGAAAGATGTGAGCCAAAACTATAGTTTGTCATTTTTCACTTTTGTCACTCCTCCAATTGCAAGTAGGCCAGTTTTCACTTTTTTGCAACGTCCCTCAGCAAAGCGGGGCGCTGGCTGGGGCGGCGGATGGAGCGGCGGTGTCGGCGGCGGCGTCAGGCATGGTCGCCCCGTTCAGCTGCGGCAGCGTCGGCTCCAGCGTCCTGCAGAATGACAGAAAACAGCAAGGGGAAAGTCACTGTGCGACAATGGAAGAGGGCGAGGATTAGGGCATAGTGCTCAAGCCGGCAACGTCTGTTGCGCAACTGATCTCTGGCCATCAACCACGTGCACGCTATCGACAGCGGGTGAGTGAGGACTGAGGAAGAGCGGCGCCAAAACGGTAGGGGAGGTCGCGGGACATCGGACTCACAGATGGCACGCGCCCGTGAATGACTGGGCGTAAGTCGTGGGCACCCATGGGCAATCACGGGGCGTAAGTCGTGGGCACCCATGGGCAGCCGTGGGCACACATGGGCACTCACGCGCGTCTACTGTTGCTACGCGCAGCGGCCTCGCGCAGCGGCCTCGCGCAGCGACCTCAGGCACAATACCTTTGCGACAGTGCGTACCACGTGGTCACTGACGGCCGACGAAGGGCGTCCGGCGCCGCGGGACCGTTGGACCTTGAACGCTGCGCCCAAGAGTGCACCCGCAGGCGCAAGCGGATGGCGTGCGTGCACGCACGGTTTTTACACGCGCTGCTCCCGGACTGCAGCGGGTGGGCGCCGGACCACCTCTGCGTCTGCTTCGGAGACGCTCGGAAAAGATAGAATGAGAACACGGGCACCAGAGAGTCAGAGTTTCATACTAAATCCCAGTTTCAGTACTCGGTTTCATCAACGCTTCTGATTTTCAGTCAACCTGGTACAAGGGTACTACAAAGGTTGACTGAAATTCTATTGGGAATAGTTTTTCGTGGATAAAGTAAAAAAAAAGGGCAAGACTCTAGAGGGCTGCACAAGTTCGTGCCCGATGATGCCTTAAAGCGCCTGCGGCGGCAGCAGCCGCCGCGCGGACTTCGATGCCGGGCACCGCTTGGTTCGTCTACATCACCCTCGGCAACATGCATCAGAGGCTGAGGGACTTTTCCTAGGCGATCGAGTACCACACGCAGGACTTGACCAGGGGAGCGGACTCACAAACATTGTAACAAAAACCCACACCCTGCACTGCTATAGGGGTAGCGAGGGCAACCTCTGCGAAGCTCCGCCCTGAAACTCGAGCATCTGGCTGATTTACTTTCAGGGGCTTTCGGATGACCAGGTATTCAGGAAAGACTCACTAACAAGTACCAAGCTAAGTGTGAGGTTTGAGCATGGACTGCTGGCCCAGATGCCTTTGCAACGATGATGCATTACCGTCCTCGCTGAACGAAATGAAGATGTCCATGGAAACTTTTGGATGCACGTACAAGTGCGGCTCCGCGTCCGGGCTCCGCGCGAGCGCCTTCACCGCCTTCATCGAGGCTGCGGTCTCCCTCTTCGCGCACTAAGTAGATGGCCGCGGTGCGGGGCAGCTCAGTAGCCGCGCACTAAGTAGACGGCTACGGTACGGGGTAGCTCGCGCTGCAGGACGACGCGGGGAATCATCATGATTGTTTGCCAACGTGTCCAGGGCACTCATGCTGGCCGCGGCTCGTCACGCTCTGTAATACCTAGCTCATATCTACCTCTCGCCGGCCAATGAACAAAGCAGAATGAAGCCTCTGCTGGGTGCATCATCTCATTTCAAACTCATCTAGCGATGCTATTGCGAGTGGGGGGAACCCAGTGTTTTCTCAGCCGGGCTGCTGCCGCCGGCCAGGCACACGGCCGCCTTCTCGTTCACGCGGGCCTGGCCTCCGGAGTCGAGCTGCACGAGTGTTGGATTTCGACCGATGGCCCGCATGCCTTCGCGACGAGTGCACATCTCAGCGGCCTCGAGGAGGGCCAGCAAGAGCTGGGCCCTAGCGGGCTGACGGCCACAACCGCGAGGAGCCATCGACGCACCTTCAGAGATGCAGAAAAAGCTCGACTCTGCTGCTCGAGTCGCTCGAGAAGAAGCCCACGTTGGTACACGCCCAGGCGCAGCAGAGCACAGACGCCCTGTTGCAGGGGCGGGAGCCTGCGGAGGAGGTGATGAGGGTGCTGGGGCGGGCGGAGACGCTAGCGGTCACCTTCAAGACGCAGGAAGTTGGAAACACCTTGTGGGCGTATGTGACGATGGGGGCGGGAGCCCGGGGAGGGGGTGATGCTGGTGCTGAAGGGGCGGGTGGGGGCGCTAGTGGGCACGTTCAACAAACAGAATGTGGCAAACATGCTGCGGTCGTATGCGAAGATGGAGCGGGTGCCCGGGGGTGATGTGGTTGATGGAGGGGCAGAGGGAGGCAAGGATGGATTCCATGGATTCAAACACCTCAGCCTCACACACTGACTATGAGTCGCACGCATCGTCGGTAAACAATGGAGGCAAGCACATGGAGACGGCTGTGCCGTTGCGTGAAACGAGCGGCCATCACATGGATGTGGAATTTTTGAAAGCGGACGATGCTGGGGTACCTCTATAGTAGGTCTCTTTTGACACTATAGTAGGTCTCTTTTGAGAGCGGACGATGGAGCCAGCTGCCTCTAAGTCGGTCAAGGTGCTTCGTGGCACCCCGCTCAAGACTAGCGAGGTCTGGAACGGCAAGCACTTTAGCTACAGTCAAAGACAGCTGGGCCAAGCGTACGACACCAGAGGGACCATAATCACATATGATGCACTGCGAACCTCGACTAAGACTCTCTTGCAAAACCTCTCCTTCTCTCCCTTCCTCAGTTCCTCGACTCTCCTCCGGTCTCTCTCACCGAACCCGTCGGGTCATACTCAATTATTTTTGTGTTTCTGATAAACTCCTTTCACATGCGTCGCTACTTGCGGGCAGTGAGGTCGAGATGAGAGGTGTATTGTAGCTGTGATTGCAAACGCTGGCGTTCACGAACAGTCTGCCCGTCTGTGGTCACCCCATACCTGTGACACGTGCTTAAGAACACGTTCCCACCAACACATTCCCGCGAACTAATTCCCACACACGCACGCACGTCAGGCGACTGACAAGGGGCCGACGGTATTGGTGACCACTGACGGTCACGAACTTTACCACGCACTCAGTACACCGACGCATCAGAAACTCGCCTTCGCGCGCACTCACAGGTGTTGGCTTTAGTGTTAATATACATACATACATACATACATACATACATTATATATATAGGGGAAAGACTGATTGGTTTGCACTCACAGACAGGGTTTAGGGGCCAGGGAGGTCTCACACACAGGGTTTAGGTGCCAGGGAGGTCGTGACCACTAATCCATTCACATCTGGTGCACGCACATGCACAATCATGCGCGCTAATACACGCACACAAACACGCACACAAGCACACACACAAGCACACACACAAGCACACACACACACACACACGCACACACACACAAACACGCACACACACACACACACACACACAAACGCACGCACACACACACGGACTCTTCATGGATGTGTCCGAAGACATGATACTGGGGTTTGATGCGATTCTGAACCTCCAACAACAGATCGACACACCCCGCCCGGCGCCCACCCTCGCACTCGTCCCCATGGCCTATCGGCGGTCCGTGCGTCACGAGAACATCAATACCCTCAGGAATTTTTCGCCATTGTTTGCGCAGTGGCTCGCCTCTGTCCAAGTTGAACGCCCAGTCACAAAAACGCGGCTGCCATGGCGACCCGTAGATCAGGAGTCCCTCTACCTCATACGCCTCATCTTCAAGGCAGACACAATCGGAGAGGGAGGCTGCATGTGGGAATGTGTATACGTATGTGTGATTTGTGTATGTGTGTGTATGTGTAATGTGTGTGTGCAATCATGATGTATATGTGTAATGTGCATGTGTGTGTATGTGAATGTTTATGCATGTGCATGTGTAAGGTCACGGTCACGGCACGGTACTACGGTCGGGTTTTAAACGAAAGCGTGTATTTTTAAATTCGTATTTTTAAATTTTACGGGTACTTTGAGCGGGGAACGCACAATGGGGACCATCAGCGCGCCCATTCCGCAGGTGCAGAAGCTCCTGGCGCCGCTGCGGGAGCGCGAGAGCGGCGTGCAGAAGCTCCTCGCCGAGCTCGAGGCGCAGGTGGCGAGCAGCCGGTTGGAGCTGGCGCAGGTGAGATCAGAGATCGATCGGATCCTGGCGTGGCAGCCTCCGTCGACTTTGCTCAGTCTGTATGCCGACGGGCGGCTCAAGGAGCGCGGCGCGCGCCCGGACGGCGCCCCCGACGTTCTCGGCGAGGGCAAGGGCGACGGCGACGATGCGGAAGAGGAAGAGTTCTTTTACGATTGCGAGGACGAAGAGGAAGAGCCGGCACCGCCGCAGCCCGACGATCCGCTCACGTGCGAGGCGGCCCGCGAGAGCGAGCGGGTCTTTGCCGTGTGCAACGCAGCGATGGCCGTGCTGCGCCGCGAGCACAGCGACTGCGTGGCAGAGGGGCTCGCGACAGGCAATCGCAAGATGAGCTTACTAGACCGCTGCTTCTTTGACGGTGGGTGGGTGGGTGGCTGGGTGGCTGGGTGGCTGGGTGGGTGAATGTATGTATGTATGTAAGTATGTATGTATGTATGTATGTATAGTGAGGGAGTACATGGGCCGCCTCGTAGCCTCCCTGCCAGCCGCAGACGGCACCAGGCCGTGCATCCCGGCGCAGCTGTCGCCGCCCCGAGCTGGAGGCAACTCACCGGTGTGCCAGCCGCACCTCATAGCCGGCGGGTCCACGCAGATGGGCAAGGTACAGTGCTTGCCCACGTGTGCAACGTGTGTGGGTGTCAGAACTGAGGCTGGCTTTTAGCGTTGTCGTGGTGCCGCAGCTGTGTGGGCAAGTCACAGTGTGTGTGTGTGTGTGTGTGTGTGTGTGTGTATACACACGGGTCTCTTGACGATGTGCTCCGCAGACCATGTTCGTCGTCATCGGTTATGTGGCCGCATGGTTTGCCGAGTGCCCCTTGGTGTGCCTCACGACCACGGTAAAGCTATATATGTACACACACACACACACACACACACACACACACACACACACACACACACACACACACACACACACACACACACACACACACACACACACACACACACACACACACACACGTAGGTAAGCGGCACCAAGAGCCTGCACAAGAAGGTGCTTTCCTCCATGCTGCGCCTCGAAACGCGGGGTGCGCCGGGGATCTCTATGCATTGCTCCTACTCTTCGTCTGCAACCGCCGCGCAGGTAAAACATATACCCTAAACCCGAAACCCTAAACCCGAAACCCTCTCGACGCATTACTCCTACTCTTCGTCTGCAACCGCCGCGCAGGTAATATATATACCCTAAACCGAAACCCTAAACCCTAAACCCTAAGCCCTCTCGATGCATTACTCCTACTCTTGGTCTGCAACCGCCGCCAAGGTAATATGTATATGTATACATATGTATATGCCGTCAAGGTAATATGCACACACACACACACACACACACACACACACACACACACAGATGGAGTACTTTCACGAGAGTATCCGCGTTGCTGAACGCCCGGCAACCGCCAAAGGCAAACGGGCTCCTGTCAGAATACACCGTGACGTTGTGGCTAAGGCTGGGCTCGGGGGCAGCGAGTTGGCGCCAGACCGGGGGCTGCTCTTCATTGCAGACACCGCCGCGCAGATGCGGAGAGCCGTGAAATTGATCACTGAGGTCCGCGCGAGCGGAGTGGCATCTGGACATTTTGGACTCATTATTGACGAGGCTGACTCTTTTCAGCGCACCGAAGACGATACCCTCCAGCTTGAGCAGCGCCTCAATGATCTCAAGGGAAGCGGGCACGGATGGGTGAATGATTCGTATCAAGACACTCTCAACTACGACACCTACGGCGGCCCCAGCTTCCACGGCGCAGACGTCATCGTGTCCATTTCAGCCACTCTCCTCCCCGTCCTCCTCAAAATGTTCAAGGCGCAGCAGGAGAAGAAGGCCCTCGAAAGCACGCGCCACCTTGGCGAAGGAAATCTCCGTGAAGGTGAAGACAAAGTGCGTGAGCAGACGGACGACAGCTCGCCGGTGTACACGTTCTTCACGAAAGCCCCGCCGAGCAAATACGTTGGGGTGCTCAGCGAAGTGTGGCAGCCATTCAAACGCGGTGGGAAGCCTGTCTTCCTACGGCCAGAAGAGGTGAAAGGCACGAACCTAGGGGGAATTCTGGATGGGCACTACCGCGATGCGCACGTGCAGCTGCGCCTGGACAGCAGCGTGCTTGCGCTCTACGCTGACGCCGCCGCCATGCCCTATTCGCTCCTCCTCGACATTACTGTCTCCCGCGTCAACGTGGAAGGCGCCTCGCTCCGCGACAAGGCGCAGTGGCTGGCAGAACACTTCGAGAACCTCACGGTCATCACCGTCGACGGCCTCCTTATCCGGTACAAGCTACCCGCTCAAAACTGGGACGCGAGTTCATGGGTGGATGGGATGAAGAAGCGGGAGAAGACGGTGGAGGACCTCCTGAACGAACTTGAGCCCCAAATGAATGGCGCGCCGGTGGCCATTTTCGGATACTCTCAGATGATCCGGGGCGATAGCTTCCGAAGTGACTGGCGCGTTCCCACCCACATCCTCCAGCAGCTATCCAACGCTATGAGCGTGGATCGGCTGGTGCAGAGCGCGGGGCGGGCATCTTTCATCGGCAAAGAGCTCCTCGATATCAATGCCCTCAAGACCGACGGTGGAGAGGCTGGTCATGTGCGCGTGCTCCTCACAGACGTCGACTATTTGACAGTGCGAGCGTACGTGGAGTTCATGAACATGCTCGCCGACGAAATCTCCAAGGGCAAGAGTCTGCAGGAGCTCTTTGACCCCTCGCGCGTCAACCGCAAGTATCTCGGTAAGTTCAGCATCCTCGTCGCCGACTGCCAGCGCCGCAGAATTGGCAACCGCAACGAGAATCTCGAGGGCCTGCTCGACAAGAGTCTCTTTGAAGCGGACCTCGAGGCCGAGGCGGCATACGCGGCGTCATGCGAGCGTGATGAGGCTGCCAAACATCTGGCCACCCTAGACAAGCGCTTCTGCGCCGCAACAGACGAGGAGAAGAAGCTTGATCTGCGCCGGTCAGCCGCGAGCAAGTGCTGCGAAATCGCCGCACAAGTCCGCGAGGCCGCGGAGCGTGCGCGCTCGGAGGCAGCCAGGTCGGCCAATGAGGCGATGCAAGCGGATGTCAGCGGGGTGCGGCCGAGCGAGAAGGCGCTGATGGATGCTAATGAGGCAGAGGAGGATGCGGCGACGGCGGCGCAGCTGGCAAGCCGCGCCATCGTGGTAGTTACTCTTGCTGATGTCCAGGTCAAGGTGGACAAGGTTGTGGCAGCGCTCGAGAAGGCGCGCGAAAAGCAGACTGCTAAGGCCTTGGACAAGGTCTCCGACACCGTACTTGCCTCGATGCAGGAGCTCATGTTCATGGTCACGGATCTGGAGAGGGGCGAGGGGGAGGGGGAGGGAAAAGCTGACCTCTCTGGAGAGGTCAGCATGGAGGATGACGTGTCTGATAAGAGTAAGTGGATGTGTGTCGAAAGCAGGAAGTATGTCGAGGACGCTGGGCGGCAGGATATCGTCGCGTTTTGCCGGAGAAAAGTGGCGGAATTGAGTGGGATGGCAGAGGAGTTGGCGGAGGAGGCCAGGACAGTGGATGGGGGGGGGTTGGGGGGCTCAAGTGTCAAGTTGAAGAGCGAGCGGAGGGAGAAGCCTGTGGCAGTCAGCAAGGGGGAAACAGGAGCGGCTAAAAAAGAGGATAAAAAAGCGTTGGAGAAGGAGGTGAAACGAATGCTCAAGGACCGTGCGGACAGGCTCAAAGTAGTCAGAAACAACCTTGATGCGGCACGCAAACTGCACCAAAAGGCGAGCGAACTATTTGAATCCGGCGAAACTCCCGCCAAATCGGAAAAGTCGGGCAAGGTTCGAGCGCAGAAGCTAGTCGTGCATGCAAGTCGAATGTCCACTCTGGCTGAGGAGAGTCTCAGCGCGGCGCAGTGGCTGCACCGCGCCGGAGCTGAAGACGCAAGCGGTGCGCATGCACAAGAGGGCTTTGAGGCAGCTTCCCAAGTTCGTGAGCTCGCAGTGGAGGTGGCAGCAGAGGCGGTGCGGGCGGTCACAGGGGAGATGGAGGGCGGGATCAAAGGCGCCCAGGATGTCTGTCGGCTGTTGAGGACCGGGGGCGGGGAGGAGGAGGAGGAGGAGGCATGCGTGTCGACCGCGTTTCTGACCAGCGTCAGTGGCCGCAAAAAAGCCGCGAAACTTGTAGAGACTTTGCGGCAGACGTGTGAGCAGCTGAATAGCAACAAGACTCTCCTGCTCCCATGCCGCTGGGCACACAGCGAGAGAGAGACCCAAGTCAAGAACTCTGCCCGCGAGGAAAACCAGGGCGTAGAAGAAAAGGAAGTCGGTCCCATGGCGATGTCTCCCGCTCTTACGCGGGCTCTCAAGGAAGGAGTGGACCGCTACCGGGCCGCCTGCGCCAGCGTAGACGCCGTCGTGGCAGAGGCCAAGGTGCTGATGACCGAGGTAGAAGAGCTCATTCCTGCGATCAAGGCGCCTGCTAAAGACAAAGCAGGCGCTGCTACTGGTGATGTTGAAGGAGGTGGTGGGGAAGAAGAGAAGGGTGACAACGGTGGGCGCGATGAGGTGGAAGGATCGGAGGAGGAGGCGGTTGTTCGAAAGCCAAAGAATGGCGCTCGGGGGAGCAAGGTGCGAAGGATCATCGAAGACGATGAGGAGGCATAGAGCCAGTAAGCCTAGGACTGCAGGAGAGAAGACCATCGTGGGTTGCAGTTAAGAAAGGGTTCTGAGAGAGAGCGAGAAGAGGAGAGAGAGAGAGAAGTTTTATTGACAATCAACAAGTGACTGAAGGTCGGTAAGTAAAAGGACCTGTCGGGTAACACCGCCTCTGGGCGCACGGGCCCAGCATATGACGGCGAATTCTATACCCCCACTTTCAGTTTGGCCATGTGGCACGCCTTGGCGGCGGGCACAGACGGGCTCAGACATCCTTAGAGATTGACTGTAAGCGCGATCACACACCGCTAGCGCACAAGGAGGAGAGAGGGAAAAAAAAAATTGATCAACATCGTGACCCACGCTGAAGGAGTCCTGTAAGGGGCTCGGATCGGTGTCCTTGAAAATAAACACTCAACACACCAAACAATCAACTCGAATAACCGAGGTACGAACTAGGCACTTGGGCCCCACAGAATTTCGGGTGGCAACTGCTGTGTTTTTAACAAGAATTCGCCCTAAAGCGTATTCGCGGTCAAGCGGAGATTTGTTGAGCGCGCTCCGCACCCTCCTCCTGCTTGTCACCGTCGGCCTCCTCTCCCGCTTCTTTTTTGCTGTCCTCGTCTTCCTCCACGATTTGACACATGACCTCCCCGCATCATCTTCGGAGTGGGCAGCGCATTTTCTTTTCCGTCGTTCATTATTTTCTTCTCGTTTTCCCCTTCTTCTTCCACTTTAGGGGCTTGCGGGGCTCTTCGAGTGGCTCGGGGTGTTTGCCACTGCAGTTGCTGCGCTTACCACACCACTTGAACACCTTCTCGCCCTCATGCTCATCCTTCTTCTTTGCCTTATTCGCCGATGCGCTGCCTCCTCCTCCTCCTCCTCCTCCTCCTCCTCCTCCTCCTCCTCCTCCTCCTCCTCCTCCGCCGCCGCCGCCGCCGCCGCCGCTGCCGCCTCCGCCGCTTGGGCCTAGTCGCACGCACGCACGGAGGCGAGGAGGAAAGACAGAGAAAGGGGGGTGGGGCGGAGAGATATAGGCGAAAGGGTTTGGGGTTTAGGGTTTAGGGTTTAGGGTTTGGGGTTTAGGGTTTAGAAAGGGTTTAGGGTTTAGGGTTTAGGGTTTAGGAGAGAGAGAAAGAGGCACAAGCGCGGCAGAAGGAGCGCAAGGAGTGATGACAAGGAGCGAGGTGAGAAGCAAGAGGAGAGGTGTTTAGTTGAGCGGCAGTGGTTTAGTTAGAGTCTTTAAGAGTGATGACAAGGAGCGAGGTAAAGAAGAGGCTAGGTGCACCGATGAATTCATCATTCCAGTATGTGTATCAGAATAAACGACCTTTAAGTTAGTTAAGTTAAGAAGAGGCTAGGTGCACCGATGAATTCATCATTCCAGTATGTGTATCAGAATAAACTACCTTTAAGTTAGTTAAGTTAAGAAGAGGCTAGGTGTACCGATGAATTCATCATTCCAGTATGTGTATCAGAATAAATGACCATTAACTTGAAGGTGTTAACAGTAGTAAAATTGTGGACCGTTCAAGATTTTTTTCCCATGTAATCACTTAATAAATAAATAAATAATATCTTTCTTTTTCCTACTATTAACCAAGATAACCATCATGTATTATGCCAATTGGAAGCCGTATAAATATTTTTTATCTTACACTGTTGGAGGAATAATATATTATATTATACGGCCTATTTGACAGGGTAATAAATATTTGACAAGGTAATAAATATTTGACAAGGTCAAAAACATGGGCACCTTTTGCACCAGCTGCGGCCGGTGGGGCGGAGGGCTCATAGTGTCCTCGCTCCCTGGACAGATTCTCAAATCAAAAGTCAGTGCTCTAATACAATATATCTACATGTGCATATATCTATATGTGCATACCAACACCGACACCCACACCGACACCAACACCCACTCCCACACACGTTCACACTCACCAATTGGCAGGCTGCCCAGCGCAGTGCGGGCAGTGAGCAATAGGGGGTCCAGGAGGACCTCGGGGTCCCGGTGCGCCCACGGCATTTTTACCTGGGACACAGAGGGACGAGGGACGAGAAAGTCAAGGGTTCGTGAAAGTCAAGGGTTCGTGTCAAGTGCAGAGGGCTTAAAATGATAATTTTCCATGCAAACAATAATTTTCCTACGCCTTGCAGTGTCGCTACACTTACAGCCAGATGCGCACGCACAGCACTTTTGTGTGTGTGTGTGTGTGTGTGTGTGACCACGGCACAAGGTGACACCCGCCTGGCCCCGAAAACAATACACGAAAAAGACGACTGTTCGAAGCCAGTGTCACTGCAGTTCCTCGCGGGTAACAACAACACCAACAACACCAACAACAACAACAAGTATCACCAGGAGCTCCTCGCGGGCCCTGGCTGCCTCGCATTCCCTGCAGACCTGCCCTGCCCGGGTCACCCTGAGGTCCGCGGTAGCCAGGGAAGCCAGGAGGACCGAGCACGTGTTCGAAGGCTATAAGTTTGGGCGTGAGCGCCTGCTCAGGGGGGGGTTTATTATTACATATGAAATTATTATTGACCGCGCACACGTGTTCGAAGGCTGTAAGTTGGGGAACGAATGTGCCCTTTACATTTCGTCCTTTTCGTTTCGTAAGTAAACAACCTTTACCCTCTAAGTTTGGGCATCAACGCCTGCTCAGCGGGGGGAGGATTTCAGGCGAAAAGAGGGATGCTGACGGTTTTTTTTTGGAACACGAGCGCAGGAAAAGCGGTACGATGTGGCAACCTTGATAGAGCTTGCTTTCTCTCACTTACAAAGAAGAATGCATTCTCTTACATACAAAGCAGAATGTATTCTCTCACGTACAAAGAAGAGTGCACATTCTCTAACATACAACAAAGAATGCAAGAGGCACCTGGTGCTTGATGCGCAATTGACTTTGGTACTGATTGATTTCCTTGACAAGTTCGTTGTCGGCCTCGAGGTCGCGCTTCAAGGTTGCTATCACCTGTTTAGGGTTTAGGGTTTAGGGTTTAGGGTTTAGGGCTCGAGGTCGCGCCTCAAGGCTGTTATCACCTGTTTAGGGTTTAGGGTTTAGGGTCTATGGTTTAGGCTCGAGGTCGCGCTTCAAGGTTGCTATCACCTGCCACAGAAGTGGTCATATTGCAGCGTCAGTTTTGTCCCCTCCGTTGCATGGGTGTGAGAGTATGTGTGAGTTTGTGTGTGTGTGTGTGTTCATTTCTGTCGTCGCCCGGGGATCGGGCAGCATACCTGGGGATAGGTGCAGTCCACGTCCTCTTTCTGGTACTTTCCCTCGTACCCGTACCCCTCAATCCATCTGCCAGCGGGGCCCGGGGTCACTAAAGCCTCGGGCGGCGCTCGTTTAGGGGGAGGCAACGATACATATGCACTGCGCCTGCACGAGCACTGCCCGAGGCACGAAGCTCCACTACACACCTGCCAGGGAGCGGGTGAGGCCAAGGGTTCTGCCGGCACGGCTTGGTCTCGTTTTCCCCGGCCTTCCAGAGCGTGCGATACCGCCCAGATATCCTGTAGTTCCCCAGCCCGTCTCGGTCGCCTCGCCGGGGCATCATCACGCTGCGCCAGCCGCCACCGCCTGCTAACCCAGCCACAAGGGCCGCCGCAGCGCCAACGCCGAGGCACATCGAGAGCAGGATCCTGCGTCGGGGCAGCGCTCCCGGCCTCCCGCTGCCCCCGTCGACTCCATCGCCGTGCCAGCCCGCCAGAAGCTCCGTGGCGGCGCTCGCGTCGGGTCGCCTTTCGGACGGCATCTCATAGATTGGCTGGCTGTTCGCGCAGTCCGTTCGTAACAGAGGTGGTGCGTCAGCATCCGGTAAGGTGAGAAAGAAACGGGAGCAGGCGTGAACGGGGGCACGATGCCTGCCGTCAAAAAGGACTCGAAGAAGATGGAGCTCCTGAGGTTGCAGAGCGGGCTGGCTGTCGACGAGCGCAAGGTTAAGCGCAAGGCAGAGCAGGCGAAGCTGACCAAGGTGCTCGATAAGGAAATCACCTGCGGGGCGCCGACGATGCCGGCATGCATGCCGCAGAGCCGCCACGCGAGCCAGGCGGGGGACGGCAGTGACACGGAAAAGGCCAACAGGGCGGAGCCGGCGCAGGACGCGCAGCCTGGCGCGCCGAACGAGGACGCCGCACAGCGCAAGAGCGCCAATGCGAGCAGCTTCTGGGGCCGCTGGACCGCCAGGGAGGAGTCGACGGTCTCCCTCAGTACTGGCAAGGGCAACAGGGTGGTGCCGCGCTCGCTGCGCGACGCCCGTGAAGATGCCGTGTGCAAGGTCGAGTCCAAGGGCCGCAGTGGGAGCGGCTTCTACACGCTTGTGCAAGGCAAGCTCGCGATCCTCACCAATAACCACGTACTGCCAGACAAGAAGGCCGCCAGCATCGCTGTTGCAACCTTCCATACGGCGAATATGGGCACGGTGGAGGTCGCTCTGTATCCCCAGAAGTTGTTTCACACTTCCCCAAAAGAGGAGCTCGACTACTCACTGGTGGCATGCGAAGTGCCGCAGGGCATTCAGCCCATCGAGCTCGTGAGTTCCGCGCTTCCAGATATACAGCAGGGCGATACCATCATTATCGTGCAGCACCCGGAAGGCGGCGAAAAGTCGGCGAGCTCCGGGCCCGTGTACAAGGTGCACCCGCCGTACGTGACCTACGAGGCTGATACAGAGCCCGGCTCCTCCGGCTCGCCCGTCTTTAAAAACTACGACCCCATCGCCCTGCACCATCGTGCTCCCCGCAACGAGGAAAGCCAGGGACTGCTGGGCTCGCTCTCCTGCACGGTTCAACGGACGAAGCATTCGAACAAAGGCATCATGCTCGCGGCAATCCTCACCGACCTCGAAGCCAAGCTTACTAACAAGCAGGGCAAAGCAGGCGAGAACAAGGCCGCATCTCCAGCGAATGCCAAAATTGACGACAAGGACACGAGCAAAATGGCAATCTTGGAACGGCTGCGCGCTGGTGCTGCATCATGCGTTGCGAGGAAAAAGGCGGACATGGGAGTGGAGGACGATGCCAATGAGGCCCTTGCCACCAAGAGTGCTGGCGGATGGGGCGGCAGGTGTGTTGCGTGCGCAGAGAGGCGTGTTGACTACACACACACACCACACACACACACACACACACACACACACACACACCACACACACACACCACACACACACACACACACACACACAAACACACACAGGGCAAATGAGCTGATGG
>Ga0315899_10004038_pt1 | contig 15890 bp, 15 predicted proteins | sample LakEriMetagenome_2_FD_203518 | JGI IMG/M metagenome (GOLD analysis project Ga0315899, IMG submission 203518) | Freshwater fungal communities from buoy surface, Lake Erie, Ohio, United States - Buoy 4 MA112 | ecosystem: Environmental > Aquatic > Freshwater > Lake | place: USA: Lake Erie, Ohio... | reverse complement strand
GCAACGCTCACAACTTCCCGCTCGATCTGGCATCTGCGGAAGCCACCCCTGTGGCTCTGACCGCTCCTTCCATCGGTTGATTGCTGCTTAGCTTTCATCTCCTCAAACCCCCACCTCACGGTGGGGGTTTTTTATTGGCAAATCAGGGTCGCGTTGGCTGGGAGGTCATGACCATCAACGCCTCCACCGCTGACTTGGGCGATGCAAGTTCCAAGGAGATCGATCAGGGCTTGCGCCACACCACAGGCTTGCGCCGGCTGGGATACAGCTCCCGACACAGGGAGCAAACCGTGCCATCACAGCCATGGGCCGTGCAGTGCTCGCGCCCGTAGAAGATGATCTGCAGGTGCAATTTGTTCCAGGAATCGCGCGGGAACAGGCGCTTGAGATCGGTTTCGGTGCGCGCCACGCTGGCACCACTGCTCAGACCCCAACGTTGGGCCAAACGATGGATGTGCGTGTCCACCGGAAAGGAGGGAACGCCAAACGCCTGAGCCATCACGACGCTGGCCGTCTTGTGGCCAACGCCAGGCAAGGCCTCCAGTGCAGAGAAGCTGCAGGGCACCTCGCCACCATGGCGCTCCAGGAGCAGCTCCGCCAAACGCTTCACGTGCTTGGCCTTGGTGCGGGCCAGGCCTAGCTGACGGATGTGCGCCAGGATCGTCGCTTCAGGCAGGGCCGCCATGCTCGCCGGATCGGGACCGGCGGCGAAGAGAGCGGGGGTGACCTCGTTGACCTTTTTATCGGTGCACTGGGCACTGAGCAGCACCGCCACCAGGAGGGTGAAGGCATCAGTGTGCTCCAGCGGGATCGGTGTTTCGGGATAAAGCACTGTGAGCCTGCGCAGGATCAGGGCCGCTCGCTCCGTCTTCTTCAAGGGCCAGAGCTCCAGGGCATCCGCGCCTATCGAAACTAAATCACCCGCGCGGACAACGGAATGAGGCCAGGAGGAACAGTGCCGACTGGCCTGGGAAGCCGGCAACCCGATCTGGGAGGGGCAAATGCAGGTAATAACAAACATTCCTACAGGCAGATCTATCAGCCATTGCGATTGATTTTCCTGTTGGTGTTTGCGCCATCGATCAAACCATCAAACCGCAAGACAGCCAAAACCGAGGCCAATCCTGCAGCTCATGTTTCCTCTCTCACCCCACCCAGCGCTGATCACATCTTTTATGGTTGCTCAATGGTTCCCACAAACTGGAGCCCCACACTCCGCGGCAAACGTTGCGTCCATGAGCGGGGAAGGTCGAAGGCCCTGCGCCAAACCAGGGAAGAACCAAACCATGTGCTTTTCAGCGACGGCCAGTTTTGTGGCAGGAGCCCTTCTGCTGCCCAGCGGAGCCGCGACCCTGGCCATCGCTTGGAAAAAAGGGCAGCGGCAAAAGCTCCCCCTGGCGGCGGCACCCTTGCTGTTTGGCCTTCAACAAACCCTGGAAGGGATGGTGTGGCTAGGAATTCAGACCCAGCCGCCACTGGCAACCACCGGCCACCCTGTTGGCCCTGTGGTGGCCGCCCTGGCCTATCTGTTTTTTGCCTACGTTTTTTGGCCGGTATGGATGCCTTTGGCGGCCGTGGCTCAGATGGCGCGACCCAAACCCGGGCAAGCGCCTTTCTGGCGAGCCATTCCCGCTCTTGGGCTGGTGCCAGCTCTCACCCTGTGGCTTCCCTTTCTGAATCATCCCCGGGCGGCCATCCCAGAACAGATTGGCCACTCGCTGGTCTATGCGCTGACACCGTGGAGCGCCGGCCTGCTTCCGCCAGTGGTTGGTCCTCTGCTCTATGCGGCCTTGATCGTGCTCCCGTTCCTGAAGGTGCCCTCCCAGCGGGTGCGCAGCTTTGCCCTCACCCTGCTGGTGGCCTTTGGCCTTGCCCAGTGGCTCAGCAGCGAGGCTCTCACGTCGGTGTGGTGTTACGCCAGTGCCCTGCTCTCGCTGCAAATTCTTTGGATCCTGCAAGAGCCAGAGACAGGCCCCGAGAGCAGAGATGGGGGAGGCCTGCTTGACGCCGCTAGATAATGTGAATGTTTGGCTGATTTAACCACGCTTGCCAGCAACCTTAAGCGCACAGGCCGCCAAGATCTTCGCCATCTCCTTCCGGTTGCTCCGCAGGGTGGCAGGCCTTTTTTTCATGGCCAGCCTCTCGATCGTGGCTGTTGTGTTGCGCCGCAGGGTGGTGATCATCGTGACACCGTTTGGCAATCTAGGCAATCGACTCTTTCTTTATGCCAATATCATCGCTTTTGCGATCGAACACAGAGCCATTGTCATCAACCCTGCTTTCCATCCCTGGCGGGCGGTGTTCGCAGGCACCAGAGCGGGGGGAGTCGCCTGCTACCCGGCGCCAAATCTGCCCTATCTGCCTGGCAATTGGCTTGAATCAACCTTGCAACATCTAGCCTGGGTTGGTTTATCGATTGCCAGTTCAGCCAACTCGCCAAGCCAGTGGGGAGCCATCAGCATCGATGGGATTGAACGCCTGGAATTAGACCAGCCCAATTTTGTGGAGTGGGCCAGCAAAAAGCATGTCATCCTGCTGAGCGGTTGGCTCTTTATCTCCAGTGTTTCGATGGAGCGCCATGCCGATAAAATCAGGGCATATTTCAAACAGATTCTTGGCAACACTCCTGAGGCATTGGCCCCCGTAAATCGTCTCCGCCAAACTTGTGATTTGGTCATCGGCGTTGTGATTCGCCATGGCGGATTTGATCAGTGGATGGGAGGAAAATATTTCTTTGAAACGACAAAATATATCGAGTGGATCAAGCAAACCGCACGGCTCTATCCTCAGCAAAGAGTAGGGTTTTTCATCTGCAGCGATGCAGAACTGAACCTCGAGAGTCTCACTGACATCTGTTATGAATTTCGCGGCAGAAGTGATCTTGAAAATCGTGCCGCACTCTCGCAGTGTGACATGATCCTCAGCCCACCCAGCTCCTTTGCCGGTTGGGCGGCCTTGATGGGCAACAGCCCCTTCCAGCTTCTCCATTCCCCCTCGCAAACGATCTCTCGGCAGGGTTTCATCCGGATCCGCAACCACATGGACATGCGAGATGCCTCCTATCCACCGGATCTTGATCGCACCGATTCCCTGATCGCACCTCGTGCTTGATTCCGCTACCTACAGCGTTCAAACCTTGGTGGAGCAGCTCCATCTGCAACCCCACCCTGAGGGAGGTTGGTATCGCGAACTGCATCGCAGCACCATCGAGGTCAGTCGCGACGATGGACAACAACGAGCCGCCCTCACGTTGATCTGGTTTCTTTTGGGCGCCGGGGAGATCAGCCGCTGGCATCGTGTGATCGGTGCGGACGAAACCTGGCACCACGCCGGAGGCGACCCGTTGGATCTCTGGATCCTGCCGCCAGCTGGCGGGGTCGCGCAACGACGGTGTCTCGGCCCCCTCGGCTCTTCGCCACTCTCCAAAGAAGATCCACACGAACCTGCCCAACCGGTTCTTGTGGTGCCCGCTGGCTGGTGGCAAGCGGCTCGCTGCCGAGGCGCATGGGCTCTGGTGAGCTGTTGTGTGGCTCCAGGTTTTGAGTTTCAGGATTTTCAACTCCTGGGTCATCAGCCAGCCTCTGGCCATCCTCCCGGGGCCCTCAGCGATCTGCTTTGACCCCTCCCCTCCCCCAACCGAGCGCCCAGCCAAGCCTGGGACGAAGCCTGATGGCTCTCTGGCTGCTCGCCATGGTTCTCGCCGTGATGGGTCTGGGCCAGCTGCCTTTGCGCGACTGGGATGAGGCCATCGTGGCCAGGGTTGCCTTGGAAGCCTCCCAGCGGCCCTGGCCCGATCGGCTGATGCCGGTGGCCTGGGGAGATCCCTACCTCAACAAGCCACCGGGACTCCACCTGTTGATCGCGGCAGCGATTGAGCTCTGGCGAGCGCTGAGCGGCGTCGCGCCGAGCGCCCTGCCCCCTGAATGGCTGCTGCGCCTTGTGCCCGCCCTGCTATCCAGCTCCGTGGTGCCCCTGGTGGGTTTGGTGCAGGCCCGGCTGCGCCCCCATCAACCTGCCGTTGCACTGGCGAGCGCCGCCATGGCCCTCACCCTGATGCCCCTGGCTCGCCACGGCCGCCTGGTGATGCTGGATGGCAGCCAGTTGGCAGCCATCCTGGTGCTTTGGTGGGCTGTGCTCAGCCCGAACCATCGCCGCTGGTCCCTCCTGCTGCATGGGATCTGCGTAGGGCTAGCGACCTCGGCCCTGCTGCTCTTGAAAGCCCCCTTGGCCTTCCCCCTCCTTGCAGCCACCTTCTGTCTGCGGGCCTTTGATCGCCAGCTTCGCTGGCGCCACTGGCGTTGGTTGCTGAGCGGGGTGGCGATCGGCCTGCTGCCTGGCCTGGCATGGCATGGGGCCCATTTTCTGGTGCGGGGCTCCGCTGCGTGGCAGATGTGGGGCAGCCAGGGCTTCGCCCGGCTGCAGGCTCGGCTGGAAGGCCACAACGGCGGCCCCCTGATGCCCGTCACGGAAGTGTTGGAAGGGGGCTGGCCTTGGCTGGCGCTCTGGCCCGGGGCGATGGGTCTGGCCTGGGGGGAGCGCCGCAGCCAGGCGGGACGCTGGTGCCTTGGCACCACGGCCATCACGGCCCTTCTTGTGTTGCCCCTCCGCACCCAGCTGCCCTGGTACAGCCTGCTGCTATGGCCGCCGCTCGTTCTGGCCTGCGGCCCTGTGCTGGTGTGGTTGGTGGATCGCCAGCCGCCGCTGCAACCAGCCTGGCCCGCCCTGATCCGCAGGGTTCCGGCGTTTTGGGCCCTGTTGGGTGCCCTGCTCCTCGCCCTGGCCTGCGTCGCCGTGGCCAGCGCCAACGCCGCCCTCCAACCCCTGGCTCCCGTGACCGCCTCAGGCGGGCTCGCCCTGCTCGTGGGAGGAGCCCTGCTCCTGGCGAAGCGGCAAAGACGCCGCCAGTCGGGTGCCATTCTTCTGGTGGCTGGGCTTTGGGGCACCTTGCTGGTGTTGATGAGCGGCCCGCTCTGGCTCTGGGAGCTCAATGAACAGTGGCCCGTGCTCCCCATCGCCAAGGCGGTGCTGCAGCAGCCCGAGGGATCGGCCCACCTGTGGGAGTTGGAGGAACGCCCCAGCCTGAACTGGTATGCGGGGCAGCGGCTGCGCCGCTGGGAGGACGACAGCCTGCAAACCTTCCTGGCCCAGCGAGGGCAGGCCGAGGGCACGTCCATGGAACAGGGGTCTGTGGTGTTGGTCACAGCAGGGCCAACCCCACCCGAGCTGCCGGGAGCCCGCTGCCAACCCTTGCCCGTCCCGCAGGACGGGGTGGCCCCCGCTGCGTCGGCACGCCTCTACCGCTGCATCAGATCGCAAAGCCCCTAGGGCCAACGCTGCGCAAGGCCCGGCAGGCCCCAAAGCTTTTTTGAGGTCAGGAAATCAGAAGAAACCATGAAACATGGCTCAAACATCCCCGGGGCTGGTTGGGGTGCATCACATTTTCCAAGTGAAATCCACGACTGCTGCTATACTCGGTTCTCATTTTTGCCGTCAACGTGTCTTCACTCGTCAGCGAGTGTCTTTTGATTCTTCTTTTGCAGATAGCAAATGGAATCTTTTCTGGATCAGAGATCGCCATTGTTTCTGCAAGAAAAGTACGCTTAGAGCAATTAGCCGATCGAGGCAATCGCAAAGCGCGAAAAGCTCTCAAGCTGGCCAATTCGCCCAATGATTTCCTCTCTACCGTGCAGGTGGGAATCACGCTGATCGGCATCCTCAGCGGTGCCCTGGGTGGCGCCACGATTGCCCAGCGGCTCAAACCCCTGCTCGACACCATCCCGGCCCTGAGGGGTTCCAGCGACTTACTCAGCCTGGCCCTCGTGGTTTCGGTGATCACCTACCTCTCCCTGGTGATCGGCGAGCTGGTGCCCAAGCGCATCGCCCTCGGAAATCCAGAGGCGATTGCCTGTCAGGTGGCCGGGCCCATGCGCTTCCTGTCGCGCCTCACCGCACCGCTCGTGCACATCCTGAGCGGCTCCACCGATGGGATGTTGCGGTTGCTGGGGGTGAAGGCCTCGGAAGAACCCGAAATCACGGAGGAAGAAATCAAGGCGCTGATCCGCCAGGGCACAGAGTCCGGTGTGTTTGAAGAGGCGGAGCACGAGATGGTGCAACGGGTGTTTCGGCTGGGGGATCGCCCGATCAAGTCGATGATGACGCCCCGCACGGAAATCGCCTGGCTGGATCTGGAGGAACCCCTCGAGCTCTCGCTCAAAGAAGTGCTGGAGAGCACTCACTCCAGATTTCCCGTCGCTCGGGGCAGCTTGGACGACTGTGTGGGCACGATCCGCATCCGCACCCTGCTCACGGCCGTGGTGGAAAACCAGCCTGTCGATCTCGAATCGATGCTGCAACCCCCTCTCTTTGTGGCCGAAAACATGCGGGCCCTCAATGTGCTTGAGCAGTTCCGCGAAACCGGGGTGCACATCGCCCTGGTGACCGACGAATTCGGAGGCATTGAGGGTCTGTTGACTCTCAACGATCTGATGGAGGCGATCGTGGGCGATCTCCCCTCAGCAGAGGATCAGGAGGAACCCCTGGTGATTCAGCGGGACGATGGCTCCTGGCTGTTGGATGGCTCCCTGGACATTGGAGATTTCAAGACGCTTGTGGATCGCGAGGAATTGCCCGATGAAGTCTCAGGGGGCTACCACACCATCGGTGGCTTTGTGATGCATCAATTGGGCCGCATCCCCATGGCCGGTGAGCATTTTCGCTGGGATGGCCTCAATTTTGAGGTGATGGATATGGATGGCAAACGCGTCGACAAGATTTTGGTGGTCGAGCTGCCAGACACCTCCCAACCTCCCAGCCATGGCGAGGCCGCCGCGAAGGAGGACGAACCAGAAGCTTGATTGAACAGAGGGCTGACTACGGGAGCTAGGGGTTGCACCACTGGCACTGCCCTGGATCGGCCTGAAGCAACCCATCGGGCCGGGCTTTTTCTTGGCGATGGTCGCAGTGCTGGCATCCCCAGACCTGGGCGAGCAGCCAGGCAGTCGGCCTTCCGCAGCCTCCGCAGGGCAACCCCGGCCGCTGATCCACCACCCCCCAGCCGGGAGAGTGGCACGCAGGGCATGGGGTCGCCAAACGCCGCACCAGCCGAAAAACCACCTCCCGGATCGCGGCCATGCGCGTGGGATTGCAATGGGCCCGCATATCGGTTTCCACCAGGGCCAAGCCATCGGGAGAAGCCGCGGCCGCCCTCTGGATGGCACTCTGCAAGAGCTCCCAGTGATGCAACCCCTTCTCTACTGGCCCCACCAGCTCAGGTTGGCTGCCTGAGCCAGGAGCCGGGCGCACCATCAAGGCATGGCTGGGAAATCCAACCTGCTTCAGCCAGCGGAAAAAGTCTGCATCTGGCCCGGTGGAGCCAGAAGCCTCCACAAGCCGATGGGCGAAGTTGGTGCGACGCGCCAGGGCCTGTTCACTGATCGTGAGGCCCAGACGGCGGTCGAGGAACACCACGCATTCCAAGCCTGCAGCCAGAAACGGCAGGTGGGGATGGGGTCCAAAGCTGCCTTCACTGGCGATCGCGCAAAGGGTGCCGCCCCGCTCCATCGCCAGCTCCGCCTTGGCCAAGCAGGCCTGCAGGGCGTTGCCCTGCCGCTGCACCTGGCCGCAAAAGGAGCCCAAGGCATCGGTATCCACCGACTGCACGTGGAGGAGCTCGGCGCCCAGCCCCCAGCGCAGGGCCCGCGCGATGACTCGCTCCTTGCCATGGCGGGTTGCCAGGGCAACCCTTTCGCCGCGATAGGGCGACGTGGCAGGCATGGGGCTGGCGGAAAAAAGGCGACTTCATTGTGCAACAGCCACCCAAAAAAAGTCCGCCATCAGAATTAAAGGCGGACCGATCTCTCCAGGAAGCCCTATCCAAGCAAGCTCACGTTGCGACAGACGATCAAACGGCAACTGCGCAATGTTGTGGCGTCAACCATCTGATGAGTTGCAATGATCAAAGTGTTAAAAGACTCTTGTCTGAGTAATTTGCCAGGTGTTCTGCACCACTCCCTAACGTGTGAACCCCCCGGTTTTTAGGTGTTCAACAGCCATGGGCAAGACGATTGGCTGTTGCCCGATGGCTGGGCAAGGGGGTGAACCATGCGCCAGCGATCCAGCCATAAGGGCCCGCCGCAGGATCCCTGCCCGGGCGCGAGTCCTTAACGAACTCTCTCTAGCCATGGGCCTTGCTAACGATCAAGCTCCCTTATCGAGTGCATTGCCAATCCTGCAGAAGTTCCATACCCAGCCCCAGCCAATCCTCCCTAAGGTTCGCGAACTCCAAATTTTTAGGAGGGGCAGCAACAAAAGAACCTTTCTTTTTTCTGCCAATTACGTTCATCCGCCTGGCTCAGGAACCCATTTCTTCTAGAAGCCACTTTTGATCTCCAGGGTGCAGCCGTGGTTGCTCCCGATCTCTCTGCGGCTGTAGGCCAATCACCGCAGATGCTCCACTCACTTCAGCTTTTTCCCTTTGCACTTTGCCTCACCATGGCCAAGCGTCGACGTGTTGTGGCTCTCCTCGGCGGAGCCCTCTCCACCACCCTTTTGCTGGGTGGCTGTCTCGGTAATCCTCCAGACCGCACCGGCAGCGGCACAGCAACCGCTCCTGATGGAGCGAGCGCACCATCAGCCACACCGGTGGCGGCCGATGCCGACGTGGAAGTGCGCACGATCAGCCTTGGATTTGTGCCGATTCTGGAAGCCGCTCCCCTGGTGATTGGAGTGGAGAAAGGCTTCTTCGCCAAGCATGGCCTGGATGTAAAGCTCTCCAAGCAATCCAGCTGGTCGGCCGCTCGCGACAACGTGGTGCTTGGCTCTGCCGGAGGCGGAATCGATGGTGGCCAGTGGCAGCTGCCCATGCCCCAAATGATCAGCGAAGGGGTGATCACCAACGGCAAAAAGGTGCCGATGACCATCCTGGCCATGCTGATGAGCCAGGGCAATGGCATCGCCGCTGCCAACAGCGTGAAGGATGGCAACCTCACCTACAACCTCAAGGCTTCCTCACCGGGGTTTTTCCAAAAGTTCAACCAGAAGGAGGGCCGTAAATTTCGGGCGACATACACCTTCTCGAAGGCCAACCAAGATATCTGGATTCGTTACTGGCTCGCCGCCGGCGGCGTGAACCCCAACACCGACGTGGAGCTGCTCACCGTGCCGGCCCCGGAAACTCTTCAGGGCATGAAAACCGGCACCATGGAGGCTTTCTCCACGGGCGATCCCTGGCCATCCCGCATCGCTAAAGACAACGTGGGTTATCTGGCGGCCACCACCGCGCAGATCTGGAAAGTGCACCCCGAGGAATATCTGGCCGTGCGCAGCGATTGGGTAGAGAAGCACCCCAAGGCCAGCGTGGCCCTGCTCAAGGGGCTGATCGAGGCCCAGATGTGGCTCGACAAGCCAGAAAACAAGGATGAGGCCGCCCAGATCCTCTCCACTCGCAAGTGGTTCAACGTGCCAGTCGCGGTGTTGCAGGAATCTCTCAAGGGCCAATACAAACTCGGCGCCTCTGGCACCCCCTCGAACGATCCCAAAATCGGACCGCTCTACTGGAGCAGCGATCGGGGGGTGATTTCCTACCCCTACAAGAGCCTCACGCTCTGGTTTTTGCTCGAATCACTGCGTTGGAAGTTCTACCCCGGCACCGTAGACACCATCGAGCAGGCCAAAGCGATCAACGACAAGGTCACCCGCGAAGACCTCTGGCGCGAAGCGGCCAAGGCGGTGGGTGTGCCTGAGAAAGACATCCCCACCAGCTCCAGCCGGGGCAAGGAAGTGTTTTTCGACGGCATCGTCTACGACCCAGCCAATCCCCAGGCCTATCTCAACAGCCTGAAGATCAAAAACTGAAGCGGGACCAGGTCCTGCTTCAGGTCAAGACCACCGGCAGGACCCGCTGCCCCCAACAACGCAGCGTCCATCAGCTTTTTCTCCCGTTTTCGTCACGCTTCTCTGTTTCACTTTCCAATTTTTCTCCAGGACCTTGAACCATGACCGTTACCCCCAGCTCCGGTTTCAGCCTTGGCCAATGGTGGAAACACCACCGCAAAGCGATCCTCCCCCCCATCTTCGGCATCGGCGGCTTCCTGCTCTTCTGGCAGCTCAGTTCCAGCCTCGGCCTCACCAAGCTCACCGGCCCCCTCAGCCTGTGGACCGATGAGCGCACCCGCGACCTGCTTCTCTATCCATTTTTTGATCGCGGCGGCCTCGACAAGGGCCTGTTTCTGCACACGATGAGCAGCCTCGCCCGGGTGGCGATCGGCTACACCCTGGCTGCCTTGGTGGGGATCGCCGTCGGCATTGCCGTGGGGCTCAACAAATCTCTGGATCGGGCCTTCGATCCCCTCTTTCAGTTTCTGCGCATGGTGGCCCCTTTGGCCTGGGTGCCGATCGCCCTGGTGCTATTCCAGAAAAACCAGCCGGCTGCCATTTTCGTGATCTTCATCACGTCCATCTGGCCGATTCTGATCAACACCGCAGAGGGAGTTCGCCAGATCCCTCAGGATTACAGGAATGTAGCCCAAGTGCTGCAAATGTCGAAGGGTCGCTTCTTTAGCAAGGTGCTCATTCCATCGGCACTTCCCTATATCTTTACCGGCTTGCGCATCTCGATTGGCTTGGCCTGGCTGGCCATCATTGCGGCGGAAATCGTCATGCCCGGAACGCCTGGCATCGGCTTCTTCATCTGGGATGCCAACCAAAACGGCTATGTGAGCGAGATTGTGCTGGGAGTGATTTGGATCGGCGCCGTCGGCCTGATTCTGGATCGCTTGATGGCCTGGCTGCAAAAGCGGATCAGCCCGGGTCAGTGAGGAATTGCTGCACACATTTCTCCTCCCACAGATTCAGTGATGATCACCTCCGAACCAACGTTGTTTAAAGCTCTCAATCAACAACTTTCCGCCATCGAAACCACCATCACCCGCCGGGAAAACGTGTTGAGTTTCCTGATCATCCGCTTCGTGCTGATGAGCGGCATGGTGATCGGTTTTGCCTGGAGCTTCCTTCATTCCAACCCCTGATCCACTGCTGACCACCCATGACAACACTTGTCGACGTTCAAAACATTGAGAAAAATTTTCCCCTCAGTGGCGGGGGGAATTACCTCGCGCTGAAGGGGATTGATCTGCAGATCCGCAAAGGGGAGTTCGTCTCCCTGATCGGCCACTCCGGTTGCGGCAAGAGCACCCTTCTCAACATGATCGCCGGGCTCGACCAGCCCACCGGGGGCATCGTGCTGCTCGAAGGGGAAGAGGTGAAGCGCCCAGGCCCCGACAAAATGGTGGTGTTTCAAAACTATTCGCTGCTGCCCTGGCTCAGCGTGAGCGAAAACATCGGCCTGGCCGTCGATGAGGTGATGCCCAAGATCAGCAAGGAGGAGCGCGCCGCCATCGTGGAGGAGCACATCCAGATGGTGGGCTTGGGCCACGCCAAAGACAAGCTGCCTCTGCAGCTGTCCGGCGGCATGCGTCAGCGGGTGTCGATCGCACGCGCCCTGGCCATCAAGCCCAAGCTGCTGCTGCTCGATGAGCCCTTCGGTGCCCTGGATGCACTCACCCGGGGCAACCTGCAGGAGAAGCTGATGCAGATCTGCAACGAACATGAGCTCACCGCTGTCATGGTCACCCATGACGTGGATGAGGCGGTGCTGCTCTCAGACCGCATCGTGATGCTCACCAACGGGCCCGGTTCCAAGATCGGCGGCATCCTCGAGGTGGACATCCCAAGGCCCCGGCAGCGGCTCACGGTGGTGCACCACCCGAGCTACTACAGCCTGCGCTCGGAAATGATCTACTTCCTCAACCGTCAGAAGCGGGTGAAGCAGTGGCAGGCCAAGCCCCACAAGGTGCTCGCCCGCCATGGATTGGAGAAGGTGAATCTGGATCTGGGCTTCGTGCCCCTGGCGGCCTGCGCCCCGTTGGCGATTGCGGAAGCCAAGGGCTTTTTCCAAAAGCATGGCCTCGATGAGGTGCATCTCGTGCGGGAAACCACCTGGCGAGGCGTGGTGGATGGCCTCCTCGATCGCACCCTGGATGCGGCCCTGATGCCCTCCGGCATGCCCGTGTGGATGACAGCTGGTGGCCACGGCGGGGAACCCACCCCGGTGGTCTCCGCCCTCACCCTCAGCCGCAACGGCAACGAGGTGACCCTAGCCAAGCGCCTCTCCCAGCAGGGCGTGAGCACTGTTGAGGACTATCGCGCCTGGCTGCACAGCCACGAGCGGGAACCCCACCGGATTGGCATCGTGCATCCCGCCTCAATGCACAACCTGCTCCTGCGCTACTGGCTGGCGGCCAATGGCATCGACCCCGACCATGACGTGCATCTGCAGACCCTGCCTCCGGCCCAGATGCTGGCCGACCTGAAAGACGGCTCCATCGACGGCTATTGCATCGGCGAGCCCTGGAACTTCCGCGCTAACCGCGAGGGCCATGGGGTGCCGATCGTGGGTGATCTGGAGATTTGGTCGGGCCATCCGGGCAAGGTGCTCGGCGCTCGGGAGGATTGGGCCCTCGCTTATCCCAACACCCACATCGCTCTCACGAAGGCCCTGCTCGAAGCCTGCCGCTACTGCGCCGAACCCAGCCACTGGCAGGAGATGAGCGAATTGCTCAGCGATCGCCGCTACCTGGGCATGAAAGCCGAACTGATCCACTTCAGCGCCAAGGGCATCGGTGATGGTTTCGCCCCCCACGGCGAACCGCACCATCTGTTCTTCGGCGCGGGGCTGAATCGACCCAGCCGCACCGAGCATCTCTGGATCATGACCCAGCTGGCCCGCTGGGCCGAGATTCCCTTCCCGCGCAACTATGTGGAGATCCTTGAGCGGATCTGCCAGGTGGGGGTGTTCAGCACAGCCGCTCGGGAGCTGGGCTTGGAGGAGGTGAGCTATCAGCGCCAGGGCATCGAACTCTTCGATGGCCGGCCCTTCAACAGTGACGATCCGATCAGCTACCTCAACGCCGTCTCCCTCCATCGCGATTTCAGCGTGGCTGAGATTCCCATCGGCGTGCCCCGGGCCATGGCGGCTTGAGCCGGGCGCCCAGGGCCCGCCTTGGGCCAGCAGCCCTTCTGTGTCGTTGTAGCCAAACCGTTTTCAAAACCTCTTCTTCACCATGACCTCCACCTTTGCGGCGCCCGCCGCGCCCCAAGCCCCAGCGGGCCAGCCCCTGTTGCGCTTCGAGGGTCTGGGTAAGACCTACCCCACCCCCAACGGTCTCTACCCCGTGCTTTCCGACATCAATCTGGATGTGCAGCAGGGGGAATTCATCTGTGTGATCGGCCACTCCGGCTGCGGCAAGAGCACCCTGCTCAACATGGTGTCGGGCTTTGCCACCCCCACCTCGGGTGCGGTGTTGCTCAATGGCAAACCGATTGAAAAACCAGGCCCAGACCGGATGGTGGTGTTCCAGGGCTATGCCCTGCTGCCCTGGCTCACCGCCTACGAAAACGTGTATCTCGGCATCGATTCGGTGAAGCCGAATCTGGAGAAGAGCCAGAAACACGAAATCACCATGGAACACCTGGAGCTGGTGGGGCTCACGACGGCAGCCGAAAAGAAAATCACCCAGATCTCCGGCGGTATGAAATAGCGGGTGGCGATCGCCCGTGCCCTGGCCATCCGGCCGGAAGTGCTCATCCTCGATGAACCCTTTGGCGCCCTCGATGCCATCACCAAGGAGGAGTTGCAGGAGGAACTGCTCAAGATCTGGAACACCCAGAAGTGCACTGTGCTGATGATCACCCACGACATTGATGAAGCGCTGTTCCTCGCCGATCGGCTCGTGATGATGACCAATGGGCCCGGAGCGGGCATCGGGGAGGTGCTCAGCATCCCCTTTGCTCGCCCCCGCAGCCGGGAGGACATCATGGAAGATCCGCTCTATTACGAGATGCGCAATCAGGCTCTGGATTTCCTCTACAACCGCTTCGCCCATGACGACGACGAGGCCTGAGGTCTCCAATCAAAGGGTTTAGGGCCGATCAGGCGAGGGATCTGGAGACGTGGGGTGCACCTTGTAAGGATCCATCGGATCCGAGGGATGCTTGGTTGGGGCTGGTCGGGGCGTGGCGGTGCCAGGCTCCAGCAGGCCCAACCCCCCCAACAAGCGCACCAAACGGCTTGTCACACCGGTGATCTCCTTCAGGTTTTCCAGGGTGGGAAGGAGCACAGGTCGGGCTTGCTGCAACAACAGCTGGGCTTCCCGTGAGGCCTGCGAGGCGGTTACAGCGGTCTGATCGGCTCGGGTGAGGGTCTGCTCCGCTTTGGCGAGGGTGCGGCGCACGGCTGGGCCCACCTGCACGGTCTCCCGTTGCAGGGTGTTGGTGAGAGCACGCACCGATGGCACCGTGCTCCGAGTTTCTCCGGCCACGGTTTTCGACATGGAGGAGAGATCCCCCATCGAGCCAGAGAGCTTGCCCATCGAGGTTTGCAAACTTCCTAGGGAGCTGGGCACCTGGGTTTGCAGCAGGTTGGAGGCCAGGGCGAGGGTGCGATCGATCTTCTGGCCCGAGCGGGCCAGCTCGGCCACGAGCTGATTCAAATCGGGGGGTGGGTCGTACGCCAAGGGCGGCAAGGGCCGCTGCGACCCCTCCCCTCCGGGGCTGGGATCAGGGGTGAGGCTGACGAAGGTCTGTCCCACGAGCCCCACTTGGGCACCCTGGGCACGGCTGCGGGGTCCGATCAGGTGGCGGTAGCGGGCGTTGATTTGCAGGGTCGCAGCCACCCGGGCATCGTTCAGCAAACGCAGGGAATCCACCCGCCCGATGGGCATCCCCGAGAGACGCACCTCCATGCCCTCCTGCAACCCGTCGGCCCGAGGAGCCACCAGCTCCACCGCCATCTGCGGTTCCCCCCAATGGCGCTCCCGCCCGATCGCCACCAGCAGAGCCAGCGTGAGCAGCCCACCTGACAGCAAGAACAACCAGCGTTCGCGGGGGGCGAGATCCTCATCTGGAGGGCTTGCGGGAGGGGGGGGAGAAGACGGCATCAATGGAAAAGGGGTTTCTCTCTGGGAGGGTTAAAGGGGCAGGGTGGGCAGAGCAACTGGGTGCACGGCCAGGGTCCAAATCAATTTCAGGCCCACCATCAGCGCGATCTGCCGGGCGATCAAACTGGCAATCAGATCTTCCGCCCCAGCACGATTCAGGGGAAGTTTCTGAGCTTCCCACAGGCAGAGCAAGGCAGCGGCGCCCAGATAAAGCGCTGTGCGCAACAGGGCTGAAGCCAGGTCGCCTGGCGCGATTGCCCCAACCGCTTGCAGCAGCCGCAGCTCCACTCCCCCCCGCAGGCTGGCGAGAACCCCGCCCACCAGGGCGCCCATCAGGGCATGGATCAACAGCAGTGGTCCCATCAACAGCGCAGGCACCAAAGTGAGCCATCCGGCCTCGGGCCCTCCACCACGAGCCCGCCTGAGCCATTGGGGTGTCAGGCGGGTGAAGGCCATCAGGGCCACCACCAGCGGCCCCACCAGGTGGAGCATCGCCACCACAAGCACCCGCATCGACAGTTGGGAGGAGAGGTGCAGCCCCTCCTGCAACAGCCGGATCAGGCCCACACCAAAGACAGCGCCAGTGAGGAGCACCAGAGCGGCGCAGCGATGGCCATCCCGCTCCGCCATCCGCAGCAGGCGCAGAAGCATGGCGAGCGCAACGGCAGGAGGGCCTTAAGGGTGACGTGAAACAAAGCCCTGGCAAGAGCTGGTGCTCGTAGGCTCAGTCCTGGCGCTTCCTGTGGCCACCCAGATGCGCACTGCCGGCTTCGCCTTGGCCCTTCTGGAGCCCACCAATCTCCTGTTGCTGGCCTGTGCACTGATCTATGGGCTGATCGGAGAAGCCAGTGAAGCCGGGATCCTGTTGCTGTTTGTGGGGGGCATCACCCTGCTCGA
>Ga0315899_10004035_pt1 | contig 15893 bp, 12 predicted proteins | sample LakEriMetagenome_2_FD_203518 | JGI IMG/M metagenome (GOLD analysis project Ga0315899, IMG submission 203518) | Freshwater fungal communities from buoy surface, Lake Erie, Ohio, United States - Buoy 4 MA112 | ecosystem: Environmental > Aquatic > Freshwater > Lake | place: USA: Lake Erie, Ohio... | reverse complement strand
TTGCAGTCAAGGTAAGGAATGCGATGCCAAGGGTTTGGTCTTCACCCCTCCACCTGTCTTTTACCTGGTAGCTGAAATTTTTCAGTTCCACCTTTTGAAGATCCAAGTGGAATCCTGGAGACGTTGATTGGCCGGATGCATTTGTTGGGGGGCTTGATGAACCCAATAAAAAATCATAGTTCCAGGTACTGTCCGTTCTATTGGTTTGGATGATGGCATTTTCCAGTCCTAGGTAATGTACGGTGATGGCATCCTTGAAAAAGAACCAGTCTGTTATGCTAAGCTTTAGTGCACCAGCATACAAGAGCGTGTCTTGTTTTTTGTCTTTTACCAATGCATCGTTCAGGTAAAATCGGTTGAAAAGAGAAAAGTCAACCGATCCAATGCTGATCTGAGTACCGGTAACCGAACTGGCTTTAAGGGTTGCCCATTTCACCAGTTTGTTTTGAACAGGTTTGGTCTGTATGGTCAACCACAACAAGAGGAGCAAAATTGATATTGCCCCAAGCGTTTTTAAAGCTATTTGTAGGAATCTCTTCATGGATTAATATGCAGCGGCATGATCATCTCCTCTTTTGTCGGCAATGGCCTCTATGCTTTTGATCTTTCGGCCCTGCCATTCCAAACGGATCACTTCTGTTCTGCCTATTTGCCCCCTGTTCACCAATTCATATCCCATGGACGATAATTTCTTTTGTACTTCCTTGGGGAAGTCATTTTCTACCATCACCTGGTCAGGAAGCCATTGGTGGTGGAACTTGGGATTGTTGACAGCATCCTGAGCGGATTGATTGAATTCAATGATGTTCACCAGTGTTTGAAAAACCGAGGTGGGGATGGTGGTGCCTCCGGGAGTGCCAACGACCAGCCAGGGTTTTTTGTTTTTCAGTACCAGCGTGGGTGTCATGGAACTGAGCATTCTTTTTCCAGGAGCGATGGCATTGGCTTCTTTGCCAATGGCGCCATACATGTTGGCTACACCAGGCTTCACACTGAAGTCATCCATTTCATTGTTCAAGAAAAATCCTGCACCCCCCACCACGGTTTTGGATCCATATCCGCCATTTAGGGTAGTGGTAACGCTTACTATATTGCCTTCTGCATCTGCTACAGAAAGATGTGTTGTCTCCTCGCTCTCTGGGTTTACATTTCCTGGCTTGACCTGGCTACTGGGAGTTGCTTTGCCGGGAATAAAATCATTCATCCTGGATTTCAGGTAGGCATCACCTGATAATGTCTTGACAGGGACCTTTACAAAATCCTGATCTCCCATGAACTCAGCTCTGTCTGCATAGGCCCTTCTCTCAACCTCTACCATCAGTTGGACAGCCTCCGGGGAATGAAAACCCATTGCGCTGATGTTTCTGTTTTCGATCATTTTCATCATCTGCTGCATCAGGAGCCCGCCGCTGCTGGGCATGGGCATTCCGATCACGGTATGTCCCTTGTAATCAAAAACAACCGGCTGTCGGATGGCAGCTTCATAACTTTTAAGGTCGTTCAAGCTGATCTTGCCACCGCCTCTTTTCATCTCAGCAACAATCAGGTCGGCTGTTTCTCCCTCATAAAATCCTTTCTTTCCATTGTCTTGTATTCTTTTCAATGTAGCAGCCAATTCTTTTTGTACAAGGGTATCGCCTTCCTTCCAGGAATCCGTCTTCACGAATACAGGCTGAACGGTATTGTATTTGACAAAAGAAGCCTTGTTGCCATTGAGCGATCTGGCTTCGGAGGCTGTGATCACAAAGCCTTTTTCAGCAAGTGCTATGGCAGGTTCTATCAGTTCATGAAAAGGAAGTTTCGCATAGGCATGAGAGGCAAAAAGTCCTGCTACCGTTCCGGGAACACCGCTGGCCAAATGGCCGAACTGACTGAGGTTCAACAATGGGTTTCCCGCTGCATCAAGGTACATATCCCTGCTGGCGGATCCGGGTGCCTTTTCGCGATAATCGATTGCGATGGATTTTCCTTGGCGGGTATGCGCCACCAAGAACCCTCCGCCGCCGATGTTGCCGGCATTGGGATAAACAACTGCCAAAGCCAATTGGGTGGCGATGGCTGCATCAAAGGCGTTGCCTCCTTTCTTCAGAATTTCCACTCCCACTTGGCTAGCCAGGGGATGTGCCGATGAAACGGCACCGGTGGTTCCAACAGCTCTTTTGGAGATGGTATAATGATAGGGGTCTAACTGTGCATGGGCAGATTGAAAGATCAAGAATGATACGAGGATCAACGATCCCAATAAACCATGGAAAAGCCTGAAAAATACCATATTCTTCTTCATCGCATAAAGATAAAGATGATTTGAAAAGAATGGGTAGGACAATTGCTTTCTTATTTGTCATTTGATTATTTTTAATTGTTCATTAACCCTCTTGCCATGAAACAGATTCTGACTGCATTTTGCCTCACCAGCCTTTCCGTTTTGTCTGCATTCGTCTCCCATTCTCAAAAAACAACCCAGTGGAGCGCTGGAGAGATCCTGCACAACATCAAAAAGTTGGATGTACTGGGCGCTGTTCTCTATATGGCGGCGCATCCCGATGATGAAAATACCCGCCTGATTGCCCACCTCGCGAAAGAGCGACAGTACAGGACCGGCTACATGGCCATGACCAGAGGAGATGGGGGGCAAAACCTGATTGGGGATGATCAGGGCTTTGAATTGGGATTGATCAGGACCCAGGAATTGTTGGCAGCAAGAAGAACCGATGGCGGAGAACAATTCTTTTCAAGAGCTTTTGATTTTGGTTTTTCCAAGAGAACCGATGAGGCATTGGCGATGTGGGACAAAGAAAAAATATTGGCTGATGCCGTTTGGGTGATCAGAAACTTCAAGCCAGATGTCATCATCACCCGATTCCCGGAGGATAGCAGAGCGGGACATGGTCATCATTCCGGTTCAGCAGTGATCGCCAGAGAAGCCTTTGTTGCTGCAGCAGATCCCAAAAGATTCCCTGAACAGTTTCAATATGGAGTTCAACCATGGCAGGCAAAGCGTATCATGTGGAATACCTCCAGTTTCTGGTCCAACAGCTCAACAGCAGAAAGCCAGCTCAAGATCGAAGTGGGAGGCTATCTTCCTCTTTTGGGTAAGAGCATTGGTGAGATCTCTACCGAAAGCAGAAGCCAGCACAGAAGTCAGGGATTTGGATCTGCTTCCACCAGAGGTGCAGCCTTGGAATATTTTCAATTCACCCTGGGAGAAAAAGCTGAAAAAGACATCATGGAGGGCGTGAATACGAGCTGGTCAAGAGTAAAGGGTGGAGAAGCAATTTCAGAGAACGTCAAAAAGATCATTGCTGCCTTCAGTTTTCAGCAACCAGCTGCCTCTATTCCAGCATTGCTCACGCTTCGCAAAGAAATGCAAGACATCAATGATGCGTATTGGAAAAAATTAAAGATAGCAGAGGTGGACAGGCTGATCCAGATGTGTGCGGGACTGCATTTGGAGGCACTGTCAGACAAGAGACTGGTGGCCCAAGGAGATACCCTTAAAATAATGGTCAATCTCATCAAGCGATCCGGATTGGACATCAAGATCAATGCATTGGATGTGGAAGGCGTTCAATATGCCAAAGGTGCTGCTTTGCAAAATAACCTGGCCTTTGTGCAGCCCATCAGCGTTGCATTGGCAAAAGATAGGCCCATCAGTCAACCCTATTGGCTTGCCAACCCCATGAATGCAGGACATTTCAATGTAAACGATCAAAAGCTGATCGGCAAAGGTCAGAATGATCCAGCGATGCTGATCAAAGCAGTCTTGTCGATCTTGGGTGAATCCATCACGTATGAGATACCTGTGATGAACAGAGTGGTGGATCCTGCGATCGGAGAGTTTTTTCATCCCCTCATGATTACCCCTGCAGCAACCCTTTCGGCCCAGCTCCCCGCCATTTTGATCAATACAGCTGTTAGCGGTGCGAAGAAGGGTTCAGCCCCAAAGTCGTTGCCTCCAGTCATGCATTCCATTGCCTATGAGCACATCCCCACACTCACCTATTTCAGTGAGGCAAAACAGAAAATCATTGAGGTCAACCTCAAAACCACCGGTAAACAAATCGGTTACATCAAAGGAGCGGGTGACAAGGTGCCACCCATGATAGAACTGATGGGTTATCAGGTAACAGAATTGGAGCGCAATGATATTACCGCAGAAAAACTCAAACAATTCGATGCCATTGTTGTTGGAGTAAGAGCCTACAATGTGCATGACTGGATGGGAGAGAAGTATGATATGCTGATGGAATATGTTCAAAATGGTGGCAATATGGTGGTGCAGTACAATACCAACAGCTTTGCAGGCCCCTTGCAAAAGATGAAAATTGGTCCCAGGCCATTCACGATCTCAAGGAACAGGACCACTGAAGAAGATTGTGAAATCAAATTCATGGATGCCAATGAGCAGGTACTGAATTTTCCCAACAAGATTACACAAGATGATTTCAAAGGTTGGATACAGGAAAGGGGAATCTATTATGCAGATGGGTTTGACAGCGATTACCGTTCAGTACTGGCCATGCACGACAAAGGAGAACAAGACTATACCGGAAGCATCATCGTCCGCAACGAAGGCAAGGGGCGTTTCATCTATACGGGATTGGTATTCTTCCGAGAATTACCAGCTGGTGTTCCTGGTGCCTTCAGGCTCTTTGCCAACCTGATCTCCAATCCCAACCTATCCATCAACCAACCATAAAATGAGAAGATCACCGGCGTTTGCCCTTATTGTTGGACTTGGCTTGGGATTGCTGATTGCCATGCTGAAGAAGAAAATTGCCATCGGTTTGTTGATCGGCATCATCGTGGCTGCCATCATCTACAAAAGAGACAAACGATGAGTGTACTGGATTGGGTGGTGTTGGTCTTAACGCTTTTGCTTGTGGTCTTGTATGGCATCTACAAGGGTAGGGCAACCAAAGACATTGACGGATATTTCAGGAGCAGCAGGCAGTTGCCATGGTACATGGTCATGCTTTCTGTCATCGGCACCCAGGCGAGTGCGGTAACTTTTTTATCCGGACCGGGTCAAGCTTATACCGATGGGATGCGATTTGTACAGTACTATTTTGGTTTGCCATTGGCCATGATCGTTCTCTGCATCACTTTTGTGCCCATCTTTCACAAGCTGAATATTTATACTGCCTATGAATTCCTGGAGAAGCGATTCGACCGGAAAACCAGGACATTGGCAGCCTTTCTTTTTCTACTTTCCCGCGCGCTGGCAACAGGTATCAGTGTTTATGCTCCGTCGATCATTCTCTCTTCTGTGCTGGGTTGGAATATCTATCTCACCAACATCGTCATGGGAGGTATTTTGATTGTATACAGCATCAGCGGTGGGGCAAGGGCGGTTGCCTATACCCAGCAATTGCAGTTGGCAATTATTTTCCTCGGACTGTTTTTTTCAGCGTATCTGTTGGTCAATATGTTGCCGGAAGGCATCGGCTTCAACAAAGCGGTATCGATTGGTCGATCATTGGGTAAAATGGATGTGATCACAACTGGCATTACCGAGGAGGGATTTAACTGGAACGATCGATTCAATATTTTTAGTGGCATCATTGGAGGCTTTTTTCTTGCGCTCTCTTATTTTGGGACAGACCAAAGCCAGGTGGGCCGCTACCTGACAGCAAGTTCCATTAAAGAAAGCAGGATCGGCCTGATCATGAATGGCATCGTCAAGATACCCATGCAGTTCTTCATCCTGCTGATCGGTGTGCTGGTATTTGTCTATTACATGTTTCATGCATCCCCCTTGTTCTTCAATGGGCTGGCAGTGGAGAAATTAAAAACCACTGCATACAAGGAACAGGTCATCGCATTGGAAAAACAGCAGGATTCCATCAGTGGACAAAAGCAATTGCTCCTGTCAAACTGGAGCAAGGAAAACGAGGTGGAATTTTTAAATGACCTGCAACGAATCAAAGGGCTTGAGCTGGAAAACAGAAAGAAAGTCATGGCAATGGTCAAGGAATCTGGCTTGCCGGTTGAACAGTCCGATACCAATTATATTTTCATCCGTTTTGTGATGGATCATATGCCAAAGGGATTGATCGGTTTGCTGATTGCAGTGATCTTCCTGGCAGCATGGGGCAGCATTGCCGCCACCTTGAATTCTTTGTCTTCCTCTACATTGGTTGATTTCCACAAAATTTATGTCAATCAACATCCCAGTCCCGAGGAAGAGTTCCGATTGTCAAAATGGTATACGCTGTTCTGGGGGGTATTTTGCATTGTATTTGCGCAGTTTGCCACCAACCTGGGCAGCCTGATCGAGGCTGTCAATATCCTGGGTTCCTGGTTTTATGGCGTCATGCTGGGGATCTTCCTGGTAGCTTTTTACCTCAAAAAGGTAAAGGGCAATGCGGTTTTCTTGGCAGCCATACTGGGGGAGATCATTGTTTTGTGCATGTATGCCTTCACCGATATCGGTTGGCTTTGGCTGAATGCAGTTGGAGCGTTGGCGGTGGTGATCATCGCTTTCTTCTTAGAAGCGATCTTGACAAGAAGCTTGAAACTGGAACAGATCGAGGCCTCTGAAGCTTAAAAATATCAATTTGGAAATGTGCCCGGAGCGGGAATCGAACCCGCACTCGCTTTTTCGGCGAACAGGATTTTAAGTCCTGCGTGTCTACCAATTCCACCATCCGGGCAAGACAAAAAAAAATCCACCGTTGAGATGGAAATTTTTGAGCGGAAGACGAGATTCGAACCCGCGACCCTAACCTTGGCAAGGTTATGCTCTACCAGCTGAGCTACTTCCGCATATGCAAGAACTGAATTGGGTTGCAAAAATAGTGAAATGATGCAAACCAAAAAAGTATTTTACTATTTGTATTTTGGTGTGTATTGGGTGCTTTCTGGTACTTCTACTTTTGGTTTGCCTTTGTAGTGCATGTTGTAGAGTCCATAGCATCCACCCAATGCGAAAGCAAGGATGGCAAATAACTGAATATGGAAAAGAAATCGGGAAGAAGAAACCCAGTTCCTTCCAAAATCCTTGTTCTCAGTAACGGAATCTGTATTGTGTTGCATAGTTGAGTTTTGCAGTGCAAAAATAATTAAACGGCTCAATATTTCAATTGCCTGAAGGAATAATTTCCGAAAAGTACTTTCTGCCTTTGACAAAGTGCTGCCATACCGCACTGCCCTGGTAAACCCCGGTTGCCTTTTTACTTCTTTCGGTGGGGAAAACCGACTGGCTTTGATGAAACAACAACCATCCCATGAAGCCCAAATGGGCTTTCATTACTGCGATAAAATAGGGGGATTGACCACCCAGGAGATTTTTCCATGCACTCACTGCATCCAGCATGAATCTCATAGGAAGGATGTACAGTCGCGCTGGCCATGATAGGTTTTTCCAAAGCATGATCAGGTTGTTCCTGAAGTTGAGGAATATTTTCCTGGGATTGTTTTTGGGCAGGGTTCCTCCACCTATATGGTAAACTACGGAAGCGGGACAAGAAAGTATTTTGTAGCCGATCAATTGAAGGCGCCAGCAAAGGTCGATTTCTTCCTGATGGGCAAAAAAGAAAGGATCAAAACCTCCAGCCTTCAAAAAGGCTGATTTTCTGATGAACATGGCGGCACCTGAGGCCCAGAATATGGGCGTTGAACGATCATATTGCCCCTTGTCTTCTTCTACAACATCAAAGATCCTGCCTTTTGAAAAAGGATATCCAAAAGCGTCGATCCAGCCTCCTGCCGCTCCGGCATATTCAAAATGGGTCTTTCTGTTGAAATCCTTTATTTTGGGTTGAACAGCGGCTACAGTAGGATCTTCTTGCAGCATCGCAACAGCAGGATGGATCCAACCTGGATCCACCTCAATATCCGAATTCAGCAGCACCAGGTATTCTTCTGAAACAGCTTTCAAAGCTTCATTGTAGCCAGCTGCAAAACCTCCATTTATGCCATTGTTGATGATAGTAACGGTAGGATAATGTTCCTGTAAAAAGCGCATTGATCCGTCTGTTGACCCATTGTCTGCCACATAGGCCTTCATGTTGGGATACGAAGAGCTGAGCAGGCTGGGTAAAAACTTTTCAAGGAAATGTTTCCCATTCCAATTTAAGATCACAACGGCAACTGGGGGCAATACTGTGGATGGCTGCATGGAGGCCAAAAATACTGCCAATCCTTTGAAAATAATGGCTTCCTCGATCTAAATGGTAAATTTGTCTGATGCAAAAAGTTCTGACCTGGAAAATACTCCTCGTGGGTTTGGCGATCATGATCGTGGTGGGGACATTTTTCTATACGGGTTATCTGGCTTCAAAAATTTCAGAAAGAGAAAAAACAATGATGGCAGCCTGGGTCACAGCCCAACATACCATTGCCCAAGCATCGGCACAAGACAACATCTCGCTCGCTTCTTCCATCGTAGCAGAACAACGTTCTATTCCCGTCATTGAAACGGATGAAAAAGACCAGATCATTTCCTGGTTAAACCTTGACAGCAGCAAGATCGCCCATGATCCCGGTTATTTGCCCCAACTGCTCAAGCAATTCAAAGCCAGTGGAAATTTAATCACCACTTATTTTGGAACAGATGCTACGCGATTCAATAAATATTATTTCGGTGAATCAGCATTGCTTCAACAGATCCGGTATTTTCCATTGGTACAATTGCTGGTCGTGCTGCTCTTTACCATGATGATGCTCCGATACATCAACAGCAGAAACCGATCAGAACAGGACCGTCTTTGGGCGGGATTGGCAAAGGAAACTGCTCACCAGTTGGGAACACCGGTTTCTGCCCTGGAAGGGTGGACTGCCCTCTTGAGAGAGGGTGCTGATCAGACCGAAATCTCCACTGAAATGGAAAAAGACATCCATCGATTGAAGATCATCACAGAAAGGTTTAGCATGATTGGTGGAGAATTGAAAAAAGATACCATTGAAATCCTTCCTTTGGTGAAGGCTGTTTCGGAATACATGCGCAAAAGGGCTCCGAAGAACATCGTGATCGACATTAGAACTTCCGGTCATGCATCTTTGAGCATTCAAGGCTCTTCCCCTTTATTGGAGTGGGTTTTTGAAAACCTGATCAAGAACTCCTTGGATGCGATGAAAGAAAAAGGCAGGATTGACATCCAAGTCGGGCATGATGAAAGCCAGGTTTGGATCGATGTCAGGGATGATGGCAAAGGAATTCCTGCAGCAATTGAGCATGAAATTTTCAATCCGGGTATGTCAACCAAGAAAAGAGGGTGGGGGCTTGGATTGACGCTATCAAAGCGGATTGTAGAAGAATACCATGGGGGTAAATTGTTCGTCAAAGAAACGCAGTTGGACAATGGAACAACCTTTCGGGTGGTCTTGAAAAAATAATTGGACATCCCATTTTTCCATGTCTCTCAATTTTCATAATTTTGTCCTCCCTCGGGCCCAGGTGGCGAAACTGGTAGACGCACTACCTTGAGGTGGTAGCGCTGGAAACGGCGTGCTGGTTCGAATCCAGTCTTGGGCACAATGCCCTTTCAGCGAAGCTGAGAGGGCATTTTTATTTGTGAACGTGGCAAGTAAACTTGCCTAAGTGAACAAATGAAAAAGACCGATACCGCCGAAGGAGGAAAAGGGCATTGATGCCCCCCCCGCAAGACAAGCTGGTTCACTGAAAGTAATCCAGTCTTGGGCACATAAAAAGTCCTGCACAGAGTGCAGGATTTTTTATTGGGCGTGACTGAAGCTTGCTTGCCCTCCCTCATCTCCACGCCTCAGCGATCTGTGGTTTTTATTGGGTATCGAAGAATTAGGCAGTAACTTCCCCTTATCATTTCAATTCTATGAAAAAGCTTCTGATAGCCGTTCTGCTGATCCTGATTTCGTTCGCATTTTATCCTGCCCCAACAGAAAAATGGATCCCGCTTTTCAATGGCAAAAACCTGAGGGGGTGGACAGCCAAGATTTATCATCATGAGACAGGCGATAATTATGGCAATACATTCAGGGCCGAAGAGGGCATGATCAAAGTTCGCTATGATCAATACGATCAGTTCAACAACCGATATGGGCACCTGTTTTACAACAAGCCCTATTCCTATTTCAAACTCCGGTTTGATTACAGGTTTACCGGTATCTGGAGGAAAGATGCGCCCTCTTATACAGAAATCAATTCAGGCGTTATGTATCATTCGCAATCTCCTGCTTCCATCCTGAAAGAACAGGATTGGCCCATATCTGTTGAGTTCCAATTATTGGGTGGTTTGAGCGACGGCAAAGCCAGGCCCACCGGTAACATGTGTTCGCCCGGTACAGATGTTGTATTCAACGGCAGAATCGATCCTCGTCACTGTATCAGTTCTTCCTCAAAAACCTATTATGGAGACCAATGGGTGCATGCAGAGTTGATCGTACTGGGAGATTCTCTGGTGACCCATATCATCAATGGAGACACGGTATTGCGTTACAGCAAGCCGCAGATCGGAGGAGGAGTAGCCAATGGGTATGATCCTGCCATCAAAATCGATGGAAAATTGTTGAAACAAGGCTTCATAGGATTGCAGAGCGAAGGACAGGAAATAGATTTTAAGAATATTGAGTTGTTGGATCTTTCAAAAAAACACAAACATGAGTGATAAGCATTCCATAGAAAGGCTGGTGAACATAATGAATGATCTCAGGGATAAATGTCCTTGGGACAAAAAGCAAACCATTCAAACCCTTAGGCAATTGACCATTGAAGAGTGTCATGAACTGGCTGATGTGATCACCGATGAGAACTGGCAAGGCATCAAAGAAGAACTGGGTGATATCCTTTTGCATATTATCTTCTATGCCAAGATTGGAGCGGAACAACAAAAATTTACCTTGGATGAGGTAATTCATGGTGTATGTGAAAAGCTGATCTATCGCCATCCTCATATCTATGGCGATGTTGTGGTAAACGATGAGGAGGATGTTAAAAGAAACTGGGAAAACCTCAAGTTAAAAGAGGGTAAAACATCCATTCTCAGCGGAGTACCCAATTCACTTCCTTCCATAACACAGGCCATGCGCATACAGGAAAAAGCCAAGCAGGTTGGCTTTGAATGGGAATACAAGGAACAGGTTTGGGATAAGGTCAAGGAAGAAATGCAGGAGGTAGAAATGGAAGTAGAAAATTACGCCTCAGAGGGTTCCTTGAATAGGATAGAAGCAGAACTGGGCGACTTGATGTTTTCGATCATCAACTATGCTCGCTTTATCGGTGTTGATCCAGACAATGCATTGACCAAGACCAATAAGAAATTCAAAAACAGGTTTCAGGCAATGGAGAAAATTATTGCGGATAGAGGGCAGCAACTGACAGACCTAAACCTGAGTGCCTTGGATGAAGTTTGGAACCAGGTCAAGAAAGATGAGCCTCCAGTTCTTTGAGGGTGAAAGAAGAGAGATTTCTTTGTTTCAGTAATCCCCCTTTCTGCGCAGCCAACACTCCATACTTAGTGTCTGCAAATCCACCAATATGGTGTGCGTCTGGATTGATGGAAAGCAATGCCCCTTTTTCCTGAGCTTTTGAAACCCATGTCCAATCCAGGTCCAAACGCCTTGGATGGGCATTGATCTCGATCACTACATTGTTGGCCACACAGGCGTCAATGATTTTTTCATGGTCCAGAGGATATCCTTTGCGACTGAGCAGCAGTCGCCCTGTAGGATGACCCAATATCGTTGTATATGGATTTTCAATGGCAGCGATCAATCTCTGCATGGCTTTTTCTTCTGACATTTTCAGGTTGGAATGCACGGAAGCGATCACCAGGTCAAAGGTCGACAGGGTATTATCACCGTAGTCCAGTGTACCATCATTCAGGATGTCACATTCAATGGATTTGAATATTCTGAAAGGAGCATATTTGCGGTTCAATTCATCGATGTATTGGTGTTGTGCCTTGATCCTTTCCTCATTGAGGCCATTGGCATAGAAGGCAGACTTGCTGTGGTCGCTGATGACCAGGTATTCAAGTTTCATTTCAATACAGGCCTTTGCCATTTCTTCTATGGTATTGGTTCCATCACTCCAGTCGCTATGACTGTGAACGATCCCCCTGATATCTCCCGTTTGAATGATATCTGAGGATGGATAGTTTGTTTTGTTGATCCAGGATGGGTCTTCTCTCAAGTAGGGTGGGAGATAGGAAATGCCTGCAGATGCGAAGAGTTGTTCTTCTGTTGAGCAGTAACGTGTTTGGGGAAATTGATGCAGCCAGGTTTCTGCAAAGGAAGAAGAACAGCTGTTGAAAAACACATGCGTTGAAAACTGTTCCAAGGAACAATGCTTGAAGACTAGTTGCACTTGTTCTTCACCAATGGCCTTTGTTTGATCTTCCTCGAATGCAATGGAGAATCCATTTTGTGCAAGAAAGCCGCCAAGGTTTTCTTTGGGAATGTCGGTGGTCCACTCCAGGTTTTCGATGGTCGGCATTTGTCTGGCGAAATCACCGGTCAGGCTGAATTGAAAAGCGGTAAAGTTTTTCTGCAGTACTTCCTGCATATGGTATGCGTAAGTTTCCACTTCTGCATAGAGGAAGTGTCCCTGATGGCGCATGAAAAATTCTATGGCCTCGGCAACATTTTGTTGTGTTTTGGCGCCAAATCCCTTGAAGAGCAAAAGTCTATTTTCTTGGCAGGCATACAGCAGTTCACCAATCGTTTCAATCCCCATTTCCTTCCAGATGGTACTGATCTTCTTTGGCCCCAGCCCCTTTATCTGCATCATTTCTAAAATACCGGCAGGAGTCTTGGCAATCAGTTCTTCCAAATTCGCCAATTTACCGGTCTCCAGTAATTCAATGATCTTCTTGGCCGAAGACTCTCCGATGCCCTTCAATTCGGCGATCTGGTCCTTGGGAATTTCTGCCAACGCCAAAGGCAATTTGTCAATAGCAAAAGCAGCAGCGCTATAGGATTTGGACTTGAATGTGTTTTCCTGATGGATGTCCATCAGCTTGCTTAGCAGGTTGAATTGATCAGAAATGGCCGAATTGGATAACATCGGGGCTCAGGGTTTAAGGAGATGGAACAAAAAATCCCGCACGAGGCGGGATTGTATTTTTTGCATAGAAGGAGTTGATTACTTCTTCTTAGCAGCAGCCTTCTTAGGAGCAGCTTTCTTAGCAGCCTTCTTAGGAGCAGCTTTCTTAGCAGCTTTCTTAGGAGCAGCTTTCTTAGCGGCTTTCTTAGGAGCAGCTTTCTTTGCAGCCTTCTTAGGAGCAGCTTTCTTTGCAGCTTTCTTAGGAGCAGCTTTTTTTGCAGTTGCCATTTTGTTTAGAATTTAATGGTTAGAAAAAATGAATAACAGAGTAAAAGTATAAACACTTTTTCTAATCTGCAAAATTTTTTTTTACACTACTGTGATTATCCGGCAGTTACAACAGGATTGATAGAGACAAATGTTTTGTTGTTCTTGGATTTTCTGAATTCAACAACACCATCGGTAGTTGCAAAAATGGTGAAGTCTTTACCAAGGCCAACGTTCTTGCCTGGATGATATTGAGTGCCACGCTGCTTGAGGATAATGTTACCAGAGACGGCAGGTTGACCACCAAAGATCTTGATGCCGAGCCTCTTGCTGTGAGAATCGCGTCCGTTCTTTACGCTACCTTCACCTTTCTTATGTGCCATGACAATTGAATTTTAAGAGTTGAATAATTAAAATCAAGCGATGCTCTCGATCCTGATTTTGGTATACAATTTACGGTGACCGATTTTTTTACGGAAACCTTTTCTTCTTTTCATTTTGAAAGCGATCACTTTATCACCTTGTTTTTCACCAAGGATTTCAGCACTTACTTTCACATTGACATTCTTTCCAACTGAAAGCTTGCCTTCGTTGTCAACCAGCAACACTTCGGGGATATCAATTTTGTCACCAGCATTACCTGCGATATGGGGTACATAAAGCTGTTGTCCTGCTTCTACCTTGTACTGGTGTCCTGCTATCTTTACAATTGCAAACATGATCATTCAAAATTTAGGAGTGCGAAGGTAGGGAGATTTTGACTTACAGACAAGTTTGGGCTCAAAATTTCTTCCACTCATCTTCCCTGCTTTTGCCAAGCAGCCACTATCTTTGTTTTACCCGTTATGGGATGAATACCATGAAGTTAAAATCAATTCTGGCCAAACCTTTTGCCGGTATCATGCACCGAAAGATCCAAAAGGAAATGTTTACTGCAGTGGCCGATCAGGAAAAAATACTTCAGCAGCTGTTGAAAAAAGGGGCAAAGTCTTCCTTTGGAAAAGCCCACGGGTTGGAAAAAGCATATGATTATCAATCATTTAAGCAGTCGGTTCCCATCCGAGACTACGAAGGTTTTCGGGGATACATAGAGGAGATCAAATCCGGCAAATCCAATGTGCTTTGGCCGGGGAAACCAATTTACCTGGCCAAAACCTCCGGGACGACCTCCGGGGCCAAATACATCCCCATAACAGCAGATTCCATCCCCAATCACATCAATACTGCCCGAAATGCCCTCTTGACTTATATCGCCACCACAGGAAAGGCAGATTTTGCTTCAGGCAACATGATCTTTCTCTCTGGCTCGCCTACACTGGATAGGATTGGAGGCATTCCCACAGGCCGACTCAGTGGAATCGTCAACCATCACATTCCGGCCTATCTCAAAAAAAACCAGCTTCCTTCCTATGAGACCAATTGTATTGAAGACTGGGAAGAGAAGCTCGACAGGATCGTTGCCGAAACCTGGCAGAAAGACATGACACTGATCAGTGGCATACCGCCCTGGATGCAGATGTACTTTGACAGACTCATGGAGAAGACCGGCAAAAAGGTAGGTGAAATATTTCCCAACTTCCAGGTACTGGTCCATGGTGGCGTCAATTTCAGTCCCTATAAAGCCAAACTATTGGAATCAATCGGTCATGCCGTAGATACCATTGAAACATTCCCTGCTTCGGAAGGATTCTTTGCCTTCCAGGATACCCGAGACCAGGAGGGCCTCTTGCTCAATACGAATTCCGGCATCTTCTTTGAATTTATCCCTGCCGGCGAAATCTTCAACGAAAATCCAACGCGACTTTCCTTGAAGGATGTCAAATTGGGTGAAAACTATGCTTTGATCATCAACAACAATGCAGGCCTTTGGGGATACAACATTGGCGATACTGTCAAATTTGTTTCGCTGGATCCCTACCGAATCATTGTTTCCGGAAGGATCAAGCATTTCATTTCAGCATTTGGAGAACATGTGATTGGTGAAGAAGTGGAATACAGCCTCATGAAAGCTGCTCAGGAGATGAATGTCAAGATCCTAGAATTCACTGTGGCTCCCATGGTGACCCAGGATGCAGGCAAATCTTTCCATGAATGGTTCATCGAATTTGAAAAAGAACCGGAAGACATGGATGCCTTCTCATTGGCTGTAGATCACAACATGCGCCAGAAAAATATTTATTATGATGACCTGATCACAGGGAATATCCTGAAACCGCTGGTGATCAGATCGCTCAAGAAGAATGCCTTTATTGATTATATGAGGAGTCAGGGAAAGTTAGGGGGGCAAAACAAGGTTCCCCGTTTGAGCAACGACAGGAAGATTGCAACTGAGCTTGAAAAGATGCTTTACAAGCCATAAATTTATCCAATGGAATTTGATTTTTCATACCAGTTTAGTCCAGAAGAAATGCCACCACCGCAAAAAAAGCGGATAGGATTGTTCGGATCCACAGGCTCTATTGGGAAACAAACGCTGGATGTAGTCAGGTCCAATCCCGATCTTTTTTCTATATCCATTCTTACGGCCTATTCCAATCATGAAATGCTTATCGAGCAGGCCCTGGCTTTCATGCCAGCGGTAGTGGTCATTACAGATACCTCGCGTTACAAGGCGGTACATGAAGCGCTCTCTGGAAAAGGAATAAAAGTCATGGCCGGAGAA
>Ga0315899_10004034_pt1 | contig 15894 bp, 13 predicted proteins | sample LakEriMetagenome_2_FD_203518 | JGI IMG/M metagenome (GOLD analysis project Ga0315899, IMG submission 203518) | Freshwater fungal communities from buoy surface, Lake Erie, Ohio, United States - Buoy 4 MA112 | ecosystem: Environmental > Aquatic > Freshwater > Lake | place: USA: Lake Erie, Ohio... | reverse complement strand
GGCTACTAAAATTCAAAACCCGCCGCAATCACGGCGGGTTTTTCTTTGGCCAGTGTAATATTATTGAAACATGAGGATTTCCCGCGATTCGGGAGAGATGCCCGTAGTGACGTGTTAAAATAACCATGAAAATCAATGATATAGATATTAGTTAACGCATTTGCTCGCGTCTTACCGAGTCAATGGCATTTATTTCATTTTTTTTTAAGTACGGCTCTTGATCGACTCGATTTTAGGCGTCTAAGAATAGGACGTCCAGCAACGCATGACGACAGTCAGGCAATGCCCTACATGGAGAATTTAATCGCAGCAGTGGCTGCATTTGGCAACAAATGCGCGGTCACGCTTATGGCGATCCGTGTCCGGTAGATAGCTTGCGGTTGTGAAGTACTGGACGGGGTGGAAAATCGGGGGCAGGCAAGTTGGCCGAAGGCAATTCAGTATCGCAGATAGATTCGGGTCAAGCAGGAAGCGCAAATGATGCTTCAATGCTAAACGCACGTTTCGACGCCGATTGGCATAATATTTCTTCAGGATTGCGACGCGACCTTGGTGCACAAATCTACGGGCAATGGATTCGTTCCATCAGTCTTGGCGATTTTTGCGACCTGACAGGCACCCTGGAGCTTTTGTTGCCGTCGGATTTCTCCGCCAGCTGGGTTTCGGACCATTATGCCGACCGTTTGCGTCTGGCTTGGTCAATTACCAATAGCAGCGTCAAGCAGCTAAAAATCCGGACCCGTCCTGGTGCGCCACGTGTGGAGTTGCTCCGCGCTTCCAACAATGCGGAACGTGCCGTGGCGCAGGAGGCAAGTGAGGCACTTGCCCCGCGTTCGGCGCTTGACCCGCGGATGACTTTTGCGAATTTCGTTAAGGGCCAAACCAATGTTCTTGCCCTTAGTGCGGCAGAACGCGTCGCTTCCAAAGACAAGCCACTTTTCAACCCGCTGTATCTTCAGGCTGCGACTGGCCAAGGCAAGACGCACTTAATGCATGCCATTGGTCATGCATATTCTGAGGTTAATCCCGACGCACAGATTCTGTATATGTCGGCTGAAAAGTTCATGATGGAATTTGTGACCGCTATGCGGCGCAAGGAAGTTATGGAGTTTAAGGCACGGTTGCGTGCCGTTGACGTTCTCCTGATTGACGATATCCAGTTCATCATTGGCAAGGTGTCAACGCAGGAAGAGTTTCTGCACACGATCGACGCCATCATTGGTGCAGGCAAACGCTTGGTCGTTTCCGCTGACCGCGCTCCACAAGCGCTAGACGGTGTTGACCAGCGCATCTTGTCGCGCTTGTCGATGGGCTTGGTTGCCGACATTCAGCCTGCTGATCTTGAGCTGCGTCGCTTGATTTTGGAGCAACGCCTCGCCAACATGCCGGAAGCGCAAGTCGGTGAAGATGTTGTAGAGTTTCTTGCCCGCACCATCAGCCGCAATGTCCGCGAATTGGAAGGCGGATTGAACAAGCTGCTTGCTTACGCACAATTGACCGGCAAGCCAATTACCCGGACGCTCGCGGAAGAACAGCTCAAAGATATCTTAAGTGCATGCCGCCGCCGCATCACCATTGACGAAATCCAACGTGCGGTCTGCGAATATTATCGCATCGATCGCAGCGAAATGTCGTCAAAGCGTCGCGCCCGCGCCGTAGTTCGTCCACGCCAAGTGGCCATGTATCTGGCAAAGGTCATGACGCCGCGTAGCTATCCTGAAATCGGTCGCAAATTCGGTGGCCGTGATCACTCGACGGTCATTCATGCTGTGCGCTTGGTCGAAGGCCTTCGTCAGCAGGACAGCGAGATGGATAATGACGTCCGCGCCTTGCTGCGCCAATTGGAAGCTTGAGTTTTACTTTTCCACCCCTTTTCAACAGCCTTTCCAACGCTTATTCTCCGAGACTGATTCGGAGGGAATCGGATGAACCAAGTTTGCGCATCATGTGGAGCGGCTGCGGCCAATGATGCTGCTTTTTGCGCAAGTTGCGGGCATGCAATAAAGCGCGCCGCTGCTTCCACAAAACGCGCTGCGGCCCCAAAGAAACGCTGGTGGGGAGTTCCTTCAGTCTTTGTGCTGGGCATTTTGGCCATGGGTGTCTTGTATTTTTGGCTATTCATTGCGGATGATTTGCGCCCCGATGATGCTGCGCCCGCGATTGCGTCGCAATCCGACGATCGTGCCGAAGCGCAGATTTTCTTCACGATGACTGAAGCCAATATTCGCGACAAGCCAGCAATGACCGGCAGTGTTATATTGGGTAAAATGCCCCGCGGCTCGCAGTTGACTGGAATCGTTCGGTCCGATGCCGATGCCAGCGTTGCGTGGCTTGAACTGAGCGATGGTAATGGCTTCGTGGCGCTGGCTAACCTATCGCAAGTCAAACCGCCGGTTCTTGTTAAATCCTTGGATGACCAGATTTGGATAGCTGACGGCGCGCTTGATGTGTGGGCCACTACGCTGCCGGACAGCAACTTGTTGGACCGGGTTGGCGAGGGAACACAGCTGACGCTGGTTGGAACAACCGAAGATAACTTTATCGAGGTCAAGCTCTCTGGTGATCGTTATGGCTATCTGAATGACGCCCAAGCGATCATCGCGCGCCTTGGCGGTAAGCCCATTATGATTGCGTTCAACCCGCAAACCTGCGCGTTTTCGGGTGAGATTGGGGCTGAATTTGCCAAAATTGGCGCGCAGCAGCAGGCAAAATGGCAGGCATTAGAAGCAAAAGAATTTGCGGACGAAGCTGCGCGTGACAAGGCCTATGCGGCGGTCGAAGGCAAAAGCAAATATATGAAGCTCCGCCGTTCTTTTGAAGGATTGTCGCTGACAGGAATTGGCCAGCATTATGAGTCGCAATCGTTATATTTCAACGAACCACCTGCCCAGGTCATAGCGGTATTTCGCGCACAAGGGTTCAACATCGGGCGCGATGGGCTTTTTCCATCAACCGATCTTTACGCAGGGATATCCGCGACGCGCGGTGAGAGCGCTACCTACGGAAAAACCGAGCTGAGTTGCGGCGTTTAACGCGCCGCAACCTTATTCTTGCTTAGCGTTTTTCCTCTGGCGCAACCGATATGCGCACTGTTTCACCGCCGTTGCCGGGGAAGCCAGTGAACATGGCTTCGATCAGGTTCGGCACCAGATGCGGCAATTTGTTTGAACGCGACTTCGCTTCGGCCTTGCCTTCAAATAGGCGTTTGCCGTCATTGTTGCGATCAATCTTCATATCAAGATTGGCGGTGTATACCGTAAAGCTGTCGACGTCATATGGACGGTTGAAGCCACTGTATAGGAACGGGTCATAATAACCGACGACATAGCGCGCGCCCTGCCGTGTGCGGACGACATAGGGACGGTAGAGGCTGCCAAAGCCCCAATAAGGGTCATAAAATGGGTCCCGCCGAACGATGTTGCGCTCCTTGCCATCATCAACCGCATAATCGAGCACCACCGTCATATCGGCGTTTGGACCTGAAGCAGGCACATAGCCGACTTCTTGAAGCTCGGTGGCGACCAAGGCCGCATATTGTCCGAATTCAATACCACCTGCATTAGCTGGGTTTGCCGCCCGAATGACAAAGGTCTGACCTTGCGGCGCAGGAAGTTCTTGAAAGCGCGACACCTCCGCGTTGAAGGGCGTGGCGCAGGCGCCAAGCGTAAGCAACGCTAGGGGAGCTAGAAACATTACGACCTTTTTCATCAGTTCATATTCCTTCAAAATCGGCCAAATGCCAGATACCATATAACCGTCGAAAACTAAGTTAGTTTCAATGAACTGCGGTTGAACAACATTGTGGTCCCATTTACCGCAGCAGTCCAAGCGCAGCATAGGCTGCCTTTAAAGTTGGCGCACTCAATTCGCGCGCCTTTGCGGCCCCTTTGGCCAGCGCGGCGTCAATCTGTTCGTGATCGTCTTTCAACGCTGTGAAGCGTTCGGAAATCGGACGAAGATGCTCAGCCACAATTTCTGCCAATGCAGGTTTGAACGCGCCAAAGCCTTGGCCGCCAAAACGCGTCAAAGTGTCCTCGACGGTTTCGTTGGCAAAGGCGGCATAAATACCGACCAAGTTCTTGGCTTCGGGGCGGCCCTCAAGGCCGTCTGGTTCGGAAGGCAATGGCTCAGGATCGGTTTTCGCTTTCTTGATTTTGCTTAAGATCGTGTCGGCGTCATCGGTGAGGTTGATGCGGCTCATATCGCTTGGGTCAGACTTCGACATTTTCGCACTGCCGTCCCGTAAGCTCATAATGCGCGCGGTTGCTTTGGGAATGATCGGGTCGGGCAAGGTGAAAATGTCTATGCCATTGCCGAAATCCGTATTGAATTTCTGCGCGATGTCGCGCGCGAGTTCCAAATGCTGTTTTTGGTCTTCGCCAACGGGCACATGCGTTGCCTGATATAATAAAACATCAGCGGCTTGCAGGACGGGGTAGGTAAACAAAGCAATGCTGGCGCCTTCACGGTTTTTACCGGACTTGTCCTTGAACTGAGTCATCCGGTTTAACCAACCCATGCGCGCTGTCCCAGTCAGCAACCATTGCAGTTCGGCATGGGCAGGAACCTGCGCCTGATTGAACAGAATCGCCTTGTTGATATCCAGCCCGCAGGCCAGGAGCGCCGCTGCCATCTCCCGGGTATTTGCGGTGAGTTCTGAAGGAATATGCGGCATCGAAATTGCGTGCAAATCCGCGAGGAAATAAAGGCACTCCATTTCATCCTGCATTTTGACCCAATTTCGGATTGCGCCCAGATAATTGCCCAGATGAAGGTTGCCAGTTGGCTGAATGCCGGAAACGACGCGCATGTGTTTTACTCGCTTGCAGGAGCCGCAGGCGTAACTGCACGCCGACGGAGAAGAGATTTCAATTCGCTGATTCGGTAAGCCCCTAACACCAAGATTGCTAGCGCATATACCGCGCCGCCCGCGCTCACTAATATCGATAGAACGGCAATGCGCCGCCACAATCCAGTGCCAAGCTGATCTTCGATGAGTTCATTACCGAAATAGAGCGAAACGCCCATAATGACTGCCGCCAAGACGATCCGCCACGCCTTGCGCTTTAACCGATCATCCACCGCGATGTGGCCGCGTTTCCGCAATGTGATCCACAACAACGCAACGTTCACCCAAGCCGATAGGGCAGTCGCTACGCCAACACCAATATGCGCCAGTGGCCAAATGAGGATGAGGTTACCGATTAGGTTTACCAGCATTGCCCATAATGCCAGCCGCAACGGCGTTTTTGTGTCGCTGCGTGCGTAGAATCCCGGGGTCAGTACCTTGATCAGCACATAAGCAGGGACGCCGACCGAAAAGGCCATAAGCACAGCCGCTGTGCCGCGCGTGTCGGCGGAGGTAAAGGCGCCATGTTCGAATATGCCATGCACGATAGGAATTGCCGACACGATGAGCGCCGCGGTCGCTGGCATCGCGAAGAACAACGCCAGCTCAACAGCGCGATTCTGTGTATCGGAAGCTGCTTTGCTATCCGCTCCAGCAATCTGCCGCGAAAGCGCTGGCAAAATAGCTGTGCCAATAGCAATGCCGATCAGGCCAAGTGGCAACTGGTTCAGTCGGTCGGCATAATAGAGCCAAGATACCGACCCTTCGGGTAGAAATCTTGCCGCAAGTGAGGTGGAGATTAGCAAGTTGAACTGGATAGCCCCTTGCCCGATGGCGGCCGGCGCGATCAAAGCGAGCATCAATTTTACGTCGGGTGTCAGGCGCGGCAATGTAAGCTTAAGATTAACGCCAGCTTTGTGACATGCCCACATTAGCCACAGCAATTGCAGTGCGCCGGATACGGTAACCGCAATCGCTTGGGTTGCTGCCGTTTCTATCGGGGTGTCGCCGCGGAAGAATATCAGCGCGACGATCATGCAGATGTTCAGTAAAATAGGCGCTGCGGCATTGACCCAGAAGCGGTTCAGCGAATTCAATATTCCCCCAAGCAACGAGACCAAAGATATCAGCGCCAGATAAGGGAAGGTAATGATCGTGAGGTGCCGGGCCAGCGCAAATTTCTCAGGCCCGCCATCGGGAAAGCCGCCGGTCATTGCCCAGACAATGGAGCCAGCGGCCAGCATCATGATGATCGTAAACAGCACCAGAAACGGGAACAGCACCGAAAGCACCTGGCTAGCGAATCCGCGCGCGGCGATCAGGCCACGGCCAGCCTCCTCGCGTTCGGCCTCTGTCATTTTCTTGTTAAAAAGCGGCACGAACACCGCGGCAAAAGCACCCTCGGCGAACAGCGCACGGAACAGGTTGGGTAAACGCCACGCGATTAAAAACGCATCGGAGGCAAGGCCAGCACCGACATAGCGCGCCATAAGCATATCGCGGACAAGGCCAAGCACGCGGCTGACTAATGTCAGCCCCCCTATGGTTATGCTGTTACGAACCAGGCTCATATGTGCACCTGGCGCTACCGGCTTCAGGCTTCGCCGGCAGGCTGCGTCTCTGCCATTTGCTGGGCTTGCGCCAACTGCTGAACGTACAGCGCGTTAAAATCAATCGGTTCAAGCACCAGTGGCGGGTAGCCTGCGTCGCGGACGGCGTCGGCAACGATTCTGCGAGCAAATGGGAACATCAAACGCGGGGCTTCGCCAAACAAGAACGGATGCGCTTGCTCTTCGGTTACATTGCGCAAACCGAACAAGGTGCCGTAATCAAGCTCGACGGAGAAATGCACGCCATTGTCGCTCTCTGCTTTGACAGCAAGCTTCAGGGTGATTTCATGAACTTCATCGGTGATTGCATTGGCTTGAATGTTAACTTGAACATCAATCTGTGGCGCGCCATCCCAGTTAAAACTGTGCGGAGCGTGTGGATTTTCAACCGACAAGTCCTTGATATACTGGTTTAACATTCCGACGGCCGGCGCAGTGTCTTCGCCATTGGCTTTTACAGTTTCGGAAACGATGGTGCCTGTTTCGTCGGCCATGATATATCGTGCTTTCTTATTTGTTGAACTGGTCAATAAAATGCGACTGTTAATGGCCGTGTCGCCTAGCAGGCGTACTGTCAAAGGGCAATGATACTTGCACGCGCCGCGAACCGCAATTTTCTTTGGGGAAAGCCCTTTGAAACCCGCATCATTAATGCTTATATGCTTTTCATGCAGCGCCAAGCGGACGCCTTCGCACAACGCATGCCCTTAGATTTTTGCCGGATGGAGACGTCGTGACGTTCACTATTGTATTGCTAGCTCTTGTTGCAGCTTTCTTGGGCCTTCGCCTTTACTCCGTGCTTGGAAAACGCACAGGCCATGAACAAGAGCCAGTGGCGCGTCGTCCCATTGAAACGGCGAATCCGCCACTTGTGCGCCAACCATCTGCAGGTGGTGACAGTGCTTTGGCCTTGCCATCGCTGGATGAGACAAACGCAGATACGGCAGCACAAAGCGGCTTGAAGGCAATCGCCAATGCTGATCGCAGCTTTGATCTTGGACTTTTTGTTGAAGGATCAAAATCGGCATATAAGATGATATTGGAAGCCTATTGGAAGGGCGATAAAGAAACGTTACGCGATTTGTGCGATGACGATGTTTATGACAGCTTTGCCGAAGCTATTGACGGGCGCAGTACGCGCGGTGAAACGCTTCAGAACCGTCTGGTCCGCATTGACGACATTCGAATTGTTGATGCCCGCTACGACCATCCGATGGCCCGCGTGTCGGTGCGTTTTGATGCTGACATCGCTGCTTTGGTCAAAGACGCCGATGGAAATATCATTGGCGGCTCTATGACTGATGCCGTTGAAACGCACGATATTTGGACATTCATGCGCGATGTGAAGTCGTCTAGCCGAAACTGGAAGCTTGACGAAACCGACTCGGTCTGATTCACCTGGGCGATGAAACGCGCCCTTTTAGCTCTCGGTTTATCCGCACTTACTCTGTCTGCTTGTTCAAGCGGGATCATTCCTAAAGGCGGTCCCGCAACATCGTCGGGTTCCCCGACTTTAGCGCGTCCCGCAGAAGATAAGCCTGCCAAACCAATCCCATCGACTCCCGAAGCGACATTGCCGCCGCCTGTGCAAACAGGTGATGGAACTAACGCTGCGGCTTTAGGTGTCATCCGCGGGCCGCAAATTGGTGCTTTGCAGGTGGATGCGCGCAAGGCAAACCTTGCCATGGACAGTTTTAAGACAAGCTGCCCTGGCCTTGTTCGGCGCAACGACAATAGCGGTCTTACGCAGGGAAGTGACTGGATACCTGCCTGTGATGCAGTGAAAGCATGGACGGGTGATGCCATATCCTTCTTTGCTGCGCACATGGATGCGGTGCAGGTCGGCGATGGCAAGGCATTTGCCACGGGCTATTATGAACCCGAGATCGCGGGCTGCCGCACGCCGCAAGCGGCATGTAATGTTCCGATCTACAAACGACCCGCTGACCTTATCGACGTTGACCTTGGGCAATTCTCTAACGATCTTAAAGGCAAGAGCATCAGGGGCAAGGTAGCTGGCACAAAGCTGGTTCAATATGATGACCGAGCCGCCATCGACAATGGCGCGCTGGCGGGACGCGGTCTCGAGATCGCTTACGCGGTGGACCCTATCGAGTTCTTCTTTTTGCAAATTCAAGGATCGGGCCGGCTTAAGCTTCCCGATGGCGGGGTTATGCGCATCGGGTATGAAAGCCAAAACGGGCGCGCATATACTGGCATCGGGCGCTTGATGAAGGATCGCGGTTTGATAACCGACGGGTCGATGCAGGGTATTGTGGCCTATCTGCAAGCCAATCCTGATGAAGGGCGCAAAATCATGGAGGAAAATAAAAGCTATGTGTTTTTCCGCGAACTGACCGGCGCTGGTCCTTTGGGGGCAATGGGCTATCCTGTCGTGGGTGAAGCAAGCATTGCGGTCGATGTGAAATATATACCGCTGGGTGCGCCCGTGTGGTTGTCCATGGATCGGGCGGAACCCAATGGCATTTGGATCGCGCAAGACACGGGCGGCGCCATCAAGGGCGCCAACCGCGTGGATACATTCTGGGGAGCAGGTGACCGCGCCCGTGCCATTGCCGGCGGCATGGCGGCACGCGGAGCGGCGCTCATTTTCTTGCCAAAGGCTGCGATTGCGCGGCTCGGGCTATAAAGCTGTCATGGCGCGGCATCTCGACAGCACGGAAAAGTCCCTTTGGGGCAAGGTCATTGCGACTGTAAAACCCATGCACGGCGGTAAGGCAAAGCCTGTGCCTGTTGCAACGCCATCTACTGACAAGGCTGCATTGGCAAAGTTTTTGAATGTAAAGCCAAAGCCTGTCACAGCCGATTCAAAACCAAGACATGTGCCCGTACACGCTAAAATCGCGCCTGTTCCGCATAATCTTGACGGGCATTGGGACAGACGCATCACACGGGGCAGTATCCTCCCCGATGTCAGTATCGATTTGCATGACGCGTCCTTATCATTGGCGTACAACAGGTTGGATGGCGCGCTGGAACAGGCAATTTCGCAACGTATGAAAGTGGTGCTGTTGGTAACAGGAAAACCACGCGCGCATGATCGTGCAAGTGGTGAGGGCAGGGGCGCAATTGCCGCTGTTGTCCGCGACTGGCTCGCGGCATCGCGTCATGCGCAGCATATTTCGGCGGTGCGCAATGCCCACCCCCGCCACGGCGGCGCAGGCGCGCTGTATATCATGCTGAAAAGCTAGGCAGCCAGCATTTTGAGCGCAACGCGCCGGTAAATTTCGGTCAGTGCTGACAAGTCGGCTATAGCGACGGCCTCATCCAATTTATGCATGGTCGCATTGCACAGGCCAAACTCCACTACCGGGCATATTTTGGTCAGGAACCGAGCATCGGAAGTGCCGCCGGTTGTCGATGGTTCGGGTGCGATACCGACCACGGCCTCAACTGCCTCTGATATAGCATCTGAAAACGCGCCAGGAGGGGTCAGGAAGGCCTCTCCTGATATCATGGCGGTCAGAATGCCCCCATGGGCCTCAACGCGTTCACGGACGCGCGCAACGAGCGCCTCGCCATTGTGCAAATCGTTGAACCGGATGGAAAGCCGGGCTTCGGCTTTTGCCGGGATGACGTTGGTCGCCTTGTTCCCGACATTCAGGTCCGTGATCTCGATATTGCTTGCTTGGAACCAGTCCGTGCCTTCATCGAGCGTGATTGCTTCGATTTCTGCCAGAATAGCAACAAGCTTAGGGATAGGGTTGTCCGCAAGATGCGGGTAAGCGACATGGCCCTGCGTTCCAGCCACCGAAATCCACATATTGACGGATCCGCGCCTGCCAATTTTCATCATGTCACCAAGCCGGTTGACGCTTGTTGGTTCACCGACAAGACATGCGTCGGGAATACTGCCGCGTGCCTGCATATGCGTGATCAACGCGCGCGTGCCGTGAATCGCCGGCCCTTCTTCATCACCGGTGATAATCATGCTGATCGTGCCAGCGTCCTTCGGAATATCATGAAGCGCAGCGACAAAGGCGGCGATGCTGCCCTTCATATCGACGGCGCCACGCCCATGCAAAAAGTCGCCTTTTATCTCAGGCACGAAAGGATTGCTGGCCCAGCCATCACCGGACGGCACAACGTCAACATGGCCGGCAAAAGCAAAATGTCGTCCACCTGATTCACGGATCGCGAATAGATTTTCAACGGGCGCGCCATGTGCCGGGTTGTCGTCATTCTCACCTGAAATGAAGCGCTCGACTGTAAAACCCAGCGGGGCAAGCATATCCTCAAGCACGTCGAAAACGCCGCCAGTTGCGGGCGTAACGCTTTCGCAAGCCATCAGGCGTTGGGCGTAGTCAAGTGCAGAAATATTGGTCATTGATCCGGAGCGTTACGGATAAACGGCATCCAAAACAAGTCAGACCTCGGCTTTGCGCAATGCCTTTTCCGTCAGCGCTGCGTCGCCATGCACTACGCCGACAATAGCCACGCTCCCATCTGCTTCGCGGCGGCCAACGAGCAGGACAAATTCGTCGCCAGCGCCAGAGAATGCACGCAAATCCCTTTTGCGTGCGGAGCGTAAGCGCGGACGGGGGTCGACCGAAGACGGTGAAAGCGCAATGCCTGCGGCCAACTTTTTCGCGCGACGTTCCGCGCTAACAATAGCTTTTAGGCCGCCGTCATGTTTGGCGAGTAGGTTGGCAAGGCCGCCCATGGGAACTGCATTGCGCTGTGCAAACTTCAGCGCGGATGCAAATTCGGTCAGCCGGGTTTTGTTATAGCCGGCGCCGAACACCAATTTGACGATAGGTGTAAACGGAGCGCGTTCCTGAGCTGTCAGGCCAGCATCGCACAACAATTCGGCATATTCTGCATAACTTTCGGCAGCCATGAGGGCAAAATCATGCGCTTTGCCAATCGCCTGATACAACGCATCGCGCGTGCGTTGATCAGAATCGCGCGCGCGGTCGGCACATTGCCGTGCGGCATCCAGCCAATCGGCAAGGCAGAATTTTTCCAAGATCGGCGTATCCAGAAGAAGTTCCGGTTTCTCGAAAATACCAATATCGTGTATATCTGCAGGGGTGGCAGGGTCAAACAAATGGCTGGCGATTGGACTATTGGTCCATACCGACGCATGTTCGTGTCGATGCGGTACCGATGCCAGCGATTGCTTTACCGCAAGCTGAAGCGGCGCGCTCATCTCTTCGGAAGCGACCTCTCTCCAATTGATCACCCCATAGATGAAATCAATCATGTCGTCGTCTGAAGAATATGGAAGCAAGATGCCGCGATACATGATGTTATTGCCGCGATCGTTTATGAATTCAGCCTCGAACCCGATGGGTACGCGGTTGGCGATGATTTGCAGATAATGGTCGGTAATCCGGGATAGCAAAGACCGACCCGGCACTTCCTTCAGATATGAGATATTCCTGCCCAGACCGCATTCAACGCGCAGTTTTTCGCCAAGAAAATCAATCGACGGGTTTTCTATGTCTGACGTGAAGTGAAGAAGCACGCTATGATCGCGGAATTCTTCCACGGCAGCAGGATCGAGATCCTCAATGCTTGGATAATTTTTTGCATGCAGTTGCGACGTCCAAAAATTATAGGCGCGCACCTGCATACGGCGTTCATCGCCCAAGCTGACAGGCGGTGGTTCAATCGCTGCGTCCTCATCTTCGAAAAGCGCATAATCCGGCATGTCGGGCACAAGGTCCGACCTCAATGGTTCAAATCCACGCAAATCATCCATCTTCCAACCTCACCAAGGCAAGCACCATATTATGACGCTATTACAATGCCTTCAGATGGTTAAGATGCTGTAAATGTTAAATTGCTGCTCCAATCCGGTTTTCTGTGTCGCAGTGCGTGGCGGAAATATTTTTATCGCAGTACCCTAGAGAGCGCATCGGCCCACCCCGCCAGCCTAATTTCCCGCGCGCTTGGATCTAAGGTCGGTGCAAATCGCGTTACCCCGCCGCGCATTCTGGCGGCCTCCTCAAGCGAGTGATATAATCCGCAACCCACCGCCGCAAGCATGGCTGCGCCAAGCGCGGTGGTTTCGACAAACGCAGGTCGCTCGACATCAATAGCCAGCATGTCCGCCAAATCTTGCGCCATCCAGTCATTGGTCACCATGCCGCCATCAATGCGCAATTCCGCCCAGTCGGCGCCATCGGCAGCAAAGGCGGTTTTGAGGTCATAAGTTTGGTGTGCCATCGCCTCCAGCGCGGCGCGGGCGACATGCGCCTTTTTTGCTGCAAAGCTCAGCCCGCTGATCGCAGCACGGGCGTCTGGACGCCAGTGCGGTGCGCCAAGGCCCGAGAGCGCAGGCACCAGATACACCCCTCCATTGTCCGGCACGCTGCGCGCCAATGGTTCGGTTTCGGCGGCATGCGATATTAGCCCCAAATCATCGCGCAGCCATTGGACAAGGCTACCTGCGACAAACACGGATCCCTCAAGCGCGTAATGACGTTCCCCATTCAATTGGTACAATATGGTCGACAGCAAACGGTGGCGCGACTGACGCAACGTGGTGCCGGTTTGCGTAAGCACAAATGCGCCAGTGCCAAATGTTGCTTTGGTTTGTCCAACTGCAAAACAGCCTTGCCCGATGGTCGCGGCTTGCTGGTCACCGGCCATGCCGCAAATGCGGATTGCACCGCCGAAATGTTCTGGCAATGTTGTGCCAAGGTCTCCGGCACAATCGGTGATCTCTGGCAAAATGTCGCGCGGGACACCGAATAGGTCCATTAACCCATCGTCCCAACCGCCGCTGCCAATCGCCATCAATGCAGTGCGCGCGGCGTTGCTGGCATCGGTAATATGGCTTCCGCCGGTCAATCGGTACACAAGGTAGCTCTCGACCGTCCCAACCGCGAGGTTTGCGCCCGCTTCCTTCAGCTGTGGCCAATTTTCCAACGCCCAACCAATTTTGGAGCCGCTAAAATAGGGATCCAACAACAGTCCGGTCTTCGCCTGAACGACGGGTTCTTCGCCTTGGTCTTTCATCGCGGCGCACATGTCCGCCGTCCGGCGGTCTTGCCACACGATGGCGGGTGCCAAGGGCTTGCCGGTTCTTCTGTCCCAGAACACGACGGTCTCGCGCTGGTTGGTGATGCCGATGCTGGCAATCTGGTCAGCACCGCCAGCCTTGGCCACCATCTCCTGCGCGCAGGCGAGGGTGAGGTTCCAAATTTCCGTTGCATCATGCTCGACAAGTCCAGCTTGCGGATAATGCTGAGTCAGTGGGCGCTGGCAACTGTCGACCGCTGTGCCGTCTGCAGCAAAAAGAACGGCGCGGGTCGATGTCGTGCCTTCGTCGATGACGAGAATATATGTGCTCATATTTCCAGCGCCGAAAGCCGGCGTCCCTCCTTGCTCCAAATAAACACGGCACGATTGCCAAAGATGACGCGGTTGACCACTAAGCCAGTCAATACGGATGTGACCAGTACGATCGCCATAACGTCGATATAATGCAGCCAGCCAATCCCAACATGCTGATAAAATGTTTCACCCGCATACAGCGTGTCCGGAACATATAAGACGAAGTTGTGGAATGCGTATAATGCGACGCCCCAAATCAACCCCGCGATTGCGGCGCGCGCGTCCATGTTCCGGAACAACAGGCCAGTGACGAAGGCCGAAAGGATAGGCATGGACGAAAGCCCATTTAACTGCTGCAAAAGATTGATGATGCTTTCGGCGTTTTCATACACCGGAACGAGTAAGATTGAGGTGACCGTCAAAATCACGGACACAATGGCGGCAAGTTGCCAATGGTTGGTCACGGGGCGGATGAACTTGTCGTGAAAGTCGATGGAATAGAGCGCCACCGAACTGTTCAATATCGCGCTCGTATGGGCAATAACCGCCGCCATCATCATCGCCGCAAATGCGCCGGACATCCAGTTTGGCAAAACATGGGCAACCAGTTTGCCATATGCCGCATCGCCCAAGCTGCCGAACAATTTATACGCAACAACGCCTGGGATCACGACGATAGCGGGGATGATCAATATGCGCACAACCGCCGCCGCCAGCACCCCTTTTTGTGCTTCTTTGACAGTCGGTGCTGTCATTGCCTTTTGCGTGATGTTTTGGTTGGTCGACCAATAGAATATCTGGATGAAAATCATGCCTGTGAACAAAGTGTGAAACGGAATGGGAGAATCGATGCTGCCGATCATCGAGGTGCGCTCGGCCGGAACCGTTGAAAGGTCAAACCCGACCGCAGCCAGCGCGAGTATCACGACCAGAAATGCAATCGCCAATACCCCAATGCCCGAATAGGTATCCATAACCGCCACTGCGCGCAGGCCGCCGGTAATCGTATAGACCGCAGCGATTATCGCCATGGGCGCTGCGAACCAGAGCAACGACCAATCCACGCCAAACATAGATTTCAAAAATAGGCTGCCGGAATATAGCGCGGCAGGTAAATAAATCAGAATATTACCCAGCAGAAATAATGCGGAGATAACGGTACGAATGCTTCCGCCTTTATACCTGCGTTCAAGCAACTCGGTTACGGTTGTGCAATTGTTGCGATAATAAATCGGCACGAAAACATAGGCCAAAATCAAAAGCCCGACGAAACCCGAAATTTCCCACCAAGCAAGCAGGAGCATCTGATTCCCGTTCATGCCCACCAGTTGCTCGGTCGACAGGTTGGTCAATGTGATGGAGCCTGCAACGAAAAGCCATGTGAGCCCGCCGCCAGCCAGAAACACTTCTTTCGTTGAACCGTCGCCCGATGTGCGTTGCTGCGCAGCTGTGCCGTGCACTTTCCAATAGGTCAGCAAAGCAATAAGCGCGGTAAGCGCAACGAATATGGCGATTTGCCCCACGCTATTGCTAATTGAGAACATACACCCCCCGATGAATTTTATTGCAAAGCTGCGCATTTGCTCTTTTTGCTTACGCCATGAATTAAACGGCTGTGCAGGAAACACAAACAATTGTGTTCGCGCCGCTGGTTTGAGGTGAGAGGATCAGCAGTTGGACCATGTGCGATTTGATGCTGCGGACGCGACCTTGATATTCGCCTGTGCCAAGGGTGCGCCTGTGTCGATCCTATATTGGGGCGGCGCTTTGCACGCGGACACAGATTGCGCGGAGCTCGAAGGCCTGTTTGCGCGGCAGGGCATGCATGGCGTGGCGGATGTGTCCTTGCCTTTGTCCTTGGCGATGGAGCCTGGGCTTGGGCACCCGATGTTTCAAGGCTTTGCTGCGCACCGTGCGGGCAAAGATTGGGGCAGCCGGTTTGAGGTTGGAAAGGTCGAACTGCGTGAAGGTGGTGCCAAGATCATCTGCCGCGATGAACGCACGCGGCTTGGGTTGGAATATGAGATTGATTTTGATGCCAGAACCGGCGTGCTGCGTATCCGGTCAACGTTGACCAATTATGGGGCAACGCCGCTTGATGTGAGCAACATGATGACCGCCTGCCTG
>Ga0315899_10004033_pt1 | contig 15894 bp, 13 predicted proteins | sample LakEriMetagenome_2_FD_203518 | JGI IMG/M metagenome (GOLD analysis project Ga0315899, IMG submission 203518) | Freshwater fungal communities from buoy surface, Lake Erie, Ohio, United States - Buoy 4 MA112 | ecosystem: Environmental > Aquatic > Freshwater > Lake | place: USA: Lake Erie, Ohio... | reverse complement strand
CTTGCCAGTTGTGAGAAATACGAACTTCACTTGTCTTGAAGCCCGCAGCTACAGAAGTATTCGCTCTGTAGCCATCAAACGACGCTGCTTGAAATCCGCTCTGCACCCGCACCACACCCGAATCGATGGCTACACTTTTCATCAATAACACTCCGCCATTTCCGCTGCCATACATGCTTCCTGCAGGGCCCTTAATGACTTCGATGGATTCCAAATCATTGGCGTCTATCAGTTCGAGAGGTGTTTGGCCGTCAGCGCCCGTGAGCGGAATACCATCCAGGTACATTTTGATGTTACGCACAGCAAATGGTGAGCGCAAACTGCTGCCACGGATATTCAGTCGATGACTCCCACCGTAGCCGCGTGATTCCATTACAACGCCCGCAATGGTATTCAGCGATTGTTGCAGTGATGATTGGTCAGTGCTCTCAATGAGTTTGCGGTCGACATAGCCTATCGATGCAGGTATTTCCGACAGTGTGCTTTTGCTGCTAAAAGCTTCGAGTGTTACTTCGGATAGTGCATAAGGAATAATGCCAACAGCATATGTGCAGCCTTCTTGTGGTGTTGCCAAGAGTGCAATTTGAATGGTGCGTGTTGTATTACACTGAACACCCGGAACAGAAAGATCGACGGTATCGCCCTCATTGCGAATAAGGCGCATGAAGTTCACCTGGCCTTTGACATCCAGAGAGAAGTTGCCTTCGTTGTCGGTATAGCCGGAGGTCCAATTGACATCCATGGTTCCTCGCACGGGCTCATAGGAGGACAGAAAGAGTTGAGCGTTTTTAACAGGAGAGTTATCACTATCAAGCAGAATTGTTCCGCTGAACAGGCAGCGAGCAGGAGGCTGTGCGTGCAGGTGTCCTGCAGCAGTCAACATTGCCAACAACAATACTAGTCTAAGCATACTATTTTGTTTCGATAAGTTCTATCACACGCTGTCGCACATATTCGGCAGCACCTTCGGCATTCATCGATGCCAATTCGGATGCAGGAATGCGTTTGCCGATGCGCACTTCAATCGTTCCCGGTCGAATCATAAACGAGTCACGTGGAAGGATGTTCTCTGCATTCACAACTGCAATCGGTTGAATGTCGATCGCACCTTCTTTGGCGATGATGAACGTACCTCGTTTGAAAATGGCGGTTTTGCCATCACGCGTGCGTGTGCCTTCGGGAAAAGTGATTACGCTTTTACCACGATTAATGAGCTCAGCTGCTTTGCGCATGCTGCTCATTGCCTTTTCACGGTTCTTGCGATCAATGAAAATATGACCGATGAGGTACATGTACTGTCCAAGAATCGGAACCTTTTTAAGTTCTTTTTTTCCGATGTAAAACAAACCCAGTGGAATGGCTTTGGCGATAGCTACTACATCCAAATGAGATACATGGTTGGACACATAGATCGATGGCTTTTTTGTATTCAGATTTTCAAACCCCGTAATCTTCAGTTTGACGCGGGCAATGAATAGAACGGGTGGGCAAAAGAGATAGCGTCCTTCGAAATAATGCACCCACTGGCCATTCCACGTTATCAGCATGAGAAGCATTCCCAAGGTGCCGCAAATGGCTGTCCATAGAATGATGAGGAATACTTGCAGGCAGGCAAAAATGGTTCGGATGAGTTTCATGACAGGTGCAATTTGCGGCAGAAAGGAGTAAACTCAGCAATGGTTGAGTTGAATTCCAACGAGTAGTTCAAACTTTCATCAGTTGTGCGAGAGGATCGTTATGATTTGACTCAGGTAGCAGGGCATGCGCTAGGTCTAGTTTCGGTGCATAATCAGCAAGGGCCCTGGTGAAAGCTACCAATACCATACAACGCACTATAGCAGAGGCAGGTGAATTAGCGGTTTTTACAGGTCGTTTCTTTCGTGAATTACGACCGGGTTTCATGGAGTGGGCCGAATGGATCAATCAATGTTTTCGAATAGGCAATTTGACCTTGCCGCTTGTTGCAATTACAGGCTTCATCATGGGTTTGGTAATTACCATTCAATCCCATCCTTCTATGGCGGCATTCGGTGCAGAGTCTTGGTTGCCATCTGTTGTGTCTGTTTCACTCGTTCGTGAAATCGTTCCCGTTATCACGGCGTTAATCTGCGCAGGTAAAATAGGTTCGGGCATTGGTGCTGAAATAGGTTCTATGAAGGTCACGGAGCAAATTGATGCAATGGAGGTAAGTGGAACCAATCCGTACAATTATCTGGTTGTAACGCGTGTGTTGGCTGCTTTGTTTATGGTGCCTATGCTTGTTGTAATTAGCGATGCCATCGCCTTGTATGGTGCTTTCTTGGGTGTCAACATGAAGCAGGTAGTGAGCTTCAGTTTATACACGCAGCAGATATTTCAAAAATTGAACTTCAGCGACATTCTGCCTTCAATCGTGAAGTCTTTCTTTTTTGGTTTTGCCATCGGTATGATTGGTTGCTTCAAAGGCTTCGCAACTCGCAACGGGACGCAAGGTGTAGGTGCTGCGGCCAATTCGGCTGTGGTGCTTTCAACGTTCGTTGTTTTTATAATCGATTTGGTGGCGGCTCAGCTAGCCGATTTATTCAGTCTTACATGAATGACGAGAAACGACAACCCTTAGCGGAGGTTATTCGCATCAGCAACCTGAGCATTTCCTTCGGCGATAATCACGTGCTGCGCGAATTTTCGATGAGTTTGCACGAGGGAGAGAACGTCGTTGTTCTAGGGAAATCAGGCTCCGGGAAATCTGTACTGATTAAATGCATCATGGGATTGCTTCAAGCCGATTCCGGCAGTATTGAAGTGATGGGGCAGGAGGTAACAAAATTGACCGATCGTGAACTCGATCAATTGCGATCGCAAATTGGATTTTTATTTCAGAGCAATGCCTTGTACGATTCCATGACGGTTAGGCAAAATCTAGAGTTCCCATTACGAAGGCACCGAAGAAAATTATCCGCTGATGAACGCAACCGGTTGGTAATGGATGCGCTGACAGACGTTGGGCTGCCGCATACGGTGGATAGCATGCCCGATGAATTGTCGGGCGGTATGAAAAAGCGAATAGCACTTGCAAGAGCGCTAATGCTAAAGCCACGCATCATTCTGTATGATGAGCCAACAACGGGATTGGATCCTGTTACGGCACGCGAAATCAGTGCATTGATTGTGCGCATTCAACAACTCTATCATACTTCGGCCATCATCATTTCGCACGACATGAATTGCGTTCGTTCAACAGCCAATCGAGTCGTAATGCTGGTGGATGGTAAGTCACATTGTGACGGAAGTCCGGTTGAATTATCACACTCGACAGACACGCAGGTAAAAGCTTTTTTTGACATTATACCATGAAGACAGTACAACATATACGACTAGGTGCTTTGGTTTTAACGGCTACTGCACTGCTCATTGCCGGTCTTTATTACGTCGGTAAGCAGCGAAACATATTCAAGTCAACAGCAACCTTGCATGCCTTATTTGCTAGGGTAGATGGATTAATGCCCGGCAACAACGTTCGTTACAACGGTTACAACCTGGGAGTAGTTCTAGATGTAGTGCCGATCAGTGATACTCTTGTAGACGTTGTATTTTCAGTAGATGAATCGATGCTGTCGATTATTTCTAGTAATGCTCGCGTCACATTAGGGACCGATGGTTTGCTGGGCAATAAGTTACTCGACCTAGAACCGGGGTTGCCGTTCGAGCGAGCAGCGCGTGATGGTGATACGTTGAAGGTGCGTCGACAACCCGATATGGACCAGGCGATGCGCACGTTGAACGAAACCAACAACAACTTACTCATGGTGTCATCGGATTTACGAAGTATCGCCGGTCGCTTTTCAGCCGATAATTCACTTTGGCAGTTTTTATCGGATACAACGCTATCGCCTCACGTAAAGAGCACATTGGTCAATATTGAAGTTACTTCGGAAAATACAGCGCGCATAACAGGGGATTTACGCGGTTTGGTTACCGATGTGAAATCGGGTAGAGGGACGGTAGGGGCGCTCATCGCCGATACCTCCATTTACCGGCAACTCAGACAAACGGTCGTGAATGTGGAGCTTATTAGCGACACGCTTGCATTGGTGAGTGGCAACATACACGATTTGTCGCTGAAGGTTGTGGAAGGAAAAGGTAATGTTGCGACCTTAGTAAATGACACAACCTTGGTCGGAAGTATTAACTTTGCAATTCAAGACATTGGCAAGGCAGCAAATTCACTCAACGAGACACTCGGGTTGCTGCGCGAATCACGCATACTGAAACGTTATTTTAAACGTCAAAACAGGAGGTAGAAATGCCTTCAGTTTTGTAACATCTGTTATTGACTAAAATTGTCATGAAATTTCATCATTTGCTTGAAATTGAGAAAGATAAATATCAATACATAACGATTAATTATTAAATCGACCTGTTTTTTGCTCTCATGAAGTGGACAGATAAATATTATCTCGAAGAGTTGGGAAAGAACATTGCAAAGAAGCGAAAGGAAGGCGGAATGTCGCAATCTGATCTTGCTTACAAGATTGGAATGGAGGTACCAAATCTTTCGGTGATTGAAAATGGTAAATCCAATCCGCAGGTTTTAACGTTATTGAAGATTGCAGCAGCGTTAAACGTGCATTTAAAAGAAATCTTACCGGTTCCGAATGATCCGGCTTTCATTCTGAAAGAAGCACCGGTGTATATGCCTAGAAAGCATGATCGTTAGGATCATGCTTTCTTTTTAATCTTTTACAGGATTATTGAGCGATTTTTCGCTTCAGGACTTGGTGTACAGCGTCTATTATGTTTTCTGATTCAAGACCGTACTTTTTCATCAGTTGATCGGGTGTTCCGCTTTCTCCAAAGCTGTCGTTCACTCCAACAAACTCAATGGGTGTTGGGCAATGTTTGGCCAGCGCCTGAGCGATGAGACTTCCCATACCGCCATTAATTTGGTGTTCTTCGGCGGTTACAACAGCACCGGTTTTTCGAGCTGATTGCACTACTGCCTCAACATCCAGTGGCTTGATGGTATGTATGTTTATCAGATCAACTGTAATACCTTCTGCCTCGAGGGCTTTAGCGGCTTGCACAGCTTTCCAAACAAGGTGACCCGTAGCGAATATGCTCACGTGTTCACCGGCGTGCATATGCCAGGCTTTACCGATGACAAATTTCTGATCAGCTCCTGTGAACATCGGCACTTTAGGTCTTCCAAAACGCAGGTAGACAGGTCCATGATGCTCGGCTATTGCCATGGTGGCCGCTTTCGTTTGGTGAAAGTCGCAAGGATTAATAACCGTCATGTTGGGGAGCATGGCCATCATTCCGATGTCCTCCAGAATTTGGTGGGTAGCACCATCCTCTCCCAATGTAAGTCCTGCGTGTGATGCACAAATCTTTACGTTCTTATCACTGTACGCAATGCTCTGTCTAATTTGATCGTACACACGACCGGTAGAAAAATTCGCGAATGTTCCGGTAAATGGAATGTTTCCTCCAATGGTTAAACCGGCGGCTACGCCCATCATATTCGCTTCGGCGATACCCACTTGAAAAAAACGCTCAGGAAATGCTTTCATGAAAGCATCCATTTTGAGCGATCCAATGAGGTCTGCACACAGCGCCACCACGTGAGGATTTTTCTTACCTGCTTCCAGCAACCCTTCTCCAAATCCGCTGCGCGTATCGTTTGAACCTTCTATTGTAAAATCGAGCATGATCTTCTTTTTATTTTATTAATAGTCTCCCAATGTTTCTTCTAATTGCGCAAGTGCTTGTGCGAGTTCGGCGTCGTTGGGAGCTACGCCGTGCCACTTGTGTGTGCCTTCCATGAAGTCCACACCTTTACCCATAGAGGTGGTCATGAGGATCATAACCGGCTTACCTTTTCCGCAGAGTGTTCTTGCCTTCTCTAATCCATCAACCACGTTCTGCATGTCGTTGCCTTGCATTTCGAGTACTTCCCATCCAAAGGCTTCCCACTTCATTCGCAGATTGCCGAGGCTCATCACCTTTTCGGTAGGACCATCGATTTGCTGGCCATTCACATCAATGGTAGAAATAAGATTATCTACTTTGTGGTGTGCAGCATACATCGCTGCTTCCCAAATTTGACCTTCCTGAAGCTCTCCATCACCGTGCAATGTGTATACAATCGATGGGTCACCGTTGAGCTTTTTAGCTTGTGCTGCTCCGATGGCAACGGAAAGCCCTTGACCAAGCGAGCCACTTGCTACGCGCACTCCGGGTAATCCTTCGTGGGTGGTTGGGTGACCTTGAAGTCGGGTATTTATTTTTCGGAATGTTCCGAGTTCTTGAACGGAAAAGTATCCGCTGCGCGCAAGTACGCTATACCAAACCGGTGAAATATGACCGTTGCTCAGAAAAAACAAGTCTTCCCCTTTACCGTCCATATTCCATTCATTCGGACGGTGATTCATCACTCGGAAATAGAGAGCCACGAGGTAATCGGTGCAGCCCAAAGATCCTCCGGGATGGCCGCTGTTCACGGCGTGCACCATGCGCACGATGTCGCGTCGCACTTGCGAGGCGGTAGACTGTAGTTCAGGAATGGTCATGAGATTACGTTTAGCGGCGCGAAGGTATTTCCTTCGGTTCGTGAGATTCTCCTATGTTGACTGAATGTGAAAAAGTGGGATGTCGTATTTTCGCGGCCGCAAAACAATACCTATGTCACTTAAATGCGGAATTGTAGGTCTTCCCAACGTTGGAAAGTCTACCTTGTTCAATTGTTTATCCAACGCTAAGGCGCAGGCGGCAAATTTTCCGTTCTGTACCATTGAACCCAATGTGGGCACGATCACCGTGCCCGATGACCGTTTAACCAAACTCGCTGAGATTGTGAATCCGGAGCGTATCGTTCCGACCACGATTGAAATCGTGGATATCGCCGGTTTGGTGAAAGGAGCCAGTAAAGGGGAGGGACTTGGCAATAAATTTTTGGCCAACATTCGTGAGACCGACGCCATCATCCACGTGCTCCGTTGCTTTGAAGATGGCAACGTGGTTCACGTAGATGGAAGCGTTGATCCAGTGCGTGACAAGGAAATCATCGACATCGAGCTGCAGTTGAAAGATTTGGAATCGATTGAAGGTCGTATTGCCAAAGTGATGCGCGCTGCGAAGAGTGGAGATAAGGATGCCAAACGCGATTTCGACTACATGTCGCGTATCAAGGAGGCTCTTGAACAAGGTAAGAGTGCGCGCACTGTGACACCTGCCAATGAAGAAGAAGCGAAGTTGCTTGTCGACTTGCAGCTTCTCACCAGCAAGCCTGTCCTGTATGTGTGCAATGTGGAGGAGTCTTCTGTAGTGAAAGGCAATGCTCACGTAGAGCGTGTGCGCGAAGCTGTGAAGGATGAAAACGCTGAGATTATTGTATTGGGCGCAGCCATCGAGGCCGATATCGCTGAACTTGAAACATTCGAAGAGCGCCAGATATTCCTCGGTGATCTTGGATTGGAAGAACCCGGTGTCGCTAAACTCATTCGCGCTGCCTACAAGCTGTTGAACCTGCAGACCTACTTCACAGCGGGTGTTAAAGAGGTTCGAGCTTGGACCATTCACAAGGGTGATACTGCACCAAAGGCTGCTGCTGTTATCCACACGGATTTTGAAAAAGGGTTTATTCGCGCAGAAGTAATCAAATACAACGACTACATCCACTTCAAATCAGAGGCTGCTGTAAAGGAGGCCGGTAAGTTGGGAGTAGAAGGGAAGGAATACATTGTGCAAGACGGCGATGTGATGCACTTCCGTTTCAACGTATAGGTTGATAATTGAAATATGACAAATAAAAAAGGGACGCATTTTCATGCGTCCCTTTTTATTGTGGTTCCTTGCGGTTGTGTTTATGCTGATTCTTCAGAAGAGGCTTCGGTATTTCCTTTAGCCTTGCTTTCTTTTGGAGCTTTTGTTTTCTCCACCTTCATAGTCATACGATCCTCTTTGCTATCGTAGTCTACCAACAAGGTATCGCCCGATTTCAAATGAGCGGTAATGATTTCCTCAGCGATTGGATCTTCGAGGTATTTCTGGATTGCACGACGCAATGGACGCGCACCAAATTTCTCATCGTATCCTTTATCAGCAATGTAGTCTTTAGCAACATTGGTAAGCTTGATGGTGTAGCCAAGATCGGTTACACGGTGGAAAAGCTTGCTGAGTTCGATGTCGATGATTTGGTGGATGTCTTCTTTGCGAAGCGGATTGAAGATGATGAGATCATCGATACGGTTGATGAACTCGGGAGCGAATGCCTTCTTCAAAGCGTTTTCAATAACACCTTTGCGCTCCACTTCTTCTTGAGCAGCTTTTGCAGCTGTGCCGAAACCTACTCCGGTTCCGAAGTCTTGAAGTTGACGAGCACCAATGTTACTGGTCATGATGATAATCGTGTTCTTGAAATCAATCTTGCGACCCAAGCTATCTGTCATTTGACCGTCGTCCAAACATTGCAAGAGCAAGTTGAATACATCCGGGTGTGCCTTTTCAATTTCATCGAGAAGAACAATCGAGTAGGGGCGACGGCGAACCTTTTCGGTAAGCTGTCCACCTTCTTCATAACCGATGTATCCGGGAGGCGCTCCGATGAGGCGTGATACAGCGAACTTCTCCATGTATTCACTCATGTCGATGCGAATGAGCGATTCCTCTGAGTCGAACAGGTATTTTGCAAGTTCTTTTGCCAGCTGTGTTTTACCAACACCGGTAGGACCTAAGAATATAAACGAACCAATTGGACGATTAGGATCCTTCAATCCCGCGCGATTGCGCTTGATAGCCTTTACGACTTTCTTGATGGCATTGTCTTGTCCGATAACGGTACCTTCGAGCTCTTTGTCCATCTTGGCAAGACGTCCGCTTTCTTTTTCTGCTACACGTGTAACCGGAATACCGGTCATCATGGCAACAACCTCCTCAACGTGTTCCACCGTTACAGTTACTCGATGACTCTTGGTGTCTTCTTCCCACTTCTTCTTGGCAGCTTCAAGTTTCTCTTGTAATTGCTTTTCACGATCGCGCAACTTAGCAGCCTCTTCGTATTTCTGACTGCGCACTACGCGGTTCTTATCTTCTTTGATTTCTTCGATAGCCTTTTCAATATCGATTACTTCTTTGGGAACATTGATATTATTGAGGTGAACACGTGATCCCACTTCGTCCAGTGCGTCGATAGCCTTATCCGGCAAATGACGATCGGTGATGTAGCGAGCAGTAAGCTTCACGCACGATTCGATAGCTTCAGGCGTGTAGGTTACACTGTGATGTTCTTCGTATTTGTCTTTGATGTTGTTGAGAATCTGTATAGATTCATCGATCGTAGTTGGATCAACCACTACCTTTTGGAAACGACGCTCGAGAGCACCATCTTTTTCGATGTACTGACGGTATTCGTCCAATGTAGTAGCACCGATGCATTGAATTTCACCACGAGCCAAAGCAGGTTTGAACATGTTGCTGGCATCGAGTGATCCGCTTGCTCCGCCTGCGCCAACGATGGTATGGATTTCATCGATGAAGAGAATTACATCGGGTGACTTTTCCAACTCATTCATTACTGCCTTCATGCGCTCTTCAAATTGACCGCGGTATTTTGTACCGGCAACCAAGGAAGCAATATCAAGTGTTACAATGCGCTTATTGAAGAGCACACGTGAAACTTTCTTCTGAATGATTCGCAATGCAAGACCTTCAGCAATGGCTGACTTACCAACACCGGGTTCGCCGATGAGGATAGGGTTGTTTTTCTTGCGGCGTGAAAGGATCTGTGATACGCGTTCAATTTCTTTTTCGCGACCAACAATCGGATCAAGCTTGCCTTCTTCTGCCATTTTGGTGAGGTCGCGACCAAAGTTGTCGAGAACAGGAGTTTTGCTCTTGCTGTCACCGGGTTTCTTTTGAATGCTGCCCGACATGCCACGATCATCATCGTCATCGTCTGATGCTCCCGGCAGTTCAGATTTAGGCAGGTCTTCTTTCGAAATACCACCGCCCATGTTTTCAAGCTCGTCTTTTACGGCCTGATAGTCTACGCCAAGTGCAAGCAGTTGCTTGGTGGCTACGTTGTCCTGGTCCTTCATAATAGATAGTAATAGATGTTCTGTACCTACGAGTGCCGATTTGTAAGCTTTAGCTTCGAGGTACGTTATTTTCAAAATACGTTCAGCTTGTTTTACCAATGGAATTTGTCCTGGAGCATTGAAGTTTGCCGACTGAGTAGAGCTGCCTTTGATGGAGCCTTCAATCATCTTACGCAAGCGAGTAAGGTCAACATCGAGATGCATCAAGATTTTCACAGCCAAACTTTCTCCCTCACGTATTAGACCCAACAAGAGGTGTTCCACCCCGATATAGTTGTGTCCTAAACGCAGCGCTTCTTCACGACTGTACTGAATTACATCTCTCACTTGAGGTGAGAATTTTGCTTCCATGCTCATAGTATCTTTCTCTTTAAATAGTGCACATTAAAATTACTGCAATTTATTACGTACACCTAACACCAAAGTTAGAAGGCTACTTCAGCAGAAATGAAGAATTTACATTACTTTATCAACACAGAATCGGGAGAATCTCCAATCACTGATTTTTAGCAGTGCTGTTCAATCAACGCATCATGAGAATTGAACCCGATAACTCACGCGGTTCAATATCAAATATGGATTTTACCTTGAGGCGATAGGAGTAAGAAGAATTGCCTACAAAATATTCACCCTTGTTGAATTCACCGGTCCAGACAGTATTGGGATCTGTTGAGTGAAACACGATTTGTCCCCATCGATCAAAAATGGTGAGTTCGAATACTTCTATATCAAGTGCGTTTCCTGCAATTGTGAAAACATCGTTGATTCCATCACCATTTGGACTAAAGCTATTGGGAACATAAATAGCAAACGGTTGCGGTGTGAAATGAGCAACGATGGTATCTGCCGATTGAAAAGTGAAACGAACCGCTTCTGCGTTTGCAGCACCTTGAATGGCGTGATTAGCACTTTGCCATTTGCTGAAGTCGATGTATTGATTTGGTGTGGCTTTGAATAACAACGGCTTGTTTCCTTCTAAAACAACTGTTTTTGTGTTGGTGGTGCTATAAGGATTACCGGAAACAAATTCTTGCTCGAAAATGACTAGGCCAGATTCAGCAGGCTCAACCATCACGGTAACTTCATGGTGAGGGATTGTTGTAAATATGGCCGTGATTGAGCCGTTTTCAAACAATTCCAGTAATACAGTTGCGGATAGGTTGTCGGGAGTGATGGCATTGCCATTTAACTCCCAATAAGAGAATACGGACCATTGGTCGTTCGGCAATGCCGTCAAGCTATATACATTATCCGCTTCAAGGTCGAGTGTTACTCCGCCAGACGGCAAAGTATCGCCATTGAGGACAATAATACCACCTCCCTCCAACCCAGGCTGGATGTCGACGGTGTAATGCTCAATGAACTCGAAAAGAGCTGTGATGGTGTCGGTTCTGCATGGATTAATGGTGATTTCTTCCACGTCATCGGAAGGGTTGATCGCAACGGTTCCTGATTCCCATTGGTTGAAAATGTACCATTCAGAAGGTGTTATTGCCACTGAAATTTCATCGCCCGGTGAAAAAGTTAGGGTGGCGGGCAACACAGGCTGATTAACGCCATCAACGGCAATAGATCCTGCTCCCTGCAAATCGGTTTCAAAGGTTATTGAAATTGGGCCTGAAGAAGGTTCTGCGAAGTGAGCCACCAATGTGATATCACTGCTGATGGTCAAGGTTGTGCTGTCAGAAGCGGGGTCTTCAATGACACCGGTACCGGAAATGATTTCCCAACCCGCAAAACTTCCGCATGTAGCCCCATCCGATTCAGTAAACAAATCGATGGGAAGATCGGCAAAATACGTTCCGCTGAAAGGAGCATTGGAAGCGTTGATGTCAGTTCCTTCCATTTCGATTTCGCCATCACCATCGATTTGAACGGTAATTGTGTAAGCGGTAACATCATAACAATCTTCCAACCCTGTCACAATCTCAGTATTACAACGCGCTGAAATGTAATCACGAAGCGTTTGCACACTGTTTTGCCAATCACCATAAGTCCCTCCCCAACGGTCGCAATGGCGTTGCATTTCGGGTTCGATAACTGTGATCATACTATCAAGCACCTCAATCATTCGTTCACACGAAAAGATGGTATTGGAAAGCGAAGCATACCGTTGAATGTAATCGGCGAAGAAATCTTCATTATCAAAAAGGGCGTTAAGCACAGGCACGTGACCTTGCCCACCAACATCGCCCATACCATCAACTTGACAAGGATCGGCAGTAGGTTGAGTGGAAGGAACCCCTGTATAATTAACGTAATGCCCGAATGAGGCATCATTGTCCCAAAGTGCATACCTCCAACGTCGGGCGTCGCCTGCAGGATTGCGTCCTCTCCACCATGCAGTATTCCAGTTCAGCCAATCGGTCGAAACGATATACCCGTTTAATATGAAGTAATCGATAAGGCTCATGTGATTGTACTGGGTGAGCACGTAGTCGTAGTTGGCAGGATCGGTCATATCGTTGCCCGTAATGAACGCTACCAGGTCGTACCAATCGTTACCGGTTCCATATTCAGTCCATGTGCCTCCCCATGTTTTTAAGAAGTCGACAAATCCGTCGGGCTGATCGTAATAGAATTTGGTGTAGTCGATATCGTCAATTTTTTCACGAGCTTCATAAACTCCCCAGTATCCACCGTTTATGTAGAGCACACACGACTCAACCTTGCGCTCATCGAGGTGCAGATTTCCAATTTCGGACAGACGATGCACATATGCATCTCGTATGTGAGCACCGCCTGAGTTGGGGTAATTATCGTTGGCTGCCGCTTTGAATATCAGGCGCTCATATCCTTGACGATCACTCGAAGAAAATACGGGGTGTTGAATTTCATTGTCATACCCCATTGCATCGCGCGTTATATAATCGAATCCACGTTGCGGATAGGCATTCGAATCGTTTCCGTGTTCATTGCTGTCGCCTGTCGCCTCAGTGATGAAAGTTCCTCCCGGAGTGAAAAATTCGATGTGGGTAAACTCGTCCTGTCCCCAAGAGCCATCGGAAAGAGTGCCTCCCGATATGTTGACGGTCATTACCTCGTGTATATCGTTACCAAAGAAATAGGTATTGGTTTCAATGAAACTGGGAAGAATGGCGGGGTCAGATGAATAAGCGACTGCTCGAAGACTGGTAGTAGTGTTTATAGCTACAGGACCGCTGTACATGGTTGACGCATCCGTAGGCTCCGAACCATCTGTTGTATAATAGATAGTTGCGTTGGCTGCTGCTGTAATGGTCACATTGATGGGACTCGCTTTGTAGCCGGCTACTTCCGAGATGCCGGGTGTAGCAGCGTACCCATTGTAGAATGCTCCAGCGTTGGCTGCGTTTTGGGTTGGGTTTGTAAAAACACCCAACGTCGCTGCGCCATCCGATGTGCGTCCATAGGAGTGGTTGGCTTGAAAGCTACCCAAGGCTGCCATGTCATACGATTCGAGGATGGTTCCGCTTGCATTGGAGAAAACCACATCTTCGCCATTGGTTTGTGTCACTCGAAAACTGGTATTCAGAAAGCCAAATTGATTGGGGTCGTATTCACCTGTGCCCGAGAGCAGAACGATTAAGTAGCCATTGGGGTTGACCGATGTGCCGGCGGGAAATTGCCATTTCATCGGGTCCGATTCCTCATTGCTGAGCCAAAAGCCTCCGATGTTTACCGCTGCTCCGGTTGGATTATAAAGCTCCAGCCAATCTTCATTGTCTCCACCTTGGTCCCAATCCGTGTAATTCGCGACACAAAATTCGTTCACAACAACCTGACCCAACGCAGGGCTCAGTATAGAAAACAACAGGAAAATGGTTCCAACTAATTTCATAGTATTACAGATACACACATGTGTCTTAATGACCCTACAAATGTACTTCGGGTTGCATGAACACCGCTTCTTTCATTGATATTAGAATCAACATGCGATGTAGTCTAATTATTCTATTTTAGCAACATGTATCGAGAAGCATTACTGATTTTAATTGCATCAGCATTGTTGGGAGGTTGTTTCACGGGCAGGCATCAGGGAGAGTTTGATTTGACACAGTTGCTGGGGCATTGGACCATTGCCGATTCATTGGAGGCTCAATCCGAGGAATGGAGCCAAGTCAACGATAGTACATTCGTTGGAAAGGGATACGTGATAGAAGGCGGCGACACGACCTTTTTTGAAACACTTGAAATTAGAAAGACGAGGGGTGCTTGGCGTTACATGGCGGGGGTCGCCAATGAAAATGGGGGAGAAGTGGTGGAGTTTAAGCTTCGCCGTCAAAACGAGAATAGGATTGAATTTGAGAATGAGAATCATGATTTTCCCAAGCGGATAGGGTATGAGTTGATAGAGGATAATCAATTACAGGCCTACATAGAGGGACCAAGAGATGGCCAGAATATTCGAGTAATGTTCAACTTTGTTAAAGCGAGGTGATAATTTATTTTCGTTTTATGCTTTTCATATGTATATTTGAAAATCAGAAAAAATTTTTTCTGCTGCACAATAAAGATTAAAGGGGTTCGTTTTAGAATCCTGTACCAACACAAAAAAGACACGCTATAGAAAAATTCTACTCTTTGTTTTAAGTATTACGAACCTAAAAAAGAGGAGGAATTATGCGTGTTCAACTCATGTCTGACCGACAGTTGGTAGAGTCCTATCACAACGGTAATGAATCAGCTTTCAACGAATTGTTGAAGCGTTACAAGTCGAAGGTATACAGCAAAATCGTTATGATTGTTCGCGATCGTGCGGCTGCTGAAGACATCTTCCAGGACACATTTGTCCGTGCTATCCATGCTCTGAAGGAGGGGAATTACAACGAGGAAGGTAAATTCAGTGCTTGGGTTATGCGCATCGCACACAACCTCTGCATCGACTATTTCAGAAACGTGAAGAAGATGCCAATGACGCGCGAACGCGACGAATACAATCCGTTCGATTTCATTGGTTCGGAGGAGCGCAATTCGGAGGAGGAACGCATGAAGCGCGAGGTGAAGGCCGATGTAAAGAAGTTGCTGGCTATGCTTCCTGCCGAACAAAAAGAAATCGTAATGATGCGTCTTACCTATGATATGAGTTTCAAGGAAATTTCAGAACACTTGGATATCAGCATCAATACAGCTTTGGGACGTATGCGCTACGCGCTTATCAATTTGCGCAAGCTTATTGAGAAACACCAGATTGCGATGCCCATGTTTGAATAACACCGGTGATTTGTGATTTGCAAGAAATGAAAGGCCCTTTAAACAAGGGCCTTTTTTTGTGGACCGCACATTATGAAATAAAAAATCCCGCTTTTCAGCGGGATCTTCTGTCGGCGGTCTAATTCCGATTTCTAGTTTAAGACCAAGCGAATGTTGTTCATCGAACGCGACTTTCGGATGCTCAAGGCCTTGCTATAGGCCAAAAGGGTGTTCACAGTCTCGTTGGAAGGTTCGCAGTGGTCTTCGATGTCATCGGCAAAGAGCCCTTTCATCATTTCATTTTCCATTTGCGTAAACTCCAATAAATCGTCAAGTGTAAAATCGGTCATGGGCGATAATTTGGTTGTATAACCCATTCAATTCTCATTTATTGCATACCGCCATAAAAAAGACCCGAACTCCGCTCGAATCTCCTGAAATACTGATGAGGGATGAGTTGCACTTTTGATTTATGCTTTCATTTGTGCCATGAATTCAAACACGGACGCTCGCTTCATGCTGCGCGCTATTGAATTGGCGCGAAAGGCGGAAGGGTATACCGCTCCTAATCCGTTGGTTGGCTGTGTAATTGTGCACGAAGGGCGCATAATAGGAGAGGGCTATCATCGAGCATACGGCGAACCCC
>Ga0315899_10004032_pt1 | contig 15894 bp, 11 predicted proteins | sample LakEriMetagenome_2_FD_203518 | JGI IMG/M metagenome (GOLD analysis project Ga0315899, IMG submission 203518) | Freshwater fungal communities from buoy surface, Lake Erie, Ohio, United States - Buoy 4 MA112 | ecosystem: Environmental > Aquatic > Freshwater > Lake | place: USA: Lake Erie, Ohio... | reverse complement strand
CCGTAGGTCAGTACTTGGGAAAATTGCCGGGAGAAATCGGGAACTCTGGAGATGGCCGCAGACGGATGACATCGTTGCGGACGTAGGCGAAAGAAATAGAAAGCCCTGGCTGGCGTCTGGCTGAAGCAGGCTCGCAGCGCTGAGGCGCCGCGCCTGCCGCCATCCCGGTCTCCGCGCCTCACCATGTCTTCGCGCCCCTATCCGCGCACGCCTTCCTCGTCCGCCCCGAACGAGGGTCCGCGTTCCCCCATCGACGCGCCAGGGTCAATGGACCCGTTCCCCGCGGCTGGCACCGAGCGACCCCCGCGGTCGGCACCTGGTTCTCCGCGCAAGTCGCCCGCAAACCGACCGGCCACGTGGGACGCCCAGCACGAGGTCACTCTTTTTCCTCTTTTCACCACACACGTCTTCGCAAGCAGATGGGACTGCGCGATTGACAGGGTGCAGATCTGCACCCACCAATCGCGCAGTCCCATCTGCTTGCACCCTTCGTTGCCATTGTGCAAACTGATGGGACTGCGCCCGCCAATCCTGCGCCCGCCAATCCTGCGCCCGCGCACGCCTCAGCACGCTCCAGCCGTCAGAGTGCTGATCGGGTGTGTTCGCAGATCGATAGAAAGGCCTGGGAGGTTGATCGGCTGGGGCTCTTCACGAGCAATGCCGAGGTGACAGAGCAGCGGGACGATATGGAGGTCAAACTCAGACAGGCCATGCGAGAAATTGAGCGCCTGCGAGGACAGGCTGGAACCAGGGACGCTGACATTCAGCGAACCAGCCAACGCATGGAAGCGCTGGCGAATGAGGAGATCGAGGAGCAGCGCTCGCGCATCGCGACACTGGAGGAGGAGCTCTCGGATTCAAAACACAGCCTTGCAGAGGCTCGGGAGGAGATTCAGGGCCTTCAGTTCCTCGTGGATGCGCAAAAGGACAGCCCGGACAAATTGCCACGCGACGCGCAGGACGACTTGGCAGAGGAAATCGAGGACCTCAAGTATGACCTGCAGGAGTCGGAGCGGGCGCGAAACTGGCTGTCTAAGCGTTTGGCCTCGACCATTGAGAGCATGCGCAAGCTGCAGGCCAAGCACACGATGCTCAAGGTGCTGCAGGAGCTGCACATCAACGCCATGGACTCGTGGTCGCGCCGCACTGTCGCCGACAAAGTCCTGAGGCGCTGGACCAGTCTGGCGATGGCTCGCAGTTTTGCCCGGTGGCAGTCGGTGGGCGAGCGGCGCAGGCGCTTGGTTCACGTGGCCTCGAGCATTGTGCAGCGGTGGTCCAACCTGCACGCCTCTGTCGCCTTTGAAACCTGGGAGGCCTCCACAACCCACCAGAAGAGCATCGAAAGGAAGCTCAAAAAGGGCCTGGCCCGCTGGTGGTTCAGGTCTCTTTCTGGGGCGTTTGGGGCGTGGGTGGGCTACCACAGGCATGCCAAGGTCCTGGCCGTCACAGCCCGGAGAATTATCGGCCGGTGGCGGTGCGGGCGACAGGCCGAGAGCTTTTGGCTGTGGCTAGAGCATGCCAATATGGCCCTCAGGCACCGCGAGGCCCTGACCGTAAAACTGGGCGTCAAGTCGGTTTGTTGCAGAATTTCGCTCGCCTGCAAGGACCCCAAAGCGTCGACGTGGACGGACGCAGGCGCCTTCCAGGGTGGCGTATTTGACGACATCGTCCAGGCCGTTGCGCACATGTACACGAGCAACCAGGAGGCTGCATCGCAGGTGCTGGTGCGCAGGGGCGATGTGTCGAGCCTGACGGCGGAGGTGGAGTACTTCACGTCGCAAGAGGAAGGGAGGCCATCGGCGCAAGACCTTGCCGACGAGGTGTCGGCCCAGGTTCAGAATGCCTTCAGCCGCCTCCGGCTGCGTGGCAAGTGGACGAGCGGCGCAGAGGAGCACGTGCACGTGCGGCGGACCTTCTCGACCTTGCCACGTCACGTGTACCACCTGCTGAGCAACGCCCTGCGGGCATGGAACCTGGCAGCAGAGTCGAGCGTGCGTACCAGCGCTGAGCAAGATTCGCACAAGGCAGTGGACGAAATCAAACAACGCCTCAAGCAGCAGGCGGAGCGGACCATCAGCAGGATGCTCCATATCCAACTGGCCGGTGCCTTCGACTCGTATCACGACAGGGTGGTGGAGACGAGGCACAAACGGGAGACTTGCAGGCGGGTGATCCTGCGGATGCAGCACATGTCGCTAGCGGGGGCCTTCGACATGTTTTCGGGGACGGTGGAGCAGCTTCGGGCGCATCGGACGATGCTGCAGAAGGTGGTGAGCCGCTGGCGCAAACCTAGTCTGCAGGTGGGGTTTGACATGTGGCTCGGGTACTTGGAGGTACTGAAATCCGAGTCGATGGAAACGGCGAGAGAAGAGCTGTCCAAACTGCTCTCTGAGGAGCTTGCCAAAGAAAAGTCTGTGGGAGACGAGCGAGTGGAGAGGGAGGTGCAGAAACGGATGCAAATGTGCAAGCGCGCCATCATGCGCATGTTCTTGATTGCCAAGGCGCAGGCCTTCGACTCCTTTCAGGAGCGCGTGCAGGACACGAAGCAGAAGCGGAGCATGTGCCAGCGCGTCGTGAAGCGCATGCTGCATAAGCAGCTCGCAGCGGCATTCGATTTGTTCGTGGAGACGATCGGGCAGCGCCAGGCGCACCGCCACCTCGTATCCAAGATGCTGGGCAAATGGAGAGCGCCAGCCATGTCCAACGCCTTATGGGCCTGGATGGCCTACATGGAGGAGGCAGCGCACGAGAAGAAACTCGAGGCGCTGCAGCAGGCGCGTGAAATTTTCGAGAGGGACGGCGGTCTGGCAGAAATCACGAGGCAGCAGGAGCTGGCAAACAGAGAGGCAGAGCGGCGGATCGCAACGTGCAAGAAAACGGTGCACCGCATGTTCCACATCCAGCTCGCCATCGCTTTCGACAGCTTTGTGGAAAGCGTGCTGCGGATGCGGGAGAGACGGACGAGTGCAAAGCGCGTCATCTTCCGTATGCTGCATACGCAGCTCGCCGCGGCGTTTGACTGCTTCTGCGAGGCGGTTGATCAGCTGGTATCACACCGGCAGAAGGTTCAGCACATCATCTCGCGTTGGAAAAAGCCGGCCCTGCAGGTCTGCTTCGAAAGGTGGCTGGATTTCATGGATGCTGCCGTGGAAGAGGCGCGGCAGCACGGGATGGAAACTGCACAGCGAAAGCTTGCAGACCAGGCTGAGGTCGGTGTGATGTGCATTGAGTCAACGTGTATGCGAGCGTGCTGCATGTATATATGTGTTTCCCTGGCGTCAGGCAGGCATGTCGAGATGCGAGGGCGAGTGTTGGCAGTGCTGTGCATGAGGACAAGCATGCCTCATTGTGCATCATCACATGCCTCATGGTGCATCATCATCACACCGACCAGCTAGCTGGTCGGTGCTTCTGCGTCTTTCACATATTTTCTGGGTGACATGCTGCGCACGCGCACGCAGGCGCATGACACGCAATTCTCCACCGTACCGGTGGCGGTAGCGCTCACTTTTGACTGTAATTTTGACGATACCGTCGGGAGCTCAAGCGCTCGCGCCAAGTTTGACGCTCAGCTGCGGGATGACGTGAGCGCGACGCTGGGTGTTGCGAAGGAAGCTATCGAGGTGCTATTTCACCAGCGGGGGAGTGTGATCGCGGAGGTGGTTTTGAAAAAGGTCGACGGCATCAGTACGCTGCAGGCGACCGCTGCACTCGCCGACGAGCTCGTTCAGCAGGCAAAGGATCCCGAGAGCAGTCTGCGCCAGAAGGCTGTAGGCAAATTGGCACGCCGCGCAGAGGTTCACGGCCCTGTTGCCGAGCCAGTGTTGGACGTATTGCGCGAGTTTGTGACGAAAGACCGTCATGATGCCGCAGAAGCTCTTGCTGCACTCTCTCCTCGCCAACAGCGCCTCACGCAGCAGGCTGAAATGGCACAGAGCCTCAAGCAGCAGGTGGAAATGGCAAATCAAGTTGCGCAAACGAAACAGCGCCTCAAGCAGCAGGCGGAGCGGACCATCAGGAGGATGGTTCAAGTCCAGCTGGCCAGCGCCTTCGACTCGTATCACGAGCGGGCGGTGGAGAAGAAGCGGAAGCGGGAGCTGTGTCGGCGGGTGGTGCTAAGGATGCAGCATCGCTCGCTCGCGGGGGCGTTCGACATGTTTTCGAGGACAGTGGAGCAGCTCGCGTCTCATCGGCGGTTGGTGGAGAAGGCGATGAGCCGATGGCGATCCCCCGCGATGACGACGGTCATGTGGGCGTGGATGGAGTACATGGAGATGATTGCGGTGGAGAGGAAGATGGAGGCGCTTGAACAAGCCAAGAATCAGTTGTCAGGAGCCGCTGAGCTTGAAATGGGAGAACTGAAAAGGGTGGTGGAGTCGGAGAAAGAGCGACGCATCGCACTTGCGCAGCGCATAGTACGTCGCTTGCAGCAGAGTCAGATGGCCGGTGCCTTCGACTCGTATCACGACAGGGTGGTGGAGACGAGGCACAAACGGGAGACTTGCAGGCGGGTGATCCTGCGGATGCAGCACATGTCGCTGGCGGGGGCCTTCGACATGTTTTCGGGGACGGTGGAGCAGCTTCGGGCGCATCGGACGATGGTTGAGAAGGCGATGGCGCGGTGGCGGACCCCCGTGCTTGCGCTGGTGTTCCATGAATGGTCGGGGCACGTGGAGCAAGAGAAGGCTGCTATTCACGCACGGGCGCAGCATGAAGCCTTTACAGATCTTAAGCAGGGCCTCGAAGATGAGCTTGCCAGCAGCAAGACGCACGCAGAGAAAGAGTGCGAGCGGAGGATGGCGATGAGCAAGCGGGTGGTGGCACGGATGATGCATATCCAATTGGCGCAAGCCTTCGATTCCTACTGCGAGCGAGTGCAGGAGTGCAAAGAGCGTAAGGCAACGTGCAAACGGTCGATCCATCGGATGCTCCATACGCAATTAGCGGCGGCGTTTGACTGTTTTTCGGAGGCGATCGAGCAGCTAGCGGCGCATCGGACCATGGTGCTGAAGGCAACGAGTCGGTGGCGGACGCCCGCGCTGAAGGAGATGTTTGAGCGATGGTTGGACTACGTGGACGGGGTGAAGCAAGAGGCGATGGAGGAGGGAAATGCGCTGGCAAAGCGAGAGTTTGCAGATCAGCTGGCTCAGGAGAAATCGATTGGCGAGGAGAGAGTGCAGCAGGAGCAGGAGCGGCGGATCGAGCAGGCGAGGCGGACGGTGAAGCGGATGCTGCGCATTCAGGTTGCAGGCGCTTTTGATTCATTCCTCGAGTGTGTGGTGGAGAAGAAGCGGAAGCGGGAGCTGTGTCGGCGGGTGGTGCTAAGGATGCAGCATCGCTCGCTCGCGGGGGCGTTCGACATGTTTTCGAGGACAGTGGAGCAGCTCGCGTCTCATCGGCGGTTGGTGGAGAAGGCGATGAGCCGATGGCGATCCCCCGCGATGACGACGGTCATGTGGGCGTGGATGGAGTACATGGAGATGATTGCGGTGGAGAGGAAGATGGAGGCGCTTGAACAAGCCAAGAATCAGTTGTCAGGAGCCGCTGAGCTTGAAATGGGAGAACTGAAAAGGGTGGTGGAGTCGGAGAAAGAGCGACGCATCGCACTTGCGCAGCGCATAGTACGTCGCTTGCAGCAGAGTCAGATGGCCGGTGCCTTCGACTCGTATCACGACAGGGTGGTGGAGACGAGGCACAAACGGGAGACTTGCAGGCGGGTGATCCTGCGGATGCAGCACATGTCGCTGGCGGGGGCCTTCGACATGTTTTCGGGGACGGTGGAGCAGCTTCGGGCGCATCGGACGATGGTTGAGAAGGCGATGGCGCGGTGGCGGACCCCCGTGCTTGCGCTGATGTTCCAGGGATGGGTTGAGGTGACCGGGGAGGAAAAGGATCGACTGCACGCAGAAGCACAGCGGGAAGCCATTCTGGAGCTGAAGCAAGGCTTGGAGGCGGAGCGGGACCGCAGCCAGATGATGGCAACCCAAGAGGCTCATCGCCGCGTCGAAATATGCGGCAGGACTATCAAACGCATGTTCCATATTCAGCTTGCTAATGCGTTCGACGCTTACCGCGACCGCGTGGCAGAGGTCCAAGAAAAGCGCATCACGTGTCAGCGCATCATCTACCGCATGCTGCACACGCACCTCGCTGCAGCCTTTGACGGCTTCTGCGAGGCTGTCGAGCAGCTGGTGGCGCACCGCCGAACCGTCGCCAAGGCTCTCAGCCGCTGGCAGCACCCGGTGCTGCCAAAGATGTTTGACCAGTGGGTGGACGTTGTTGATCAAGTCAAGATTCACGCAATGTTAGAGGGGCACCAAGAGGCCAAGCTGGCGCTGGCGCAGGAGGCCGAAAGCCACAAGACGCTGGCGGAAAAAGAGGCGCAGCGCCGCATGGAAACGTGCAAGCGCATCGTGCGGCGGATTTTGCACCTCGAGCTCGCCACCTCCTTCGACTCGTTCCGCAACAGGGTCCATGAGGTCAAGAGCAAGCGCGAGCAGTGCACCAAAATTATCGTCCGCCTGCTCCACACACAGCTAGCTGCTGCCTTTGATTGGTTCTGCGAGGTGCTGGAGCAGCTCAGGACCCATCGCCAGACGGTCGAGAAGGCCATGGCCCGCTGGCGCACGCCCCTCCTGCCGCAAATGTTTGACCTCTGGCTGGTGTTTGTGGAGGATCGGCGCGCGGAGGTGGCGCTCGAGGCGCAGCAGCTTGCAGCGCAGCGGCTGGCAGACGCGACGGCTGGGGAGCGCGAGCAGCAGCAAAACGTTGTAGATGGCGAAGTGCATCGGCGCCTCGACATGTGCCAAAAGGCGATTGCTCGCATGATGCATATCCAGCTCGCCATCGCCTTCGACTCATTCCTCGAGCGCGTCCTTGCTAAGAAGGAGCGCGCCGCCTCGTGTGCCCGCGTCATTCAGCGAATGCTGCACCTCCAACTGGCGCAGGCCTTTGAATGCTTTGCACAGGCAGTGCAGCAACTACAGTTGCACCGGACCGTAATCTCCCGAACGTTGGCAAGGTGGAAGACGCCCATCCTGCTGTGGGCATTTGGTGGGTGGCTTGAGTTCGTGGACGAGAAGAAGGATGAGGAGGCACAGCTAGCGCATGAAGAGGCCAAGCAGCAGCTCCTGCAGCAGGTGCGCGAGGAGATGCAGCGCGGTGCCGACAACATCAAGCAGGAGGCTGAGCGCAGGCTGCAGATGTGCACCAGGACCGTCAAGCGTATGTTTCATATCCAGCTTGCCCTTGCCTTTGACTCACTGCGCGACCGTGTGTCCGAGTGCAAGGAGAAGAAGTCGACGAGCCGGCGCCTCATCTTCCGTATGCTCCACACCCAGCTCGCGGCGGCGTTCGACGGCTTCGCGCAGGGCACCGCGCAGCTTGCGGCGCAGCGGCAGCTCGTCTTGAAGACTGTCGCCCGTTGGCAGGTTTGCCCGCGTGCGGTGTATGCTTTGCGTGACGTGGTATGCGCATTTTCTCCGCCAGAAAGTGAATAGCAGCCTGTTTTTCCTTTTTTTACTTCGAACCCTCATCATGTATATAAATGTCTTCAGATATAGATAAAACAGTTATTGAAAATCCTGAGAATCCAAAACTAAAATTAGATCAGTCACATAAAAAATTAAAACTTAATTGTGGTGATTTTACAGAAGAATATCCAGAACAAGAAATGAGTGTATTATATATTAAATCACACAATATTGTTTTAGAAATAGGACGTAATTTTCGGTAGAGATTCGTGTATTATATTATCATTGTTAAATGATAGTAATAACTTATTAGTTTATGAATTGCAATATTGGAAATTAATTAAAACAATATCTTGGTTACAGATCAAAAATAAATGCAAAGTAATATTTGATACATTAGTTGCAAATTGCGAAGGAGCTTTATATTATATACTCAAAGATGAACCAGGCTTTTTAGACTATTTTAAAAAAATTATAATTGAAAACGATTTTCATGATATTGAACATAATTTTTTGTTGATAATGATTTTAAAAGATTTAATTTTGAAAAGGCTTATACTCTGGATGTTTTGGACCATGTGCTAATAATGTTTATGAAATTTGGAATAAATGATTATTATGGGTATTTGTGTGCGTTACTTTCAAAATGCCTGTGACCATGGCTTTTTTGTGTGCGCTGAGGGTTGAGTTCGCGCGCTGAGGGTTGTTGAGTTGTGGGCGTGTGGGATGGGTGAATGGGTGGGCGGGTAACAGTTGGGCAACGGGTGGGCTTATTACCTCCTTCAATATATATTTTTCTATGTAAATTTTTTTGCATCGAAAATAAATGAAGAAGGGAGGGCTCCGTAATTTTTTTATTTTTTTTTATGATGGGGTTTCGAAGTAGAAAAAGGAAAAACGGCTGCTATTCACTACTCACCTCATATCAACGGGGACTGAGGCATGTGTGTGTGTGTTCGTGTATGTGGGGGGATTGGGGGGTGGGCGCGTAGGCACCGTTGAAGCAAATCGGCTTCGACCGCTGGGTTGAGTACGTGGGCATGGAAAAGGAGCAAGAGAGGCAGGAGGCCATGACTGTTGCGCAGGAGGCCATGACTGTTGCGCAGCAACGCATGGCTCAGCAGCTTCAAGACAGCGAGAGTGAGTGTGCATGCGCATTTTATTCTTTATTTTTCATTCTTCTGGCACCGTTGCTGTTGATGATGATGTGACGGTGATTGTGGAGTCTGTATGATGACGTGACGGTGATTGTGGAGTCTGTTTTGGATGCAGAGTATAGGGTGCAGAATATGCTTTAGCAGGGTGTAGGCTGTAGGCTTTTGGCGGCAGGCGGCAAGCTGTCCAGCTTGTCATTGACGCTTTGGCTAGATATTGTGGAGGAAGCCTGTGGTTGTGGCGGTTGGCAGGAGCTGACGCGAGTTCCTCTGCTGTACATTGCGCCGCCTGCCAATGCAGCGCGATACACAGACCTGGCCGTGGCAGTAGCACTCAAGTACGAATGCGACTTCGACGCTACCCTCTCCACCCCTGAGGCCGCCGCCAAGTTCAACGCGCAGGTGAAAGAGGAAGTGAGCAGCGCCCTGGGGATCCGCGCGGGATCGGTGCAGGTGATATGCCACCAGCGCGGCAGTGTGGTGGCGGAGGTGGCGCTGAAGAAGTCAAACTTGCCTTCCGGCGAGGGGGACTGCCGCAGCACTGCGCAGCTGGCGCAGGAGCTCGTCGCCCTGGCGGAAGATGCCGACAGCGAGTTGCGCCGCATGCCCCTGGGCAAACTGGTGCGCGGCGCCACGGTCGACGGGCCCATTGCAGAGCGGCTGTGTGACCTTATGGCACGGGCGCTCATGAATGGCGTCGCCGGCGCGCTGCAGACCAAGGTGGACAAGGTCAGGGCGCGCCACGTCGAGCACTGCCGTAATATCATCCAGCGGCTGCTGCACTCGCAAATGGCCGCCGCCTTTGACTGCTACAGCCTGCGCGTACGTGAGGTTAAGGAGCGGCGCCTGGCGTGCCAGCGCGTCATCTATCGCATGCTGCACACGCACCTCGCTGCAGCCTTTGACGGCTTCTGCGAGGCTGTCGAACAGCTCCGTGCGCATCGGCAGCTGTTGCTTCGCGCGGTGAGCCGCTGGCAGGTGCCCGCCAAGAACATCGCCTTTGGGCTTTGGTGCAAGTTTGTGGACTCGTCCAAAGCGGCGCAGCAGGAGGAAGCCCACGCCAAGGCCAAGGAGATGCTGCTCGACGCGTTGCAGGAGGAAGGCGAACAAAAAGAAAATGCGATCAAGCACCACCAGTCGCTGGTGGCGAAGGAGACGCAGCGGCGCATGGAGATTTGCGCCAAGACGGTGCGCCGTATGTTCCACATCCAGCTGGCCACGGCATTCGATTCCCTGCGTGACCGTGTCCTGCAGCTCAAGACGCGCAGGGCTACGGCAAAGCGCACCATCCAGCGCATGCTGAAAACACAGCTCGCCGGCGCCTTTGACTTTTTCGCCGAGAGCGTTGCACAGCTGTCAGAGCATCGGCGCGTGGTGCAAAAGATCGTGGCGCGCTGGCGGCAGCCGGGGCTGCGTGTCGCCTTTGACGCATGGTGTGAAGGCACAGCGGTGGCAGTGCAGGAGATGATGGACGAGGCGACGCAGCTCGCACATGAGCGCCTGTCGCAAGAGCTCGTAGACGCGACGCGCGAGCACCACGAGCGGCTCGAGAGCATCAAGCTCAAGCGCGAGGCAGGGCTGCGCGGCATTCTGCTGCGAATCGCGCACAGCAGGCTGGCGGTCGTCTTTGACTCCTTCTCCGATGCGGTGCGCGTGCACAGGGAGCGCAAGGAGCTGTGCCGGAGATGCGTCTGCCGTATGCTCCACGCGCATCTGGCCTCAGCCTTTGACTTATTCCGGCAAGGGGTGGAAGAGTTGATACGGCACAGGCAGCTCGTGATGCAGGCCATGTCTCGATGGCGCCGCCCCGCAGTGTCGCAAGCTTGGGACCTGTGGCTCGACTTCTGCGCGGGCGTTCGCGAGGAGCTTGCAGCCGCCGCCGAGGCGAAGCTCAAGCACGAGCTCGGCGAGGAATGCCAACGGTTAGAGAAAGGGCTCCTGGCTTCTCGTGAGCGCCAAAAGCTGACGGGCCAGCGTGTGGTGGCGCGCATGTCGCATGTACGCTTGGCGGCTGTCTTCGACGGTTTCGTCACGTGCGTCGTCAACAGCCGCGATCGCAAGCAGCTCGCGCGCAAAGTTGTGCTCCGCATGCAGGTTCCAGTGCGCGCGTGCGTGCACGCGTGCGTGCATCCAGAGGTGGGGAGATGAGGAGGTAGCGTGGTGAAGGATGACGTGTGCACTTGGTGGACGGGTGAGCGCAACGGCTCCAGTGCTTGCACGCGCGTTCTGGGACAGACATGTACACAGAAGCCTCTGTTGCCTCGTACACAGAAGCATCTTTAGTGCGATTTCACGGGCGAGGATTTTGGCGCGGGATCGCGGTGGAGCAGGGTGTGAATGCACAAAATTGCTGCTGACCATCCTGCACACCACACGGTGTGTGCGCGCGTTTTCTCGCACAGAGAGCGCACAAAGCCGCAGCATTTGATAAGTTCAGGCATGCCACGTGCGGGAGACGGCAGCAGACGAGCCTGCTCGACGCCTTTGCAAGCAAGACGCAATCCAACTTTTCGCGCTTCTACGAGAAAAAATGCTCCTTCGTGCTTTGGCACCTTGCGCGCGTTGTGCAGCGCAACGCGCTCGACCTCGTGCGGGAGGCTCAGAGCAAAAGACTGGGGTCGCACCTGTTGGTCTGGCGCAAACTCGCCGCCAAAATGAAGAATGCGCGCAAGCTTGCCTCTCGTATTTCAGGGGCCGAAGAGGTTTGCCTTGCCGTTTAGTGAGCCAGGCAGTTGGCGAGCGGCGGCAGTTGCGTCGGCAAGTGAGGGGGGTGGCATGTGCGCGCGACAGGGGCAGCAAGTGTGTGAGGGAGCTGGAGGCGCGTACGAGCATGCACTCGTCTCCAGCTCCCACGAGCATGCGCATACAAATGTGTGCGCATGTCGTCGGGAAAGGGCGACCTGACGCGGGGTGTGGTGTGCATGCACAGGTGCGTCAGGCGTCGTGGGCATTGCACGCGTGGATACGCTGGCACGATCGTATCAAGATGCTCTCGGCTCAGGTTCAGGCTGTTGGGATTAGGGGGCGAGGGGTTTGCTTACGCGCACGCGCGTGAACCCCCACGCACACACCGCACACACACTTACCACTACATCGCACAGGTGGCGATGGGCAAGAAGAATTCGGCGCTGGGGTCCAATATCCCGTCGCTCGCGCGAGTGCCTGCGGGCAGCGATGCCTCCATCACGGCTCTTTGTGCCTTTTCTATCTGGTGTACGAGAGTGAGAGAGAGGCGGGGGGGGCACGACTAGCGAGAGAGGGATTTGTGTCATGTTACTAAGAGTGGTGGACTGCTGTGCGAAATCTACATGTGCGACTGTTTTACCGGCCTTGCTATTAGTCATACGGGCCCCTCTCCCTCCTGGGCCCCTCTCCCTCCACCCCCATGTGTGTCTCTCCGGACGCCACCATCTACTGATACTTGATTTGGTACTGCGGGGGCGCGCACGTATGCAATAGGCGGATACACGTGGAGAGATGTGTAAGGTCACAGATGCAATCTCGAATTTCCGTGCTCATCCAGACCATTGCCAATCTCTCGACCGAGGTCTGTTTGTGCGGCAAACGTGTGTGTGCACGCAATGCATTCGTCATTGCTGCTCCTGTTAGAATTGAATGACAGAATTAATGACAAGGGCTGTCTTTTTGGTGACGGGCAGGTTTCTCCGCGCAATGGGGTGGGGTCTGTGTACTCACATGGAATGTGATAACGGTGATTGCAAGACACGATCTTTCACAGACCGAAAGAGGCGCTTTAGGTAAGACGAAGCTCCGGAAGGGGAAATCGGCAGGACCTTGGAGGACGCTTTGGCGGCACGGATAGGTTCTGCGAGACATAGCACGGAAGCGCACTAGACCATCTTTACAATCCCGCCCTGCAGACTCGGTGGAGCCTTTAGAACTTTCGCCCATGCACACTCCGCCAGGAAGGACTCACAGTGAAACGATGTCTCAGTGAGGAAGCACTCACAGTGAACCGATGTCTCGGTGAACCTTGCCCGGTGGCTGGCAGCCACGAACAAGCCGAAGAATGCAAGAGTGCTCGGCAGCGTTCCCCTATCGACATTTATTTCGTGCTCGGTGTCAATAGATCCTTGTCTCTTGTCCATATTAACCTCCTCCTTCCTTCGCTTTCTCGTGGCCTGGAGCCTCTACTTGCCCGAGTACAAGTCGAAGCAAGAGCTCGCAAGGGGCCTCGAAGCGGCTGTGCATGCTATGCTGCACGGCAAGCAGCGGAATGGGGCCTCAGATACGGCGTACACGGCATACGCAAGAGCACGTTGTCGAATGCCCTGCTGTGCCAGCAGATTAAGGCAACGCCCAGCCACATGTTCACCATCCTTGAGTAATGGGGGTGATTTGTTAATAATAATAATGATTATGTCTTTTATTTGTTCTTGCAGAAATAAAAAATAAGCCCGCCGCTATATACCCTGAGGGTACTTCCCACCATAAGGTTTGCCAACCCCTGAGCTACCCTTCCTCCCGTTCACAAAGAAGAGCGCCGTATCTGCTCTCCCACTCAACCGCCAACTTGTTTGTGCTACTCGCTGGTGAGCGCTGAAAGTACGTCCACGTAATTTCCGCCTCCTGCCGCTTGACAAAGAAGTGGCCCGCACCCTCCGCTATCCTTTCAGCAGCGCATCGCGATTTGACAAATAACCACACAGATACATATCGAGAGCCATACGAAGCAGGAAATAAGTATACCAAAGACCGGACCGAGGCCCAGATGGGTATTGTCCTCCTCAGACATCCAAAGGAGCGTGGGATAGATACTGTCGGCAGAAATCCCTGCGGTGCCCTCTTCTTTGGCATAGAATTCGGGCTTTATCGTGAAGATCCAGTCCGAAAAGAAAAATGCAAAGGGGGACGATCCCTTGCCCAGGATGCGGCCATTGGGCGCATGTATCTGCAGATCCCCTCCAAAGTTGTAGGAAGCGCGTGGTACCGAGCTCATTGCCCTCGCTATCCTCTATCTCATGGATCTCCACTTTGTTGCTCTTCGAGCGCTGCGTGTTTTCTGTGAAGTGCATCACCTTGCCTTGGCAGTGATATACGAACGTCTCGTCGATCTGTTTTGTGTGTGTCTCTGAGGGTGTGTGTGGGCCAGACTCAGTTCGAGAAGACTCTGGAGAACCCGAGCATGCCGAAAACGAAAAAACTTGTTATGGACAGCATCAGAGATGACAACAAAAAGGTACAGAAGATCCGAGAGCGTTCCCGGCTCCGGAAACGCCTGCAGGCGTGGGTGGGACCACTCATCACCTAGACCCTAAACCCTAGTCCCAATCCCCTCTCTGACTCAGGCTCCTGCCCGTTGCGCGCGCCTCGCTTTCGAAGGCGCTGCCTAAACGCTAAACCCTGACCCTGCAGAATGCAGCGCTGGCATTCTTGGGAGTCGTATTGACAAAAGAGTCCCATTGCCAGGGGGCAAAATTGGAGCAAAATCGTCAAAACGTTTGGGGCAAAATCTTTGGGAGTCCCATTGCCAGGGGGCAAAATCGTCAAAACTATACCTGTAGGTTTCGCTTTAATATCGCTGACATCAATGATACTGAGCGTGTTGGTTATTTGGACACACACACAAACACTCACACATGATACATGTATACAGCACGCAGGCCTTCATATCGCTCACGTCAATCAATGGCGTGCTATCCTGGGCGTGCTCGTAATTTGGAGAACTAGCGTGGTGGTTGGTGGGCGTGCTCGTCATTTGGAGAACCAGCGTGGTGGTTGGTGAAAAAGAGCGTATTGTCCAATATGTCGGCCGGCATAGGTGCCCCTACCCTCGCCCCATCCCAACCCCATCAACGCTCCCCAACTCCACCCACCCTACTATCATCTGATTGAGTAAACCTGTGTGACAAAGATGCCCCCCGCCCCCCCCCCCACACACAAATACATTCTTACACGCACACAAACACAAACACAGTGTTCCACCAGATATCTCTTGCGTATCTCGTGAGGCCCGGCGTAGACGTCTTCGGGTAAAGAGCGGGAGAGAGAGAGAGAGAGAGAGAGATTCGCGCACAGACATGAGCACGTGCGTGCACGAGTGTGTGTCAGCGTGCGTGCGCGTGGGTCGTGTCCTACACGTGTGCCATGTATTTTTATTTTCATGTACGTATGCATATATATATATATATATAATATGTATGTATTGTGTACATGCAGACCGCAGTGAATCCATTTCATTCAACCACTTACGCCAATCACCTCTGGCTCGCTGTGGTCGGTCTGTCTCCCCCCCCTCCCTCCCCCTCCCTCTCTCCCTCTTCTCTCTCTCATCTCTCTTGCTCCTTCTCCTTTTTCTTCTCTCTTTCTCTCTCTCTCTCCCCCTCCCTCATCAGGCTCCCTGTTGACACCAATGACAACAATACAAAACAAAAACGATACATTGTGGCCTCTCTCGTTCTCGCGTCGCTTCAATTGCATTCTCGTCTTGGCAAAAGCCCAAACAAAACCCCAAAGTTAACACGCCTCTTTATCACACGCATGCATCGACTAAATTTAGTTCGTTAAAGCCTCCTTTTTGTTCCAAATAAACAAATTTTAAAATGCTATGGGGGCTCAACGCGCGCGGTGAGGTATGGGCAGATGGATGGGCGGAGGGAGAGGGTAAGGGGGGAGTAAAGGGTTTGAGTTCGCGCGCGGAGGTGAGGTATGGGTGGATAGGTGGGTAGAGGGAGAAGGTAAGGAGGGGGTGCGGGTTTAGCTCTCTCATGAAACAAAAAATAAAAGGCAAAAATTGCGCTGTCTTTTGCTTCGCCGGATTTTTTTTTGATTTTTTTCTGTTATGAAGTGATTGTGAAGTAAAAAAAGAAATTACGCGCGATCCATCACTACTACACACAGGTTACGGTGACAACGTCCCGCAGTCGCACGTAGGGCGTTTTGTGTGTGTCATTGTTATGATCCTCGGCACCATCCTTGTCTCGGCGAGTCTCTGCTTTTTTTCCCCTGTTTTTTTTAGTGTCATTGTTATGATCCTCGGCACCATCCTTGTCTCTGTAAGTCTCTGTGTGTCTATGCTTGGGGTTAGGATGGTGGGTTTAGGTAGATTTAGGTACACACACACCATTTTGTGTTTTGTCATTGGTATGATCGTCGACACCATCATTGTCGCTGTCTGTCTCACTCTCTTCCCTCACTCCTCACTCTCACACACTCTCTTCCTCTTGCGACCCACACACACACACTCTGTACGTACAAATACGTATTTGCACTTTCTCTCTCTCTCTTTCTCGCTCTCTCTCACACAC
>Ga0315899_10004030_pt1 | contig 15904 bp, 18 predicted proteins | sample LakEriMetagenome_2_FD_203518 | JGI IMG/M metagenome (GOLD analysis project Ga0315899, IMG submission 203518) | Freshwater fungal communities from buoy surface, Lake Erie, Ohio, United States - Buoy 4 MA112 | ecosystem: Environmental > Aquatic > Freshwater > Lake | place: USA: Lake Erie, Ohio... | reverse complement strand
GGTTGGAAAGTTCTTGTCCGACGTAGACGTTATTAAACGGGCAAGAGTGCCTATTTTTCCTTCCCTAATCCTCAAATATCAACTAGAGCAACAAGCCCATTAGTAAAGGGGACGGTCAAGCGGATAAGCTCAGATTCCGTTGTTGAGTCTGCTATGCATCGGCGTTAAATCTGGGGTATTAAGCTCTAGTAAAACTTGAGTTACCGTTAGCACAATTGGTCCAATAAGAACTCCGCTGGGGCCAAAAAAGAGCATGCCACCTACGACCGAAATGAAGACAAGGGCCGTGTGGGTGTGGAGGCGTTTACCAACCAAAGCGGGCCTAAGTAAATTGTCAACGACAACGATAACCAGTAACCCGGCAACAACCAACACAATCCCTTTTCCCCAGTCTCCGCCCAATGCTAAGAATATAGCAGCGGGCCCCCACACGATCATGGCTCCGACTAATGGCGCCAGTGCAAGGCAGGCCATGATAACTCCCCAAAGAAATGGCGCTGGGAGATCTAGAAACCAAAACATGAGTCCAAGCAACGTTCCTTGTACGGCTGATACGACAAAGCTGCCATAAACGGTTGCATTGATCGTATCGTTGACTCGCTGATACATGGTCTGCCTCTGCGGGCCCGACAAAGGGAGAAACTTATTCATGGTTTCTAGAACATGGGCTCGGTCGCGAAGCAAGAAAAAGAGAATATAAAAGGTAAGCCCAAAATCGATGAACTGGTACACAGAGTCCCTGATCAGGAGCATAGCCGCACCACTCATTGATGACGCTACCATCTTAGCAATTGCAGGTAAATCCAATACGTTCTCAAGTCGTTGCATGACGTTGGGGAGTTCGCCGTAATGGGAAAAGACCTGCCGCCATTCACCCGATTGAATTTTCTCTTCAATCAGTACAGCACCGCTCGACGCTTGGACTAAAAGCTGCTGGACAGCTAGAGATGAGGGAATCACTACGACAATGGCCAGCAGCGACGTGCACATTAGCGAACATAGTCCAGGATAACCGGTTTTCTTTTCAAGCCATCTTTGACATGGTGTTGCAAGCACTGCTAAACCGATAGCCCATGCCAGTGAGGGGAGGAACGGCAACGCAATTCGGTAACATAAATATGTTCCCAAGAGCGTCGATAGCAGAAAGTATGCGGTGCGAATGTTTTTGGGTGATGCCCAATCTAAATCACCTCTGGCGGATTCGTTATCGCTCGGGTTCATGTCGCGCACGGCCGATCTTTAATGAACGATGAGTGGTCGCTAATCGGCGATATCGTCTGTCTTTTTTGTAAAGCGATCCATGACCAAGGGGATTGCATGCGACAGGACTTCTTCAAATATTCTTACCGTCGCATTGAGCGCCAGCGAACGGGCTTGATTGGCAGTCGATTGCCTGGAACCGAGTTCGTAAGCGGCCGACAAAGCTGAGAGATTAGCCGACGGGTCGCCCAAGTTCTGAGAGTCGTTTTTGGATAAAGAGTCTAAGGATGTCAGGCCGAGTACATCGGAATCTCGGTGCGATGTCTTCTTGGTTCTTGAACGCCTCGTGCTACCCGCAACATAGCCAACAGCTAACGCGCCGGCCAAACACCACCACGGGTGCTGCTTAAAATGATTCTGCAAATTGAATGCGTTTTTGACCGAATGAATGGCACTTTCGACTGCCCCGACGGTCGACTTAACTTTCGTTCCCGTCGACTCGATAGTCTCGGAGATTTGATCCTCCAATAGCTCCAGCTTTTCAAACAGGTGTGCTTTGGTTGCGTCCAGTTGTCGGCGGAGCTCTTGCTGTTTATCGTCCATTGTCATGAGTCTTTGGAGGGAAGATGTGGAGTTGACAGGGCGCGTTTGCGTAGTCGTCCCAAGCCAACCAGGATCAAAACGAGGCCTACTAGAGCGATGCCTGTTGCTGTGATGGCGAAACATGCCCATAGCGGTATGCGCTCCATTGCAATGGAGGGGGAATTAAACCAATGCAGCAAGTAGACCAAACTCATCGATGCAAGAATCGCGAACAAGCCGAGCAAACATCCGCCGAGTAAAATGAGTGAGATCGCCCAAAGTCGCAGTTTCAGCTCGCTCACTAAAGAGTTTCGAGCGATCTGAAATTGCAAGTTACCGACGATCTGAAGGTCGTTGACGATCTGCCCGACCAGGGAAGCCGGGTGCCCTTCCCGAGATTTGGTAAAGGACTCCATCATTGCGTTTTATCTTCTAAACATTCGTGATACGAACCAGCCTAATCCGATCGAGATCACAATGGTTGGTATGGGGTTTCTTTGAATTACTTTGGTAAGGTCTTTGCCCATGCCACTCAATTTGGAGCACTCCAAGTATTCGCCTCCCTCGGTGATGGTACGGGCAACCGATTGGGAAACGTTTCCAAGCATCCCTGAATGCGGTGCTGCATGGCTTAGTTGTTCTCCGAGACGCTGTACACCTCGGCCGGCGCTAGATGCCAGGTTATCTGCGTCTTCACCTAGATTCTCAGCAACTTGGCCAGCCATATTTCCTACTGCCGCTGCAGCGGACTGAGACATCCGGCTGATCGAACCCGCGGTCTCTTTGACTTTCGCCATCGCCTCATTCGCGTCACGGTCAATTTTATTTAGCAAGTCAGAACTGGTCATAATATCGTTCCATTTGATTCAAGAGTCTATCGATCGTTAGCAAATCGGGTCGAGCTTCGTAACTGGAGCCTTGCCAACGAGCATCGTTGAAAGGAATTATAGGTGTTCGCGGAGACAATTCGATCGAACGGTCCGCCATCTTGCTGTGGCGGATTTCATCATGCCCTTAGTCGATCTGGCCAATAGATCAGAATAATCTAACGTAGCCGATCTCGCCAAGAGATTGGATGCGTTGCTGGCATGCTGTCCAAAGTCTGGCGACTGCGGCTACATGGGGACCTTCAATAATGGTTTATTCCGCCAAAAGTCCCTTATGGCTTTCCTCGATTCCAATGCTTGGTAAATCACGCGATGATTGAAGCGATTGCGTCGTTTCGTCTTTATAAATCAATTCGAAGGTAGGGCTGTCTTATGAGAACCAAAATTCTTCGACGTTGGAAGCTAGGTGAACCTGATTCGCACATGATGATGCGGCATGCAAAAACAATACTACGGATCTTGCTGGCTATCATGGTGCTTTCTACCATATCGTTGCTTATCTTTTATCGCCCAGCAGCGTATCTTGCGGCAGTGCCCGTGCCGATCTTGTTCCTTGGTTATCTATTCGCATGTTATCTAGAGAGGCAATCTCGCGCGATGTTACTACGAGTACCCAATCAGACGCTGATCTCAGCAGATGAAGTCGAGATGAACGCTGAATATGCGGGCATCTATACTGCGATGGGGCTTGTGCTGCTCTTTGCCATTTCCTCATTTATCGTTGTGGCAACGATGGTCGAAGACTGGGGTACAGTTGGTCTATCGGCATCCGTTCTATTTCTATTGGCACTCTTTATCGTGCTACCATACTTGCCCATATTTATTGCTGAGGCCGCACAAGATGAACGGGATAAACTTGAACGGGAAGCTGAGAGCGATAGGGAAGAGGACGCAAAGCTAAACTAATTGCGACGTCCAAAGTCTTGGCGACAACGGCTACGCGGGCTGTAGCCGATCTCGCCAGAGATTGGATGTTTAGCTATTGGCGGCGACGGATGCTTCACGCGATGTAGAGATATCTTCCGCCTTAACTTCCTCGAAGATCTTTTTCGCCTTTTCCGTTTCGATTTCATTTTCGGAGTGAACGGAAACGAGGCAACGGCCCCCCTTCAGTTTACCTTCGAACTTTCTTGCTTCGTATTCGGGAATCCCCATCCCGATAAGAGCTCCCGTAAGGCCTCCGACTAAGCCGACCAGCGCAGAGCCTGCCAGTGCGGCCATGATAGGGCCAGCGGCAATAAACGGACCAACGCCAGGAATCGCGAGGGCTCCTATGCCGAGAAGCCATCCCAGTCCGCCACCCACGACTGCACCCGTCCCGGCACCAATGGTAGCGCCCTCTGGTGATTTCGTTTGGTTATCGATCGCGAAATCTCTTGAGCCCTCGTTATCGGGCAAAAGGACCGAGATATCTTTCGCTCTGAATCCAGCGGATTTAAGGCGCTCAACAACGTTGGTTGCATCGAACGCGGTTTTAACAGTACAAAAAATTGCATGTGCCATGATAGTTACCTTGAATTCCTGTTGGTGTAGTATTACTTGGGTGATGTGATGTCGAGTTTGTTGTCGACGTTCTTTTCGCCTGCGACATTGCGAGCGATTATTTCGATCTGTGTTCGTTCGTCCGCTGACTCGACGGGGCCGCGGAGGGTTACTTTCCCGTTTTGAGTCATAATCTTGACGTTTTGCGCATTGATGGACATTTTGGTATCGACTACCTGTCTTCGAATTTTGGCGGTTGTGTCAACGTCCTTTTGGTTCTCATACTGATCCATTGGCGTTTTAGCTGATTCAGCATTATCGCGTTGGTTAATAGATGAGTTATCTGTGCTCGCCGGCTTATTGGGCGCTGTGTCGCATCCAAAAATCGCAAGGGAGAGCAGGAAGAGAATTGGTAAAAATTTCATGGTAGTTCCATGTTGGAGTTTTGATTGCAAGCGACCTTCCCCCGACGGAAAGCCGGGGAAAGGTTTTCGGAACGCTTGTTGATTGCTTGACGCGAGCTACTTAGATGCTCGGGTCGTTGCAGATGCGTCTTGAGCTGCGAGTTGTTCCATCAATTGCACAGCGCTTTGCATGTGTTGAGTATTCGATTCAAGACCTTCTTTGATGACGCCTTGAACTTTTCCAGTCGTATGCCGTTGCAACACGGTTAGAGTCGATTTCATCCCTGCATGCTTAGCGATTTGGAGCGCTACGAAGCAGCGATCAAAGTCTGTGCCTTTCTTTTGGCCTAAGTACTCTTGAGTGTCCTTCAAGCACTGGGTGGCTATTTCCTGTTGCAATTCCAGAAAGTCTATATTCGTAGCCTTGTTGGCTGATGCGGTGGAAACCGTCCTTACTTTGTTAACGCTGTTGGCGTTGTTAGCGCTGTTGGCGGTACCCGCAGCGGCCGAAAGACCGTTTAGCTTTTCGATGCACGCTTGATGATCCTTCTCAAGCTGGATAGCGAATTGCTTCACTTCTTCATTGGTGAGCTTGTCTTTCACGAAACGAGACAGCAGTACTTGCTCTTGATTTGCGATGATCAAACATTTTGTAAAGGTTTGATTCTTGGTTTGTTCGGAGCCAAGTGACTGCTGGCGATTCGTGGATTCTTCCGTCGGCGGGGTTGATGCAGGCTGAGCCAAAAGGGTGTTAGCGCCCGACAAAACAACAGATAGTGCAATCGCGAATTTGTTCATCTTCATTTTTTTACTTTCAACTGTGTAGTATGCGAATTCAATTTGGGTCTAAGCTCGTAAAGTGCGAGCTCTAAGCTTTCGACATGGCGAGATCAGGAATGTGTTTGCCGCAATCGATCGCGTTCACTTTGTTCTTGTCGTCGTTGCACATGGTCATTCGAATGGTCGATCCCGCCTTGATCTCGGTGGCTTTGCTAACCTTGCCGTTACAAGTCACCTTGGCATCTTCAGCGAGGGTATAAGTGTTTTCTTCTCCTTCTGCGCTGGTCGACGTTAGTTTGTTGCCTGCGACTTTGACAAGTTTGCTATCGCAGCAATTTCCGCTCGTCTTGTTGGGTGTTTCCGTCTTCATTTCTCGTTCTCCTTCAGAGTTCGGCCCCAAGATCTCTGCACGCTTCCACACTTGAAACGGTGTTGTTAAAAGCGAGCCTCTTGGCCGATGCTTGAAGTGTTGCACTACAAGCCGGTAGCGAATATGGGAGGAATTATGAAATCGCAATAGTGAAATTAACCAAAGAATTGCTGCGTTAAGTCCAGAAGAAATCGAGCGGATCAACGCGGCGGAATCTGCGGTGGTGAGCGCCTATGCCCGAAGAAACCTAGAGATTTCGCACACGAACGGAGACCCAATAACCATGAATTGTTAAAGTTTGAAGAATATCCTGTAAGCGTGCTTGAGACGAATCGCATTGACGGTTGGAATGGGGGCAAAATTCAGATGGTTCCAGAGTGAATCGCTCTGACGCGGCACTAACAGCTCCCTCCCAAGTATTGACTACTAATGAACTTGAATCGCAGCCAATCCATTATTGCCCTCTCGTTCTTGTTCATATTGGGATGTAACAACGACGCTTCCAAACCCGCTAACGATCGCATCAAACTACAGGGTTCGGGGGCCAGCTTTCCTGCTCCTCTCTACATGCGATGGTTTCAGGACTACACAAAAAACACCCCTGGAGTCATAGTCGATTATCAAGCCAAAGGAAGCGGTGCTGGCATTAAGGATTTGATCAACGAAACGGTTGACTTCGCTGCAAGCGATGCCGCGATGACCGAGGAAGAGATTGCCCAAGTCAAACGCGGCGTCATCATGCTTCCAATGACAGCTGGGAAAATCGTTCTTGCGTTCAACCTACCGGATGGTCCTAAAGAATTGAAGCTGTCGCGTGAAGCCTACGCAGGAATCTTCTCCGGCAAAATTACGAAATGGGATGATCCAATCATTGCGAAATGCAACGAGGCAGTAAAGCTCCCGTCGATGGACGTAACCGTAATCGTTCGTTCCGATAGCAGTGGGACGACCTATGTTTTATCTTCCCATTTGAGTGCAATCTCGCCTGATTGGAAATCCAGTTTTGGAATCGAGAAATCGATAAATTGGCCGAGCGATCCACGCTTTGTCAAGGGACCAAAAAATGATGGAGTCACTGCACTTATTAAGCAAACACCGGGCTCCATTGGCTACATTGAATACGGCTTCGCTAAGCAGACAGGTTTGCCCGTAGCGAGCCTAGAGAATCAATCGGGCAAATATGTGATGCCGACAGCGGAAAGTGGGTTGGCTGCTCTCGCGAGTGAGACAAATATGCCTGAGAATATGGTCCTTTGGTTACCCGATCCGCAAGGTGAGGGCTCGTACCCGATTGTTTCCTACACTTGGCTACTTTGCTACAAAGAGTCTGCAGACCCAGCTAAGGCAACTGCGATCAAAGAGTTGGTGCGATACTGTATGGGTGACGGACAAAAAGCTAGCGAGTCCCTTGGATACATCCCGTTGCCTGAGCATGTAAAAGAGCGAGTTCTCCAGAGCTTGGGGGCGGACACAACGGCATCTGCCACCAAGCCGTAATGGTACTGCGCGGATTCCACGCACTGTTAAGCCGTTTAAATTTGAGGTCTCATGAGTCAATTACCAAGTACGCAAGGTGATCTCGAACTTTCGGAATTGGCCATCCCCAATGCGGATCGATTCTGGGACTCTGCGTTTCGCCGAATTTGTTGGTTGGCTGCGGGATCGATGATTGTGCTGATGCTCGTTATGCTCTACGAGATCGCCTACAAAGCGTCGCCAGCGATTCGGGAATATGGTTTCGGGTTCATTACGTCTTCTACATGGGACGCCAGTCGAGAGCAGTACGGGATACTGCCAGAGATTTGGGGAACGATCTACAGTTCGCTCATGGCTCTCGTTTTGGCAGTAATGCTGGGACTGTGTATTGCGATTTGGCTTACGCAGCAGTTGCTTCCTGAGCGGTTGGAATGGGCTCTCAAGACCGTTATCGAATTACTTGCTTCGATACCAAGCGTTGTTTTTGGACTTTGGGGGATCTTTGTAGTGATTCCTATGATCCGTCCCATAGCTGGCTGGCTCAGTGAGAATTTCAGTTGGATTCCATTCTTTCGGTCGCCACTTTCTGGGCCCGGGTTGTTTCCTGCATCGCTTGTGTTGGCGATCATGGTTTTGCCCACGATAACAGCTATCTCGAGAGACGCGATTGCTTCGGTGCCCAATCGGCTCCGAGATGCCGCATTTGGATTAGGAGCAACACGCTGGGAAGTAATCACTAAGGTCGTATTGCCAACTGCTTCACGCGGTATCTGGGGGGCGGTTGTGTTGGGCTTGGGGAGAGCGTTGGGGGAAACCATGGCCTTAGCGATGTTGGTTGGAAACTCCAATCAACTCACCATTGCAATCTTCTCTCCGGCCAACACATTAGCCGCCTTGTTGGCCAATCAATTTCCTGAGGCAAGTGAGCAACAGGGACCTGTGCTACTGTATGTCGCATTGGTGCTCATGATGATAACGCTAGGGGTTAACGTCTTGGGATCGCTAGTTTTGTATGGTTTGCCAACGAAGCGCAAAATGGAGTTGGCAGCATGAAAGGTTCTCATATAAAGTCCGAGCGTAACATAGGAGATGTCTCGATTGAACGGCGATGGAGCAATGGCCGTACGATGAGGAATCTGGGGCTAACTGTTCTAACAGGTGGGATTGCACTGGTGGCCTGTTTACCGCTTGCATCATTGCTCTATATGCTGGTGAAGCGAGGGGCAAATGCCATTTCGCTGAGCAGCTTTACTCAATTGCCACCCGCTCCCATGCAAGAGGGAGGCGGATTCGGCAACGCAATTGTCGGCACTCTTACTATGGTCTGCATTGGCGCGATGTTGAGCATACCTGTTGGAATTCTTTCGGCTATTTATTTGTCAATACTCGGGCCCGATAGCAAAACGGCAACTCTGGTTCGCTTTACTGCCAAGATTCTTTCGGGGCTACCGTCCATTTTGGCAGGAGTGTTTGCTTACACGCTTGTTGTGGTAACGATGAAGACCTACTCCGCTCCTGCAGGAGGTGTCGCACTCGCGGTACTTATGGTGCCAATCGTGATTCTCACTTCCGAGGAGGCCTTTCGGATGGTGCCAAAGAAAATGATCGAGGCTGCGATTGGTATGGGATGCACACCAACGCAAGCGGTGTGGAAAGTGATTTTTCCAACAGCGTTCCCGAGCTTATTGACTGGAGTCATGCTAGCGGTTGCGAGAGCAGCTGGGGAGACGGCACCACTCTTGTTTACTGCTTTATTCAGCAACTATTGGGTTTGGCAAGACTCTCGTTTGTCGTTGATGGAACCAACTGCGTCACTGGCAGTGTTGATTTATAACTTCTCTGGCTCTCCATTTGACAATCAAATCGAAATGGCCTGGGGGGCGGCATTGGTACTGGTAGGGTTAATCTTAGCTCTCAATCTGTTCGCACAGTTTATGTCGAGGAAGCAAATCCGAGGATAGTGGCATTATGATTGCAGAAACAATGCGTTCCGAGCAAATCGAACAACCGGCGACATCTGATGGGTTGTTTCAGTGTGAGATTGATCGTTTGTATTACGGAGACTTTGCGGCCGTTCGAGACACGCGTCTCGCTATTGAAGAGGGTAAGATCACTGCCTTTATTGGGCCGTCAGGTTGTGGAAAGAGTTCTGTCCTGCGGTGTCTCAATCGCATGAATGATCTTACTCGGAGCTTTCGACTGGAGGGGCGGATTCGGTTTGGGAGACGCGATCTTTATTCAAAATCAGTCGACGCTGTTGCAGTTCGCCGTCATATTGGAATGGTTTTTCAGCAACCCAACCCCTTCGCGATGAGCATATTCGATAACGTCGCGTTTGGATTACGAATTAATCGAATCAAAGGAAATCCACAAGAGTTGGTCGAAGAAGCCCTTCGGGGGGCAGCGTTATGGGATGAGGTAAAGGACAAGCTTAAGAAGAGTGGTCTGTCATTGTCCGGTGGTCAACAACAAAGACTCTGTATCGCTCGCGCTATTGTCACAAAGCCCAAAGTATTGTTGATGGATGAACCGTGTTCAGCATTGGACCCGATCGCAACACGCAAGATAGAAGAATTGATGCTAGAGTTACGCAAGCAGTATACGATCGTGATTGTAACTCATAACCTCCAACAGGCTTCTCGAGTCGCGGATGATACTGCATTTATGTACGTCGATCAGCTGACCAGATCGGGCTATCTGGTTGAATTTGGTTCGACAAAACAACTCTTTGAATCACCCAAAGAACTCTACACGCAACAATACTTGAGCGGCGTGTTTAGCTAGAGTTGTTCGAGAACGCGATCGGTGATAGCTGTCGTGCTAAGCGATGGCGTTCCCTTAGCGACCAGATCGGCTGTTCGGTGGCCCGCTGCCAATACTTTTCGTACAGCCTTTTCGATGATCTGGGCTTCGGTCTCGAGATGCAGCGAGTGTCTCAACAGCATAGCCGCAGCCAAAATCGTCGCGAGCGGGTTCGCGATCCCCTTGCCGGCAATGTCAGGAGCGCTGCCATGTATAGGCTCGTACAGTCCCGGTCCGCTGCTCCCTAGAGATGCACTTGGTAACATGCCTAGAGAGCCAGGTAGCATCGAGGCTTCGTCGGTTAGGATATCGCCGAACATGTTACTCGTGACCACCACATCAAACGAGCGTGGGCGACTGAGTAGGTGCATCGCCATGGAGTCGACCAAAACGACCTCATACTCCAAATCCGAAAACTCTTCGGCCATGATCTTTGCCGAAACGCGTCGCCAAAGTCGCGAGGCTTCTAGCACATTGGCTTTGTCTACCATCGTGACTTTTTTGCGACGACCGCGTGCAGCGTGAGCGGCCATTCGCACGATGCGTTCAACCTCGGAGGTTGTGTAGACTGCCGTGCTGTAGGACCTTTGTTGACCATCAGGCAGTGTCTCTGTTCCTGAGGGGCCGAAATAGAGACCTCCGGTGAGTTCTCGAAAGAACAAGATATCCGTTCCGTCGATGATCTCTCGTTTGAGAGGCGATGCATCGAGAAGTTCAGGAAAGGTGATGATGGGACGTAGGTTCGCAAAGAGGCCTAGCTCTTTTCGAATTTTCAACAAACCCGCTTCCGGGCGAGTCTTGGCATTCGGGTCATCCCATTTTGGTCCACCAACTGCTCCCAGCAATATCGCGTCGCACTTGAGGCAAGCGTCGACCGTATCCTGAGGTAGAGGGTCGCCGGTTTCGTCAATTGCGATGCCTCCAATTTTCTTAGTAGAAAACTCAAAGTCATGCGAATGCGATTTAGCGATCGACTCGAGAACTCGAGTCGCTTGGGAAACAACCTCTGGACCGATGCCATCACCGGGAAGCAGAACGATATTGGCTTTCAACGAACTAACCTTTGCGAAACAAAAACGATGGGAGGATAATAAAACTCGAGACTAATCGACTACTTGCGGCAACGCGGGTGGTTCATTGGTAACCAAGCACCATTTTGCGAACTGCTGGCCACGCATTGCTGAATGAAATACATGCCTTCAACACCATCGTGTACGTTCGGGTAGACCGTGTTGACTTTCTCAATCGTATTGCCCGACTCGACTTCGATCATAGCATCAAAGGTGGCGCAGTAGATGTTGGCAAACGCTTCGAAGAACGCCTCTGGGTGGCCGCTAGGAAGACGACATGCCGCTCGACCACTCGCATTCATAAACGGAGCATTGGGGTCGCGAGTGTACAGTTTGTGGGGTTGTCCGTTTTGTCGAACCACCAGTACGTTTGGCTCTTCTTGACGCCATGACAACGCTCCCTTTGTGCCGTCGATTTCGATCGACAAATCGTTTTCGCGACCATGGCTGATCTGGCTTGCAGTCACAGTGCCCAGCCCGCCGTTCTGGTACTTTACGATAGCTGTACCGTAGTCGTCCAATTTGCGGCCTGCCTCAAAAATTTTGAGATGACAGCTGATTTCTGCTGGCAAGAGCCCAGTCATGAAACGGCCTAGATTGTAAGCGTGCGTTGCTATGTCACCAAAGCAACCAGCAGCGCCACTTGTTTTTGGATCGGTTCGCCATGCCGCTTGCTTTTGGTCTGAGGATTCTAGTCGCGTTCTAAGCCAGCCTTGGATGTAGTTCGAGCGAACCGCTTGGATTTCGCCTAATTCCCCACTGAGAATCATCTCGCGAGCTTGTCGCACGAGTGGATATCCGGTGTAGTTGTGGGTCAATGCGAAGACGGCTTTGTTATGATCGACAATATTGGCTAGCTCTTCTGCCTGGGCTAGATCAAACGTCATCGGTTTGTCGCAAACAACGTGAAATCCAGCTAGCAAAGCCGCTTTCGCAACATCAAAGTGCATATGGTTGGGAGTCGTGACCGAAACAAAGTCGATTCGCTCTCCTTTTGGCTTCTTGCTCTCTTCCGTGAGCATCTCTTGAAATGAAGCATACGCTCTGTCGGGGGGGACGTCGTAATCCGGAGCAGATGCTTTGGAACGCTCTGGGTTGCTGCTGAATGCACCGGCAGCGACTGTCGCGCGATTGTCTAAACATGCAGCAATCGAGTGAACTTTACCAATGAACGAGCCTTGTCCTCCGCCGACGAGTCCCATTTTGAATTTGCGGTTGAGAGGTCCGTTAGTCATGTTCTGTGACTCCTAAGTTATTACAGGGTTGGGGAGGATCGCAAAGAAGCGAACAAGTTGTCGCAGCAGTCTACCAATTTTGCCCACGAATTCTAGCTTCGATGTGATTGGGATTTGTGGCTCTTATCGAAAACCGTACATCCCTGATTGACAACACCCCCAAGTTATCGAAGAATGCGTAGATGAGGGACCAGATCGCGCGGCAGGAGGCCGCATTTTAATGCTTTAGGTTTCGCTTCAAGATTTGGTCCCCTAACCACGGCCATATGACGCGAATGGCGGCCAACCACTTGACTTTGTTTGGCATAATAAGTTGCAAATCTCTACGAAATGCACTTCTTAGTATTGCTTCGCTCAACCGCTCTGGATCGAGCATTTTGAGATTCGCTCCTCCACCCGGTGCATTCGCTCCGCTCTGTTCCATTCCTCGAGCATGAACGATTTCGCTGTATCGATTGTGGCTATCGTCTCTACGTATCGGGCCAGGTGATACGAGCAATACGTGTACGTTGGATTCTTGGAGTTCAAGTCTAAGTTGAGCCGAATAAGCGGATAACGCGAATTTGCTGACGCAGTAACCACCCATCTGTGGCGACGCAATAACGCCAGCTAGCGAACCGATGTTCACAATGCAACCACGTGCTTTTTTCAGGCTGGGTAACATGGTTTGTGTCATCGTAGCTGTCGTGAGAACGTTGTCGCGAAACAGCGATTCTAGGTCAGGCGGATTTAGTTGTTCCAATCGCCCTCGATCAGAACGTCCGATCGCATTGATAAGAAGGTCAACGCTATTTGATTCAAGCCACCTTGGGAAGTCGATTGCATCTTCGGGAGCGAGCGCGTCGACCGCAAATGCTTGAGCCTCGTGATTCGCAGACCGTTTGATTTCCTCTTTTGCGACTGCCAGTTTCTCACTTGATCGTCCCAGAATTGTGACCATCGCGCCTTGTTTGGCTGCCGCTTTGGCTAGATGCAGACCGAGCCCGCTGCTGCCGCCACTAACTACAACCGTTTTGTTCGACCAAGAATCGTCTGCCATGTGGTATTCAATCCCGTGTCGACTAGGAGTCGGTGTCACGGATAAGAGAATGCGGACGCACCACGGCCTGATATGCCTCTGGTCTACGGTCTGCCCAGCGATCGATAACATGTTCCCTTGGTACTCGTACCAATCGTTTGTTGCGTGCTTTGGCGTAGTCAATCTCCGCGGTAATGATGCATTCGTTTTCGTGCGGGGCGTCGGCTAATGGGTTGCCGTTTGGATCGCAGATCCTCGATTGGCCAATAAACCTAAAGCCTCGTTCCAGACCAATACGATTAACGCTCATAAAGTAAACGTTATTTTCCAATGCACGCGCGTTCGGTAGGTACTTAGCAAACGTGTCAGCTCCAGGTGGCCAATTCGTGGGAAGAACTAAAAGATCCGCCCCCTCAAGCGCCAGGCAGCGAGAGGATTCAGGGAACGAAGCGTCATAGCAGATATGTACCCCCACCTTCAACCCATCCGCATCAAAGGCTTGATATGGATCTGTACCCGGCGATGTGAACCGATCAATCCCTAGGAACGGTAAGTGGATTTTTCGATAACATCCTACAACGCCCTTAGGGCCAACAAGCGGGCAACTGTTGTAGATGCCACCGTCCGGGGCGCGTTCTAACATTCCAAAGGCCACAAATTTATTATGAGACACACACCAGTTAACAATGCTTTGCACTGAAGATCCGTCTAGATCTTCGGCGATGTCGAGCGCCTCTTCCAAGCTGGCGAAGCAATAGCCTGAAAGCATACATTCTGGGAAGACAATCAAGTGGCTGTCTTTGACATCGTCTTTGGCTAACCAATGAAAAATACGGTCTAGGTTCTCTTTCGGATTGGCGAAGGACACATTGGTTTGGACCCCGCTAACAATTCTGATGCTGTTAATCATTCGTATCTACCGTAACAACCGCTTTCCCTAACCGACTTATTGTACTGCTCTGGGCTTGTCAAAAATCTGTATTCGCCGAAAACATGGACTTGCCGAAAAATTCCGCGATCGACATTGTAGTCAAATTCGCCAATCTTTCATGGTACCCATCTTAGTTCTATCAACAGATTCGCGGCAACAGCGAATGACTTAATTCGTCCAGCGGGATTAACTGCCCCAGCGATCTTTGTACTGCGACAGGGGCGACTTTTCGCGAATGTACCTCGCCAATCAACTGGGCATTACGCGTTATTGGTACTTTTCTAAGGATCTCCAACGCTTTCGCCACGTCTTGCTGGTCGAGACCTATAAGCATGGTCCCTTCGTTCGCGATGAACAAGGGATCTAATCCCAGTAGCTCTGTTAAGCCGCGAGCTTCGGTGGTTAGAGGAACGCTTGATTGATCAATAATCATGGAATGGCCACAATCGCGTGCCCATTCATGCAGCACAGCCGCGACGCCGCCACGAGTCGCATCTCGCATGGTGCGAATGGTGACGCCCCCCTCCAGTAGCGAATTGACAGCAGGCCATAGCAACCCACAATCGCTTACGATTTCTGCTTCGATTCCAAACTCCTCACGAACCGACATAATCGAAAGACCATGCTGACCAATGGGCCCCGTAACCAGTAGATTGTTTCCTGGAACCAGAGCCTCACCTCCGCCCAATCGGGAGCCGCTTATCGAACCAATTCCAGATGTATTGATAAAAAGTCCATCGATACATCCCTTGGGAACAACCTTTGTGTCTCCCGTTGCGATTTGAACTTGTGCTTCATTGGCTGCTATGGCGATGCTTTGCACGATTCGATCCAATACGTTGAGGGAAAAGCCCTCTTCGAGAATTAAAGAAACGCTGAGCCACTTTGGCTTTGCACCCATCATACTAAGGTCATTGCACGTTCCGTATACGGCGAGCTTTCCGATGTCTCCTCCAGGAAAAAACAAAGGAGATACTACATAGGAATCGGTGGAGAACGCTAACTTTTTTGCGTCACAATCCAGATACGCTGCATCGGTCTGGTAGTTCGATGGATTACACTCCGAATGTTGGCTTAAGATTGGCAGAATACGTCTTTGAAGCAGTTCTCGCGAAAGACGACCTCCCTCTCCATGGGCGAGGGTAACAACGGAGGAATTCTCTTTCACGGGCAAGGGACACTCTCCAAGCTGTGAGTATTTCATGATCGTAGATACTCCGTTTCCTGTCGGTATCGGTAATACGCGTTACAGGCCCCTTCGCTTGATACCATCGGTGCACCCATGGGGTTATCAGGAGTACAAGTAACTCCGAAATGTTTACACTCCGGCGGACGGATCTTGCCGATCATGACATCACCACTTTGGCATTCATGGTGATATGACTGGTTTACCACGGGCAAAGAGAATTTCTTTCGCGTGCAAAATCGATCATATTCTTTCTTCAGTGATAAACCGCCACTGGGCATCATCCCCAAGCCACGCCAAGGGCTATCGGCTACCTGATACACCTCTTGGATGCAATCTATCGCCGCTACATTACCCTGGGGGCGAACGCTGCGTTCGTATACGTTCGAGACCTCTGGTTTTTCACTTTCGAGCATTTGCACACATTTTAAAATCCCGCGAAGCAAATCGACGGGTTCGAAGCCGGTTATAGCGACTGGTA
>Ga0315899_10004028_pt1 | contig 15910 bp, 13 predicted proteins | sample LakEriMetagenome_2_FD_203518 | JGI IMG/M metagenome (GOLD analysis project Ga0315899, IMG submission 203518) | Freshwater fungal communities from buoy surface, Lake Erie, Ohio, United States - Buoy 4 MA112 | ecosystem: Environmental > Aquatic > Freshwater > Lake | place: USA: Lake Erie, Ohio... | reverse complement strand
AATACAGGTCCCCGAAGAGGCAATTTGATGTTCTTGAAAATGGTTCGTATAGCGTGTTATCCCAATAAGGGTTTCATAGACTCTAAATTTTTGAATTCGGAAAACTTCAAGATTTTTTGTTTTTTTAATTAAATGAGAAGAAAATAATATAATTTTTTTTTAATTAAATTCCAAAAAAAATAAATTAATTTTATCTTGGTTTTAAAAATTCAATGAAAACACAAATAGAAACGATTTCAAAATACGAAACCAAAATAGTTATCAATAATTTTTCTTGTTCACTTGCGAATTCTCTAAGAAGAATTATGATTGGAGAAATTCCCACCATTTCGATTGATTTGGTTTCAATAGAAATAAATTCATCTTTAATTTGTGACGAATTTTTAAGTCATAGGTTGGGGTTAATTCCTTTAAAAAGTAATAGTGCCCAAAGAATGAAGTTTACCCGTGAATGTGAATGTGACAATTATTGCTCTAAGTGTTCCTCTATCTTCAATTTGAATGTTAGATCAACCAATCCCGATATGAAAGTATATTCTACTCATTTAAATAATTTAGACTTTAAAGAAGATTTTTTAGGAAACTGTGTAATTCCAATTCACGATTCTGGTTCGGATGTTAAATTTTCATATAGTCCAATTTTAATCGCAAAATTAAAAACTGGGCAACAGATAAAACTTTTAGGTGTTGCAAAGAAAGGAACAGGATTAGATCATTCTAAGTGGTGTCCAGTATCAGTATTAAAATTAAAAACTGAACCGATTTTTTATTTCGAGTTAGAAAAGCTAAATATGTTTTTAGACCTTCAACAAAAAAAAACATTGTTTGAAATAGGGTGTGAGTTATTTGAGTTTGATTATAAAAAAGAGCGACTTGAACTCAAAGAAAGAAATAATTTAGCCCCAATATTGTTTCCCTATAAAAATATAAAATTTGTTTTGGATTTTCTTAAAAATCAGGATATTCCCTCAGAAAATATGTTAAAACCTGAAAAAAACTTCTCCAAAATAATTTTTGAAATAGAGACAACTGGAGTTTTAGAAGCAGAAGAAATTTTTAGAATTTCTGTGATGATTTTGAAACGAAAACTTAATATACTTGGAGTTAATGTTGAAAAGATTTCAAAAAACTGACTTATTTTAATTCTAAAAATACACCATAAAGAAAAAAATCAAAATTAAATAGTGTTTCTTTTGGTTTTTTTTTGAAATAATCTTTAGAAGATTAAAAAATTTTGAAAATACTTTTTTATAATTAAAGAATCGATTATAATCAATATTTATTGAATTATGAACAAAAACATTTAAACATTCCGGGTCTATATTATTTGGGGTTAAAAAAAATCTTATCCAAAAAAGATCAAAATGACTTCTAGGTTTAGTTATAATTTTGAATTTTTCCCAAAGGAGTTTAAAACCGAATTTACCGTTTACCTGGGATAAATTAAATGGGTAATGGATTCTTTTTTTTATTAACGAAAAATTATTTTTTTCCCTAGGGAACCATTGAACCCGATTAAGTTTTAAATGATTTTTTCGGTAGCAGTTTTCAAAGAACGGAAGTGTTTTAAGTAAAACTCTTTTCTTGATATATTTAACAATTTCCTTACTTTTTCTAGATATTTTCCTTATGAAAACCCACTTTATATTTTTTTGATATTTTTTTACAAAAGTTTCAAGCTTCCTTTGAGTATGTTTTGAAAGAAGGTCGTATCTTTCGACAATATATAAAAGGTATTTACCATTAATTTTTTCATCCAAAAAAATTTTTATTTTTTTTAATAGAAAAGAATTTTGAATTTCTTTTTTTAAAATTTTAAAACAAACAAAAAATTCTGTGAAAAATATAAATAAACTACCTTTTTCGTAAATTTTGGTTTCGTAAATTTTTGGTTTTGAATAACATTGAAACCTAGAATTAGAAATAACATATTTTGATAAAAAATAAATGAGATCAGATCTTCTTTTTAGGAAATTAGTTCTATTGATATTTTTATTAGAAACACTAATTTTTTTTTTTGTGCACCTTTTTTTTTGGTTAGAAATTAAATTTCTAAAAGAAAAAATGTCAAATAAAATAAGCCCTTTTTTTAAGACCATTATGAACGTCTAGGTTGTCAAGTAAATATATAAAAATTTAAATTATATAAATAGCTGTTTTTTACTGATAGTAAAATTATTTGAAATGAACTTCAAAACAAAAAAACCTATTCTAATTTGCTATAAAAATTGTTCGAAACTTTATGGAACGATGCAAGATTTATTTAAACTAAAAAGAGGAAGAGGAGATAACTTCAAAATAAATATCTCGAACCAAAAATCAAATATCACCAATATAATTTACAATTTAAATGTTAAAAAATTTTTAAAATCAAGGGATAATTCATTTGAAAATTTATTTGAATTACTAACGAACTTAAATAAAAAGAAATTCTCAAAAATATTGAACCAAGAAATTAAACGCAAACATGAACTTTTAAAGAAATTTTACATCCTTTCAGTTTTTATTTCTGAGATAGAAGACGTACGATTAAATTTGAATTTTAAAATGAATTTTTTATTAAAAATTGATGGTAGAACCAACAAAAACTCTTCCAATTTTCAAAAAAAAACAAAATATTCATCTTTAAGTGTTTTTCCATTAATTTATGATAATTTCAAAAAGTTTAGGAAATCTATCGTTTTTTGCTTTTTTTTGTCAAAAATTGTTTTAGATTCAAGTATTTATGATACTTCTATAAAAACCTTTCGTAAAATAGATCTTTTAAATATAAATAATGATACTACATTTAAATTAAAATGGTTTTATCCAATTGGACTTATCTTCAAATGTTCTTTATTTTTCATTCTCATTCCATCTAATACTTGTAAAGAATTCAATTATGTAAATAAAATTTATAAAAAATTACAATTTCTTTTATATCGAAGCATCTCATTGAAATCTATATTTTCTTCTGTTTTAGTTTATTTATCTTATCACGAAAAAATTGTTAAAATTGGTGGAACTTTCATCAAGAATTATTTGAAATGTCGTACAAATAACAAAAATCAAAGAAACAGAATCAAAGTCTTGGAAAATGGTATTGGATCTACAGTTTTTTGGGATAGAATTTCAAATCAGATTGTAGATCATGTTTACCATTATATTGATAAAAAATTTTCAAAATTAGAACCTTTATTCTACAAAAAAAGACTTAAAAGGATTGTTTCAAACTTTCATTATATATTACTAGATAAAACTCTACAAAAAACTAATTTTAAAATAAAATATTTTTCAAAAAATTTAGATGAAAAAAAATGTTGGGATAAATTAGACCATAATCTTTTCAAAATGAAAAATGAAAAATCATTTTTTTTCTTTAATCTCAAATTTTTGATTCTTAGAAAAAAAACCCTTTCTTTCTTAAAAAAAATATTACTATTCAATCAAAACAAATATTCCAAACCAATTTTTGTTTTTTTAAAATTAGAAGAGAAAAAACAAAACTTAGAAATAGGAATTGTTTCACCTAAAAATTTTGTTGGTTCTAACATTAATTTAGGAACTTCTTACCATATTAAACCAACCACTGTAATTTCTATCAGGATAAAATCGGAATGGCAACTTTTTCGGGTACCAATTTCCAACCGAATGGTGGAAGAATTGAGGGAAAATTTATTTGATTTCATTATTATTATGTTAAAAAACTATGGAATAAATTTAAATGTTATAACCAGCTTTTTTCTTACTCCAACCGATAAATCTTTAAAAAAAAGCGAAAATCTTGCAAGTTATCAAAGATTGGGGTTTCTTGGGAAAAAATTTGAACCAAATTATATTAATCAAATATATTTGAAATTCAGAATAACTTGCATTTTTTTTATGTTTTATTATTTAGATCATTTAAAAGGTCGATCATTACAGATTTTTTCTATTTTCAGAAAACTCTATATCCTTGAAATTATTTGTAGAAAATATTTTACACTTTCTATAATCACGGGATTAATTAAATGGGTTAAAGGGAACGTTCATATCATGGGTTCTTTTAAAAAGAATGTATTAAAATTACTAATTAAAAAATTTAAAGAAAAAGATACATCTTTGAATAAAATTAATTTTGAATATAATTCAATCAAAAATTTAGTTTGGGAAAAGAACTAATTCTATCAAAATTTTATAAAAGGAGATTTGTGAATCAAAATTATATTAATTTATAAAAATTTATTTAATCGTCCTCTAAAAATTGTCCAATTTAGAATTTATTTTTATTTTGGAAATAATTTACTGGTTTTTCTTCTGAATTTTTTTCATATAAAATTCTAATTCTATTCCTTCAAGCACATAACCATCAGCTCTACCAGTTTGTCCAGGTCTAGAACAAATTCTTGCTAATAATCTCCCCGAATTTGTATCATCGAATGTCAATGGGGACTTTTCTTTTTGAAGAACTGCCGAATAAGGAACATTTTTTTTTAATGAAATTTTTAAATCTTTTTTTCCAAATTTAATCTGAACATCTTTAACTACTTCACTTTTTTTTTGAAGAATTTCTTTAAACGGAGTCGATTCAATTTGAATAATAGAACCTTTAACTAGAGAATTTGTTCTCACCAATTCGTTGTTCGTTGAATTGTAAACGACGGAAATTATTTTTGTTTTTTTTGTTATATTTAAAGATAAATATGAAAAATTTCCCGTTTCGAGAAATAATGCTCTATTTTTGTAATTACCTCCTCTAGTACGAACCATAGATATTCTCTTAGGGCCTATTTTTGTATTCGAAGGTTGTCTTGCCAGTTCATGTTTGCGTTTTTTCCTCCACTTTTTTTGTTTCCCTCCTGTTAATCGTCTTTTATGAATGGAATCTCTAGAAATTCCCATAATACTAGATTTATAGCTTTCATACTCCCTTTTTATTTTTAAGAAATTTAATTTAACATCTCAGTTTTAAAAATAATCATCTGGAAGATTTATAAAAATTTAATCTAGAAAATTTATGTTAATTGACAATCATCTTTTTAAAAGTGGAAATAAAAAATTTAATTTTTATCACCGATATATTTTTCGAAATTTTGTCAAAAATGACTATTTGTATAATATTTTTTCTAATACAATATATAAAATTTTCAGCCATGGATTCAAGAAAATTATCTTTATTAGTGAAATTTTATTAAAAACAGAATTTAATTTAAAAGCAACAAAAGTCAAAAATAATTATAAAATCATACATATCACCATTAAACAAAAAAACCAAAAAACTATCAGAACAATGGGTCAAGATTTTTCACTTATTAAAAAAGACCAAAAAATCATGCTTTTAAACAAATTTCTGGTATATGAATTTCAAAAAGTGTTAAATCAACAGAAAAAATTTTATTTAAAAAAAATCAATACTTTATTGAATTGCTCTAATTCAAAATTTTTCAATAGAATTGAAGATTTAAAAAGGAATATTTTTTTAAATAGAAAAAAAGATATTAAAAAAAAGTTTACAAATATTCTATTGAAGATTGTGAAAGTTTTCCAGATGTCTTTTAAAGTCTTACTTTACTTTTCTAATTTGAACCGGATTAATGTGAAAATAAAACAAAAAATAGTCTATAAATGTTTTTAATTTTTTGGTTATTTTTTAGTTTCAATAGACAATAAACTAAACATAGATTTTATTTTTTAATGGAAATTTATCTAGATGTATAAAAGATCATTAAAAAATTTCATCTATTTTAAATAAAATTGAATCGTCGAGTAAAAGTTTCGAAAAATAAACAAATACAGACGAGAATAAATAATTTTTTTTTTCTTTTGTTTTAAAAAACAGTTTAAATGCGATTTTTGTGGAAATTTTTAAGTTGTCTTTCCAAGTAAATATACTCTCTAGAATTTTACTATGATAGAATAAAACCTTTAAAAAATCTAATGTAATACTCGTAATTTTTATAAGAATTGAAATAACGATAAAGAAAACCTTGAACACTCGAGATTTCATTTGAATTTTTTTTTCGGGTAATAATTTGATACTCCCACGTTTTTTTCTTAGAGAGACATTCCCCAAGCGAATTATATTTTTTCCATAGAATTCGTTTTGAACACATGTATGGTTTCTTACAAATTTAACCAATAAAGAATGAACATTTAATATTATTTTTAAACAACTAATATAATCTTTAAATTTTTTACTAACAAGAATCTTCCTATACCATGATTTATCATGTTTAGGCTGTAGTTTTAAGGCACTAATGCATTCGATAAGACTTTCGATTTTACAGTCAAGAAATATTAAACACTGTGCTCTGTTGGAAAGGTTCAAGGAACGTTCTAGGGTTTTATCAAAGGGAGCTAAAATCAACGCAATAGTATACATTTCTATAGCCAATTTATATTCATTTTGCTTAAACAATAAATTACCAATTTCTTTTAAATTTTTGAACAAATTGCATATAATTATTCTTTTCTCGACAATTTTTAATTTGATTTTTCTTATTTCAAATTTTCTAAAAAATTTATTAAAAAAAAAGGCCCAATTTGAATTCCTATTTGTTTGTATAAAAATATGGTGGAATCTTAAAATACTGCGTTTCATCATAAACGGATAATAATTGTGTTTTATAGATAAAACAAAAATACTTGTTTAATTTGATTTTTTATTAAATTTTTATATTTAAAATTAAAAGTTTAATTTATGACTCTTGATTTTTGGAAAATATTACTGTCTAAACAATTTTCCAATAATGTTCCTTCTTTTTATTTCAAAAACATTCACACCAATTCTAGTTTTACTCCATATCAAAACAATGGGGGAACAATTATTTCTATTAATACCGGAAATTTTTCTATATTAGCCTCCGACACGAGAATAACTTCAGGTTTTTCGATTCCATCAAGGGACACAATAAGAATTTTAAAAATTTCCGAAAATATTTTACTCTCTACATCAGGTATGCGAGCTGATATGTTAATTTTGCAAGAAAATTATAAAAAAGCTATAAAATTATGGGAAACTGAAAATAAAAAATATATTCCCATATCAAATGGTGCGTATTTTTTATCTTCGATTCTATATTCACGACGATTTTTTCCTTATTATACATTTAATATTATCACAGGAAAAAATTTTAATGGAACCACTAAAAGTTTTTCTTTCGATGCAATCGGAAGCTTCGAATCTTGCTCTGCTACGAGTTCAGGAACAGGTCAACACTTTGTTCAACCAATTTTAGATGGACAACTTTATTCTTTTGATCAAGAAGGGGGATCTATGGAAAATAAAGTGCTCACAAAGTTAATTTTGATAAAATTTTTATTTTTAAAAGCTTCTAGACGCAATATCGAAATCGGGGATGGAATACAAATTTTTGTTTTCACCAAAAAAGGGGTTTTAGTCGAGAATAGTATTTTAAGATGTGATTGAAAAAGAAAAAAAAACAATTTTTTTTCTATTTTGAAGAAAATTAATAGATTAAAAATTAGGTAGAGGATAAAAATTTTTTACAAATTTTTTATTTAACTTTATTTTTTTTTATTAAAATAAAATTTAATTTTTATCTCAAACCAGAGTAAAAAATTTAGTTTTTAGAAAGATTCCTATTTTTAGACCTCATACGAAATAATTAAATCTTATTTGTATATATTAGCATCAAACTCTAAATTATTTAAAACCATAATACTTTAATTCTGATTTATAAAATTTGCATGGTAAATATAAAAAAAAATGGATTTTTTTTAAATTATATCAACCATTTTTAAATATACATTTAAGAATTTTTTTTATTTTTATGTCGATTATTAGATGTGACCCTTTTTATTTTTTGGCCAAAAAATATGGATTTAGATCGAGAGCTGCTTTTAAACTAATCGAATTAGAAAAAAAATATAAAATTTTGAAAAGTTCTAAAGGAATAATTGATTTATGTGCTGCTCCTGGAAGTTGGGTTCAAGTTGCGAATAAAATTTCCCCAAATACTTCTCTCATAATTGGAATAGATGCTCAAAAAATACGTCCAATAAAAGGTTGTTATTTTTTACGGGGGGATATTACTTCACCAAATATTATTACGACTTTAGATAAAATCAAAAAAATCGACAAACGAAAAATAAACACAGTGTTACACGACGGGGCACCGAAAATAGGCTCTTCTTGGTTGAAAGATGTTTTAAATCAAAACGAACTTGTATTAATGTCCCTGAAAATAAGCATCAATAGTTTAGAGAAAGGTGGAACTTTCATTAGTAAGGTTTTTCGTTCAGAATTTCTTCATGGAATATTGTATATTTCTAATTGTTTTTTTGAAAATATATTTTTATTTAAACCATCTTCCTCAAGAAAATCTTCTACAGAAATTTATCTTATTTGTAAAAGATTTAAAGCTCCAATTAATTTTGACCCTTTTTTTTTTTCATCTGATTACGTTTTCAGTTTTTTCCAACATGACTTGAATATAAAAAATGGAATTAGTAAATTAAAAAAAACTTTTTGTGGACATTCGAATAAAAACCTTTTAGCAATTGTCAGAATTTTTTTTCGGGAAAGTTTGAATGAGATATTAGAATTAAAAGAATTGGATGACGAATCTGAAAGTATTTTTGGACTGAGCTTATTTTCAAAAAACTTTAATAAAAGAAAAAAAACAATTTTAACTAAAAACACCCAAAAATTCGAATTATTGATAAGATGGAGCAGACAGTTTTTGATAGAATGTAAATAGGAATAAAATTTAAAATAAATGAGTAATTTAATTATTCTTGTACATTCAAAAATTTAAAATGAGTGAAAATTTAACTCTGATTTTCCAAGCAGAGATAAATCGGGTTTTAAATGGCTTAATTTTAAGAAAAAAAGCTGAAATTTTAAAAAATTATTTTGAAGAAGACATAGATACTTTGAAAAAACAGTTATTGATTTTCCAGAATGAAATTTCTAGATTTCAATCCGTACCTTTAATTGTAGGACAATTAATAGAAAAAATGGACAATAATTCTTGTATAGTTGGGTCTACTACAGGAAATAACTACCTAGTCAGAATAATATCTTCAATAGACCATTCTAAATTAAAATTGAACTCGTCGGTTGCCCTCCATAGAAATTCAAACGCCATAGTCAATTATTTGGAGGATGAAGGTGATTTTGGTATTAATATCATTCGTCCAATAGAAAAACCTAAAGTAAAATTTAATGAAATTGGAGGGTTAGAAAAACAAAAAGAAGAAATTAGAGAGACAATCGAACTACCTTTGATAAATCAAAAACTTTACGAAGACATTGGTATCGATTCACCCAACGGCGTTCTTCTGTATGGACCACCAGGAACTGGAAAAACAATGTTAGTTAAAGCTATTGCTTCAAAAACTACTGCTACATTCATAAAAGCAGTGGGTTCAGAATTTGTTCAAAAATATTTAGGAGAAGGTCCGAAGATGGTTAGAGATCTATTTAAAACTGCTAAAAAATATTCACCCTCAATTATTTTTATTGATGAAATAGATGCGATTGCAACGAGAAGATTTGATGCACAAACAGGTGCTGACAGAGAAGTACAGAGAATACTTATGGAATTTTTAAGTCAGATGGACGGTTTCGAAAAAAATCCGAATGTAAAAATAATTATGTGTACCAATCGAATCGACACTCTTGATCCAGCTATTTTAAGACCAGGTCGGATCGACAGAAAAATCGAGTTTCCTTTACCTAATTTAAAAGAAAAACGGTTTATGTTTCAAACTCTGACTAAGTCTATGAATCTTAGTGATGAAGTAGATATTGAATTTTTTATCTCAAAAAAAGAAAAACTATCTGGAGCGGTAATTGCTGCAATCTGTCAGGAAGCAGGTCTCCAAGCAATAAGAAAAAATCGTTATATTATAACCCAAAACGACCTTTCTATTTCTTATAGATTAAATGTAGGTTTTTCTTCGAATATCCCAGATTTTTATAATTAGATAGTTTAGAAAATTTAAGGATAAAATTTTTACTTAAAAATAATTTTTAATAAAAAAGTTCAACTAAAATAAATAGTAAATCTTTTTTTTTTTAAATTAAAATTACATTTTAAACCAAGACTTAATTTAATCCTTATTTTATTCAATTTATTTAAATAAAATTCTATATTTGAAGTAACGATAAAATAATTTAGTTTATTGATTTTTTACAATTTGAATAGAAAGATCTTTACTTTATTAAAGAAAAAAGATCAATTTTCATTTTTCAAAATTTAAAAAAAAGCATTAAAAAACAAATAATTGAATTTAACATAAATTTAAGTAAAATTACACCAGAATATTGTCACAATAAAAGGTTGGAATTTTTTAAGGTTTATTTTAAAGACAATAAAATATTCAAGAAATATTTTATTCCAATTTATGTTGCATAGCGTTGTGACCATTCTCGAGCGGTAGCTTCATATCTCGAACGATTTTCTTTAAAAACTCTGGCAATTTCAGGAACTAATGGGTCGTCAGGATTTGGGTCAGTTAGGAGAGAACTCACGGATAAAAGAACTTTCGAAACGGTTAAAGCAGGGCTCCACTGATCACGAAGGATATCCAAACAAATATTACCATTTGAATTAATATTCGGGTGATATATACGAGTAATGAACTGAACTTTTGGAGGTTTAAAAGGATAATCTGGAGGAAAATTTATACTTAAGAAAAAAACACCCCCTGCATAAGGTGAATCTCCTGGACCGATTATAGACGCAGTCCAACGAAATAAATTGTCATCATTTGGGCCGGCAGAACAATTTGATGGTGGATCTCGCATTAAATCTTTGAGTTCTTTTTGAATTCGTTTTGTGGCCATTAAATGAAAAATATTGATATAAAAATTGGAAAATAAATATATTTGAGAAATAAATCTAATTGTCGTCATTGGATTACAATATAATAATCTATAATGAAGTATAAATTTAAATTTTGAAATTTTTTAATTCAACCAAGTGAATATCTATTGCCAAAAACATCCTGTAATTTAAATCTTATGTAAATGATCGTATTTGGGTTAAATTTTTAAACTGTTTACAAAATTGTTTTATATTTATTTGCAAACTTGTCATAATATTTAACCACTTAATTTTCTTAATTAGTATAATATGTTCTTTTTGCCAAGACAATCCAGAATATAATCTTAGAAAAATTTTTTAAATGAATTTAAATGGTTTTAACAAAAAAATTCCTTTTTTTTTAGAAATAAATAAGAACCAGGACATTTCGAACCTAATCAAATTTAATTTTTAATGATTTATTTCATTTTTGAAAAGGTTTTATGAAATTTTTAATCTTTGAATTAATCGAAAAAATTTTAAAACATAATCTTTTTCTTTTAGATGAAATATAGTTGAAAAAAGTCTTTAACAAATAAAGATACCCCTTGAAAACTAAATTCTGAATCACTCTATTAGAGTAAAGTTCACAACTTTTTAAATTATCTAAAAAATAATTTTTCCTTAATTCAAAATTAGTATTATTTACCCCTAATACAAGTATATGATTATCAAATAAAACAATCCAATTTTTACCCCTACAAAAACTTTGAATTTCAATTATTTTAGAATTTTGATTCCGATTTTTATTATGAAATAAATTTTGTAGCTTAAATGGAAAAAAATTTTTACTCATATTCACATTAAATTTGGTTTTTGAATTACTTTCGTTTATTCCAAAATCTATTGAGTTTTCTATTAAAATTAAAAAATTATGTTCTCTATTGTTTAAAAACAGGAACTTACCATCATTTGAATATCTGATTATTGTTTTTTCTTTAAAAAGAATATTTTTGCAAAAAGCTTTATTCAATAACTTCGGATAAAGTAATAATTTTTTTTTCAATTCAAATTTGTCGGTAGTAAATATTAAAAGAACCCCGGCAACTGAAAATACTGCTAGTTCATCTAAAAGAGGATTTAAAGCTAACGTTAATATTTCTATATTGATATGAATAGTTTTGCATCCTATTTTTAGAGATGAATTTCGAACTAGATATAAATTCCATAATTTAAAATACCCATTTTTGTCGTTGGAAATAAATTGGTTTTTTTTTCTTAAGAATTGCAAACTAATAGTTTTAAAATTTGCATTTGGAATTATTTCTATTAAATTTCCAGTTTTTAAAGACCAGATATGTAATTGTTGATTTTTTTCACAAGAACCAATTAACAATTTATTTGAATAATTAACATCGAACAATTCAAATCTATTGGAATTAGCATTGTTTTCAAAAGTTTTAACAACTATCAATTTTTTGAGATCAAAAATTTTTAAACTACCATCTGCTGAACATGATAAAATAAATCGAGAAGATTTTTTAATAAAAATCGTCTTTAATATACACCTATAGTGATTATGAAAAAATACCAGAGAAATCCCTGAATTTAACGACCAAAGTTGAAGAGAACCCACTGAGTCTCCCGTACATACTAATTTATCATTAGGGGAAATGCTGATAGTTGTATATCTTGAAGCGTTATTTTTATTTGATAATAAAGTTACGGGTTTAAATTTATTTAAAATAACTATTCTTTGATTTTTATAAGATCCTACTAAAATAATTTCAAGATTTCTAGAAACACATAAAGAAGATATCTGGAATTTTAACAAATCAAGCATTTTAAAGGGGATCAACGTTTCAGTTTTATACCCTTCCTTTTTAAAAATTTTTAAGAATTGCTTTCTTTTTTCTGGAATTTCAAAAAACACTAAAATACCACTCGCATATCCTTGTATAATTACTGAAGATTCCGGTTTAATTTCAGATACTGTTAATAATCCATCCTCTTTTTTTAATTTACAGGAATAAGAATTGAAAAAAGAAACTTGTTTGTCAAATTTTTTGTGAGAAAATTTTAATTTTTTCAAAATGTTTTTTCTATTTAACACCCAAAATTCTTCCTTTTTCGAATAAATTTTTAAAACTTGAATTTCTTTCATATTCAACAAAAACCAATTTATTTTTAATTTCATCTTGTTTCTAAGACGAAAAATTCGAATAGACCCGTCATCTCCTCCTGATATTAGAAATTTTCCAGTTTGATCCCAATCAAGATCTAAAACCAACCTACAACATATGACGAAAGTGTTTATTAGCGAAATGTTGGAAAATTTGTTTGAAATAAAAGATATTTTCCATATTTGAACACAATTTGCGGTAGATAAAGCGAAAAATTTTCCAAAAGGAGCCCATTTTATTTTTAAACAATTATTTTTAAAACCAACTTTACTTTTTATTTTTTTTAGTTTAAGGTCGATTAACATTAAATAATTATTTTGACCTATTATTAACCCATGATGGTTGTTTTGTTGAATGTCAAATGCAGTGATAAAACAATTTAATCCTAGATGGTAAGATTTTATTTTTTTATTAAAAAAACTAAAGCTGATTAAAAAACCACATGAAAGGAAAAAAAATTCTCTTGTCTTTTCGATTAATTTAATTTCACTACCTCTAAAATTGTTACCGATAACATTGAGGATTTTGATGTCCATAAAACAATATATTACGAAAAACCGTGGGAGCAATACCAGTTTGACATAAACTCTTTGAAAACAGAAAATATAATCTCCTATTTATAAACTAGAAATTAAACATTTAAAAAAAAATAAGAGTTAAAGGATTAAGCTATTTTTATGAATGAAGACCGCGAATTATTTTTATCGTGTTTGTTTTCGACAAAACTTACATAAACCATCCAGTTTTCAATATCACCGTTTATTAAAAATCTTCTTTTAGATAAACGTACTCTAACTCGATGTGGAACTCTTTTTGAACCATTTTTACATAAGATCATGTTAAATAAAGGGTCTATTCTTACTGTTTTAACCCCCATCAATTTACATGAAACCTTTCTAATTTCTTGAACTGCTTTGGAAACTCGATTTTTAAATTTAACACCAAAAGTTCTTTTGTGTAAATTTAAAGAACATTCGATACTATATTCTTTTGATTTATTTATCATTTAATAAAATAATTTAATTTATATGATTAAATTAAAATTTGAAATTATCAATTAAAACAAATGTCTATTTTATTAAATGATGAAAAAGATAATTAAAAATATTTTGATAGAAAACCAATTTACTGAGTTTGTTGGAAAAAAACACATTGGAAATTCATTAAAAATTTTTAAAGAAAACTTTATAATCACTTTTTTACCATTTTTTATAATAAAAGTAAAAAATCTAAACAAACAACAAAATAACAATAAAGTGATTTTAAATAATAAAATCAAAAAATCAAAAAAAATTATATTTCATTTGAACTTCGAACTCCCTAAAAAAAAATTTTTGAGCTTTAATTATTATTATTATTATAAACAATTGAGAATTGAAATAAAAGCGGGCGGAAAATTTTTTTTCTCGTTGACAAAACGTGATATTAACAATTTTTCCTTTGCACCCTGTGTTTATTCAATAACTAATTGTTGCGAACTATTTGGAATGAAAAGAGTTGGTAATATACTACATAACATCGGAGAAAGTCTTGGGTTCAGTAGATGTTATTTTTTTCTTAAAAGAATATACCCTTATCAGTTTATTAAAGAAATGGAGTTTTTTCCAGGATTAAAATTTATCCAAGGTATTTTTTTTCATCCAATAGTTATATCTATCTTTTGTACATATGGTTACACTATCTGGCTCTATAATGGTCAAAAAAAAATTAATATCCTATCACAAATTAGTAATTTGAAAATTTTTAGTTTCAGAAAATTCAAACTCCTTTTTGTTTCTTTGGAGTGTTCTCTCTATCTAAGTGTAATTAATAATTCATTTTTATTAACTTATAGAGTTTGGTTTGACAAAAATAAAAATTTTCTTAAAATTGAAAGCTTAGGAAAATGGGAAGATTTTTTAATAAGCTCATTGTTAGATATTTATTGGCACAAAGATATACATATTTATTTAATCGGAGGATTTATAGACGGTGAAATTTTTATCTGGAACGAGTTTCTTAATCCAATTATACAATTTTTTAATCCTAGTTTCTCAATTTTTAATTTTGGAATAGGAGAAAGGTCCCCTTTTTTTTTTTTATTAAAAAAAAATCCTTTAAATATTAGAAACTTTGGTAAAAAAAAATTTTTGAAATTTCTTCCTCAAACAATGCTGTCAGAGCTTAATGTTTCAAAACTTAAAAAAACCGAAAATTTAAACAAAGAATGGTTTCTGATGAAAAACATTGATCTAGATCTTTTAAAAAAAATATTTAAAAATTTTTATCAATTTTCTATTCATAATACAAATGACATTAGATATTTATTAAAATTCAATAGACTTTACTTATATTTAATTGATTGTTTATCAATAAAATTTCTTACTTTTCAAAACTCTTTAAAGTTAGGTTCATTTATTAATCTTTTCAATAAAAAGAATCTGATAAAAAATTTTGGAAAAGAGAAAATTTTATCTAAATTTAGATTTATTCTCTATATTATCGGTACAAGAAGATTTTTAACTCGACAAGAAATTGAAAAAGAACAAGTTATAACAGGAATTTATTTAAAAAAATTTGGATTCGCTCGATGTTTTGAATGTTCTAGAATTTGGAAGGTTATTTCCAAACGAATAAAAAAATCATTTTGCCCTTTTTGTCATTTTTTTAACTATTTTTATTCTTTCAACAGATTTGAAATTTATACCCAAAACCCTAAGAATTGCTCTAAATGGGAATTTTTTCAAAAAAATCAAACCAATTTTTATAATTCCATTTTCAAAAAAATTCCTCGAAATAATTTTAGTTTCATCAAAGTGCTTCAAAAAACAATGAATTGGGGGGCAGTTACATCGGATGCTTAAATACTAAAGAAAAATTTTATTTATGAACAATTTTACTAAAAAGATTTAATCGAATCATATCTTAATTTAAACATATAATAAGGTTTTCTACCAATACGTTTTCATATTGAGAAATAAAAAAAGTTTATGCTTTTGAGCGATATCTCTTTTA
>Ga0315899_10004027_pt1 | contig 15911 bp, 8 predicted proteins | sample LakEriMetagenome_2_FD_203518 | JGI IMG/M metagenome (GOLD analysis project Ga0315899, IMG submission 203518) | Freshwater fungal communities from buoy surface, Lake Erie, Ohio, United States - Buoy 4 MA112 | ecosystem: Environmental > Aquatic > Freshwater > Lake | place: USA: Lake Erie, Ohio... | reverse complement strand
ACAAGTGTTCATCAGTTACGAAGGCGTTCCTAAGGAGGCAATTCGCCCGCCTTGGGATGGTGGGATTACCTGGCAAAAAGATAGCAAAGGGCTTCCCTTTGTGGCTTCATCCAATCAAGGGATTGGATCCAGCATCTGGTGGCCCCTCAAAGACCATCCAGCGGATGAGGTAGATAGCTTGGATATGCATGTGACGGTTCCCAAGGGGCTAATGGACATATCAAATGGCCGTTTGGTCGAAATTGAAGTGGGTAAAGACAACGATACCTTTCATTGGAAAGTTGTCAATCCAATCAATGACTATGGAGTGAATATCAATGTAGGTGATTACGTCCATTTTGGAGAGAAATACGAAGGAGAAAAAGGGACTCTAGATATGGATTACTTCGTATTAAGGGAGAATTTGGAGAAGGCAAAAGTTCATTTTCAAGATGCCAGACGCATGATGCAAGCCTTTGAGCACTGGTTTGGACCTTATCCGTTTTATGAAGATGGGTTTAAATTGGTTGATGCACCTTATTTGGGTATGGAACACCAAAGTTCGGTGACGTATGGCAATGGCTACCAAAATGGCTATCGAGGACGAGATTTGAGTGGAACCAGCTGGGGAATGAAATTTGATTTCATCATCATCCACGAAGCGGGACACGAATGGTTTGCAAACAATATCACCTACAAGGATGTGGCGGATATGTGGATTCACGAGAGTTTCACCAACTATTCCGAAAGTTTGTATTTGGATTACCATTTTGGCAAAGAAGCCGGTCAAGCCTATGTGCGTGGTACGCGGATGAACATTGCCAACGATATCCCCATTATCGGAACCTATGGACTCAATAAGCGGGGCTCGGGCGACATGTATTACAAGGGAGGTAATTTGCTGAACATGATTAGACAATTACTTCAAGATGATGAAAAATGGAGGTTGATATTGAGAGGGTTAAATAAAGAATTTTACCATCAGACGGTGACTACGGAACAAGTAGAATCATATATCTCCACCCAAGTAGGTTGGAATTTGGGGAAAGTGTTTGATCAATACTTGCGTGATACACGGATCCCAATTTTTGAATATTACCAACAAGGAGGGGAAATTCAGTACCGATGGAGCAATGCTGTAAAAGATTTCGATATGCCTGTGGATGTATTCCTCAACGGAAAAATAGTTCGCCTGCAAACAAAAACCTCTTGGCAGAAACTAGAAGTAGGGAATTTGCAGGAACTGGTTGTTGATCCCGATTACTACGTTGGCGTACTCAAATCTAGAGAATAGCCCATTTTGGCTTAAATGGATATATTTTATGTTGTATAATTTATATTATGTTAAATAAAGATTTAAAACATAAATCTATTCCCACACCTTGCTTCCCATCGATACAAATTAGTACGGTAGTTTAGTTGATGACCACAGCCTACCCTTGATACCCTATTTGAATAATCCCTAGTTAAAATTTTAAAACCTATCGTTGCTTACACACTTGTTATTTTAAGCTTCACTTTGAACTTCCTCTTCCATGAATAATTGGTTTCCAACATTTGGACGCATCGCTGGACCTCTTGCTTTTATTCTACTTTATTTTTTTGTAGAGGCATCTGGCCTAGCTCCTGAAGGTAAATTGATGTTAGGTTTAACCCTATGGATGGCAATCTGGTGGATTACAGAAGCAGTGCCGATCGCTGGTACCGCTTTATTGCCCTTAGTTGTGCTTCCTTTGCTCGGTGTGCTATCCATCAAACAGGTTTCCTCTAATTACATGGATCCAACGGTTTTGCTTTACATGGGAGGCTTTCTATTGGCGACTGCGATAGAGAAATGGGGCTTGCATCGCCGAATTGCACTTAACATAATAAATTTATTAGGCACAGATTTAAGACGTATTGTTCTTGGTTTTATGCTTGCCACAGGATTTTTATCCATGTGGATATCAAATTCTGCTACTGCCTTGATGATGCTTCCAATTGGTTTGGCCGTAATCGGCCAGTTTAAAAACCACTTGGATGATGAAAATGGTATTTTATCCACTCATTTGGCCAAGAATATATTGTTGGGCATTGCCTATGCTGCATCTATTGGTGGAATGGCTACGCTAATTGGTACTCCAACCAATAATATTCTTAGGGCTGTGGTAGAAAAATTATACAACTATACCATTGATTTCAATGAGTGGATGCTTTTTGCTTTTCCATTTACCGTAGTATTGATGGCAATAGCTTGGTTCTATCTAGTAAATTTCGGGAATCCACTCCCAAAAAAGTTTCAATTGTCTGAAGCAAAATCGGTAATTCAAGAACAGCTCTTTAAACTCGGAAAAATTACATTTGAGGAGAAGACGGTATTGATTGTTTTTGGCCTAGTTTGCTTTTCTTGGATTACGCGTAGTTTTTTATTAGCACCCTTCATTCCAGCATTAGACGATACGATTATCGCATTACTTGGTGTTCTCCTGTTGCTGCTCCTACCCTCTTCTGGCAAAAATGGTGAAAGGGGTAGAATTCTAGACTGGAAAACAGCAGAACAAATACCTTGGGGCGTTTTAATTCTGTTCGGTGGTGGACTTGCTTTGGCCGAAGGATTTAAAGAAACAGGTTTGGCAGATTGGATTGGTCAACATTTAAGCCTTATCGAAGGAGTAAGTTTCTTTGTGCTATTGCTAATCATCGTTGCTGCTGTGAATTTTCTAACTGAAGTTACCTCCAACGTCGCAACTGCCTCGATGCTCCTTCCTATTTTGGCCTCAGTAGCCATCAAATTGGATGTTCATCCCTTTGGATTGATGGTTGGAGCGACTCTGGCTGCAAGTTGCGCCTTTATGCTTCCAGTTGCTACACCACCAAATGCAGTTGTATTCGGACCAGGTTACCTAAAAATAAAAGACATGGTTAAGGCCGGCCTATGGCTAAATATCCTTTCCATAATTCTACTCACCTTGATGGTCTATTTCATTTTACCATGGCTTTGGAACATCAATTTGGAAGCTTATCCCTTCTAAGTCTATATTCATAAAAAACCTTTTAAATCTTCAGAAAGAAGTTTTAATTTAAGGAAAATCTTAAGCTCTTTCTTTACCATTAGTTTCTTTGGATACAATTAACCTCAAACCCCTTATGAACCAAAGCATGTTTTGGAGACCGATTGGCCTTCTTTCCTTGATCTTTGTTCTTTTAGTTTCTGCCTGCGGCAAAAAGAACAATTTCCTATCGATGACCGAACCACGTCGCGTGGAGATTTTGGTCTTGGGACACGACAGTGACCATCACAATACCGAAAAATTGATGATGTACATTTCAACTCCCTTGTTTCAAAAAGGCATCAACCTCACCTACACCGCAGATCCCAATGATCTGAAGGATGAGGTACTTCAAAACTACGATGGCCTACTCATCTATGCCAACCACGATTCCATCTCTCCTTCACAGGAGAAGGCACTCAAATCCTTTGTTCAAGGTGGTAAGGCCCTGATTCCGCTACACAGTGCTTCCTTCTGCTTCCGAAATTCAGATTGGTATGTGCAGGCTGTAGGTGGACAATTTAGTACCCATGGTACGGGAAGATTTACCACCCAACTCGTGGACCCTACCCACCCTACCCTACAGGGGATCAGTGAATTTGAAACCTGGGATGAAACTTATGTACACACAAAAGTAAATCCAGACATTCAAGTGCTCATGGAGCGAAAAGAAGGCGATAAAAAAGAACCATATACCTGGGTAAGAAACGAAGGGGAAGGACGTGTATTTTACACGGCTTACGGACACAACGAGGAAACTTGGAAGCAACCTGAGTTTCATGAATTGCTAGCAAACGGTATCCTCTGGGCAGTAGGTGAAAAAGTAACCAAACTCCTAGCCGATTACAAAATCCCTACACCACAGTTCCAGGATGCAGAAATTCCCAATTACGAAAAACGTGATCCTGCACCTCGCTACCAATTGCCACTTTCTCCAGAAGAAAGTATGAAATTGGTTCAGTTACCCATCGAATTTGAAATGGAATTGTTTGCCAGTGAGCCTATGATTATCAATCCTATGGCCATGGCCTGGGACGAGCGTGGCAGACTGTATGTGATCGAAACGGTAGATTATCCCAATGAAGTTCGTACCGAAGGGGGCAATGATCGAATCAAAATTCTAGAGGACACCGATGGAGATGGCAAAGCAGATAAAGTCACTGTTTTCGCAGATAAATTGAATATCCCTACTTCTATCATGGCTGTCAATGGAGGCATTCTGATTTCCATGGCTCCAGATTTTGTATTCCTAAAAGATACCAATGGGGATGATGTAGCCGACGAGCGCAAAGTAGTAATCACGGGTTGGGGAAAAAGTGATACCCACGCTGGTCCATCCAACCTAAAATATGGATTTGACAACAAAATTTGGGGAGTATTGGGATACTCTGGATTCAATGGTGAAGTGGGTGGTAAAACCCATTCCTTTGGTCAGGGATTGTACCGCTTTGCACCAGATGCAAGTAGCCTTGAATACCTAGGCAACTCCTCCAACAATACTTGGGGATTAGGTTTCACTGAGGATTTTGAAACCTTCCTATCCACCGCCAATGGACAACACAGCGTGTACTTTTCCATGGCCAACAACTACCTGAAGCGACCTATCTTCCAAGGATCAGCCAATACTGTGCATGGAATCGATAGTCACTACGATATGCCACATCTTACTCCTTTCCTACGTCAAGTGGATTGGTTTGGAGGATATACCGCTGCAGCAGGGCACAATTTTTACACTGCACGAAGTTTCCCAGAATCCTACTGGAATCGAGTAGCCTTTGTTGCTGAGCCAACAGGTAGAGTTCTCCACAAAGCAATGATTAACCCTGATGGATCAAGCTACAAAGAGAAAAATGGATTCAACATTCTTGCTAGCTCAGACGAATGGTTCTCTCCGGTCCATGCAGAAGTAGGACCTGACGGAGCGCTTTGGGTAGCAGATTGGTATGATTTTATCATTCAGCACAACCCTACCCCACGTGGTTTTGAAAATGGGGCTGGCAATGCTTACATCAACCCACTACGGGATAGTAAGCATGGTCGTATCTATCGAATCAGCTACAAAGGAGGCAAAAATTCGAAAACCTTTGACCTTAAGGATGCCAAACCAGCTAAGCTTATTGAGGCATTAAAAAGTGACAACCTCTTCTGGAGAATGACTGCGCAGCGTTTGATCGTGGAGCGTAAAGAAAAATCGCTGATTGAGGACCTTTATGGGGTAATTGAAAATACATCTCAAGATAAATTGGGACTAAATGGACCTGCAATCAATGCGCTTTGGGCATTGCATGGCTTGGGTGAACTTAGTGGCAAGAATGCAGAAGCCAATGCAGTGGTGGTCAATGCGCTCAAGCACCCTTCTGCAGCAGTTCGAAAAAATGCACTTCGTGTACTTCCACGTAATGAAGCATCTCTAAAGGCTATCCTAGCAGCAGGCGTATTGGAAGATGCTGATTTGCATACCCGGAAAGATGCATTCTTAGCACTTTCCGAAATGCCAACTTCAGCAGAAGCTGCCAAAAAACTTGTTGCATTGGCCCAGGTAGCAGAAAATGGAACCGATGCATTCTTACCTCAGGCCATATTTGCAGCCGTACTTACCCATCCTGCTGAATTTGCTAAGCGCGATGCCAAGGCAGCGATCCAAGCTTCTGGAGAAACCAAACTTCCACTTTCGGATCGAATTAGCAGAAGCTTGGTGGCAGAACAATATCCACTTGATCAGCGAAATAGCATCCTATTCCCTCCAGATGTTACTGGTAAGGAAATTGGCGTTCGTATCATCCTATCCAAAGGAGAAAACCCATTGGAAGGAGTGTTGATGGCTCAAGGAAACAATACAAATGGATATAGTTTGTACATCTACCAGGATGCCTTACATTTTGCTGTGGCCCAGGAAGGTAAATTAACGATACTTAGTTCGAAAAAGGCATTGCCTTCGGTGCAATTCACTGTGGATGCGACGCTAGTTGCCGATGGAAGTCTTTCCCTACAAATCAATGGTGAGGAAGTAGCTAAAGGAAAAACCAAAGGGCTATTTACTCAAGCATTAAGCCCCAATCGAGTGCGTGTAGGATCCAACGATGGCAGAAATGTGGTCGGCAAATACGAGGGTACTTGGTGGTTTGGAGGTCGGTTGAGCAATGCCTCTACCCTTTCCCTGAAGCAACCAGGTAGCGACATTGCCTTAGTAGCTAGTCTACCGGCTGCTGCAACTGCCCAAGGAGGAACCGTGATCAAACTTGGTGTGATTCCACATGAAATGAAGTTTGATAAGCCTTCCTTCACCGTACAAGCAGGAACTCAGGTGACCATCGATTTTGAAAACCTTGATTTCATGCAGCATAACCTTGTTATTGGTAAAAAAGGAAGCATGGAAACGATTGGAAAAGCAGCCGATGAATTGGCAAGAAATCCCGCTGGAGCTGAACTCAACTATGTGCCTGAAATCCCTGAAGTAATTATTGCTACTGTGCTAGTTAGTCCCGAAGGCAAGGAAACCTTGGTATTTACCGCACCAACAGAGCCTGGAGAATATCCTTTTGTGTGTACCGTACCGGGCCACTGGAGAATTATGAACGGGATCATGGTTGTACGGAAATAAAAGATGGCACTTTCAGTAACCTTTGGAGTCAGTACTTGGCTTTGGACCTCCCCTTTCAACCGGGAAACGGTAGCCTTATTTTCAAAAATTAAGAACTACGGTTTCGATGCGGTAGAAATACCTGTGGAAGACCCTGCCTTGGTTGATTTGAAACTTGTCAAACAGGCACTGCAAGAAAATGGGCTTAAACCTATCATCTGCGGTGCCTTTGGCCCAACCCGAGACCTTACGAATGATGATTCCAAGTACCATCAAACTTGCTTTGACTATTTGGATGCCTGTTTTGAGATTGCAGCTGAGCTAGGTTCCTCTTTCGTAGCAGGACCCATGTATGCGGCAGTAGGTAAGGCTCGGCTAGTTTCCCCCGAACAGCGGCAAATCGAATGGGATCGGGCAGTCCACAACTTACAGAAAGTTTGCAAGCGGGCTGGCGAGTTTGGTTTGGATTTGGCGATTGAAACCCTCAATCGATTTGAAACGGACTTAATCAATACCAGTTCCGATCTGATGCGCTTGATTCAGGACATCAATGAACCTCAAGCCAAGGCTACCTTGGATGGATTTCATTTGAACATAGAAGAACCTAGCCTTGAAGATGCCATACGTCGTGTAGGTGACAAGTTGATTCACGTACAAGTTTCTGAAAACTATAGAGGTACACCGGGTACGGGACAGACCAACTGGGCTGCTTGGAAACGAGGATTAGAAGCCATCAACTACCAAGGCTGTGTTTCCATAGAAAGCTTTACCCCACAGGTTCAGGAATTGGCAGGAGCCGTATGCATATGGAAGCCCTTAGTTCCTAGCCAAGATGAATTTGCAAACGAAGGATTGAAATTTTTAAAAAAATGGGCCTCAGAGTAATATAAGGCCAAGAAAAATAAAAATCATGACCACTAAAAGATTAAATATCGCCATCATCGGCTTAGGTTTTGGAGCCGAATTTATTCCCATCTACCAGAAGTATCCGCATGCCAATTTGTATGCGGTATGTCAGCGAAACCGAGAAAAAGCTGAATCAATAGCAAAGGCATTTGGAATTGAAAAAGTGTACACCGACTACGAAGAGCTCCTCAAGGATCCGATGATCGATGCAGTGCATATCAATACCCCCATTCAAAATCATGCGGAGCAATCCATTCAAGCCCTAAAGGCAGGAAAACATGTGGCCTGTACAGTTCCTATGGCTACGACAGTTGAGGAATGCCGACAAATCGTGGAATTGACCAAATCCACTGGATTGACTTACATGATGATGGAAACGGTCATTTATAGCCGGGAATTCCTATTTGTAAAGGAAATGTATGAGAAAGGTGAGTTAGGAAAAATCCAGTTTCTACGAGCTTCCCACCAGCAGGAAATGGCCGGATGGCCAGGGTACTGGGAAGGCCTCCCTCCCATGCATTACGCTACCCACTGCGTAGGTCCGGTGCTTGCTCTTCCCAAAGGACAAGCAGAATACGTGTCTTGTTTTGGATCAGGAAGAATTGATGAAGAACTGATTCCTAAGTATGGTTCTCCTTTTGCGATTGAAACCTGCCACATCAAACTCAAAGATTCAGACTTATCTGCAGAAGTAACGCGTTCGCTATTCAATACAGCACGTCAATACCGAGAGAGCTTTGATGTTTATGGATCCAAAAAGTCCTTTGAATGGACGCTTATTGAACATGAAGATTCAGTAATTCATTCAGGCGAAGTGCCTGAGCGAGTAAAAATCCCTGATTACGCACATTTACTACCTGCTGAAATCGCTCCATTTACCCAGCAAGGGGTATATGATGCGGACGACAACCAGCACCTTTCATTTATTCAGGGTTCAGGGCACGGCGGTTCGCATCCGCACCTAGTTCATGAATTTGTAAGCGCACTCGCAGAGGGCAGATCACCCTATCCAAATGCGGCACAGTCTGCCAACATCACCTGTGTAGGAATCCTAGCACATGAGTCGGCCATGGAGGGAGGAAAAATCAAACAGCTCCCGGATTTTACTCTTGGTTGAAATGAAAAGGCCTGAATCTATAGTTCAGGCCTTTTTTGTTTGAATTTCACTCAATACGCTAAGTGCTAATAACTTGAAGAAAAAGATACCTAACTGTTTAAACTAATTTGAAGTATAAAATTTAATTATGATTTAATGTATTGAATGGTAATGAAATAAGTTTAGCCTTTATATTTAACTAAATTATCCCAGCAGGATGAAAAAACCGAAGGTAGTTAAACGGGTTAAGAAAGTTGAATTGAACTCACAGGGGAGTTATAGAACCTTGTCAGGTCTTGAACACTACGCTGCTGTTTGGGATGAAACAAAGCTTCGACACTTATTACGAAGAACCTTGTTTGGGTTCAAGCAAGAAGACTTCACTGCCTGGAAGGGTAAAAGTATGGCTGAGGTAATCCAGTTGCTTTTAAGCTCAAGCCCTGCTCCCTCACCTCCTATCAATAATTACAACGATACCAATTTTTCGGACCCTACCGTACCTGCCGGGCAAACTTGGGTAAATGCTCCTTACGATGGAAATGCTAATGGACGAAGAAACAGTTCCTTAAAATCCTGGTGGCTAGGAAATCTCCTTCAGCAACCTTCCTCAGTTCAAGAAAAGATGATCCTTTTTTGGCACAATCACTTTGCCACAGAAGCGGTGGATGTAAATGATGCTCGATACATGTATCGGTATTACAGCCTCTTGCGAAAATATGCCTTGGGTAATTTCAAGGAATTTGTCTTGGAAATCACGAAGGACCCTGCCATGCTCCGTTACCTCAACGGCTACCTGAATACAAAAACAGCTCCAGATGAAAACTATGCACGGGAGCTACAGGAATTATTTACCCTGGGTAAAGGTCCGCTTGTCTTTTACACCGAGGCAGATGTCAAAGCAGCAGCACGCGTATTGACAGGATACACCGTAAACGCCACAACAATTTCTTCTTCTTTTGATCCCAATCGTCACGATACTGGCAACAAGCAGTTTTCTGGGTATTACCAAAACAAGGTTATCCTGGGTAAGACTGGTGTGAATGGGGCAAAGGAAACGGAAGAATTGATCGATATGCTGTTTTTACAAGATGAAACCGCGCTTCACATGTGTCGAAAGCTCTATCGGTTCTTCGTTTACTATGAAATTGACGCAGCCACAGAGGCGAATGTTATTGTGCCTATGGCCAATCTTTTCAGAGCAAGTTCCTATCAAATCAAACCTGTTTTGGAATTGCTTTTCAGTAGCACTCATTTTTACGATCCAGTGAATGTGGCGGGCATGATCAAAAGTCCTCTGGATTATTGTGTGGGCTTATGCAAAGAATTTAAAATGCAATTTCCTGATTCTAGTGATTATGCGAATCAATACCTCATGTACGATTACATTCGGACTCAGGCGAGCAATATGCAGCAAAATTTGGCAGATCCCCCAAGTGTCTCGGGATGGCCTGCCTATTACCAGGCACCTCAATTTCATGAGTTATGGATCAATTCAGATACCTTACCACGTAGAAATCAATTCATGAATATCCTACTCACTTCAGGATATACTAGAAACGGTAAAAAAATCTTCATCGACGTACTTACCTACGTGAATGCACTTTCAAATCCTGGAAATCCTAATCTTTTGATTCGTGATACAGTAGCACACCTTTGTGCCATTGATTTGACCCCTGAGGTAATTCAATTCCTAAAAAGTATTTTGTTATCAGGCCAATCCACTGATTCCTATTGGACAGATGCATGGACAAGCTACAAAGCAAATCCAAACAATTCAGTGGCGCGCAACATGGTAGTAAGTCGCCTGAATTCCATGTTTAGCTACCTTTTGAACCTCCCTGAATATCAACTGTCATGAAAAGAAGGGATTTTCTGCAAGCGATCGGTCCGGCGGGAATTGTATTCCCCGGTTTAATCAATGGCCTTACTTTCAAGGCTTTTGCTGAGTCACCATTAGTTGCGGCACTGACCCAAGCCCCTACCGAAACAGACCATGTATTGGTCATAATCCAACTCAATGGAGGTAACGATGGCTTGAATACGGTGATTCCTTTTGATCAGTACGACCAATTGGCCAATGCGCGAAGCAACATTATCATTCCTAAAAACAAGCTGCTCAAACTCAATGGAACCAGTCTAACAGGACTTCACCCTTCCATGACGGGTCTTCAAACTCTTTTCAATGAGGAAAAACTTCAGATCATTCAGTCCGTAGGTTACCCTCAGCCCAACTTTTCACATTTTCGAGCAACAGATATCTGGATGAGTGCTTCAGATTCCAATCAATATGTCAATTCGGGTTGGGCTGGTCGCTACCTTTCGGAAGAATATGCAGGCTTTCCCTCTGCATATCCCAATACAGTAATGCCAGATCCTTTGGCTATACAGATTGGTTCATTCGTCTCCCCTGCCATGCAAGGACCCTCTGTCAACATGGGGATGGCCATTTCTGATCCTGTAAATTTCTACAACCTCATCAATGGTATCCAAGGAGCATCACCAAATACTCGAGGGGGAAAAGAGCTCACTTACATCAGACAAGTGGCCCAGCAGACCACACAGTACGGAGCGGCAATCAAAAATGCGGCGGCAAAAGTCACCAAGCAGTTTTCTGGATACCCTACAGGCAATTCACTAGCAGACCAATTGAAAATTGTGGCTCGCTTGATTGCTGGTGGACTCAAAACTCGTATCTACATGGTCAGTTTGGGAGGATTTGATACCCATGCACAGCAAGTGGTTGCCAATGCAACCGATACAGGCGCACATGCTCGGCTTTTGCAACGCGTCTCAGAGGGAATCAAGGCTTTCATGGATGACCTTACCTTCTTGAATGCACACAAACGAGTCATCGGAATGACTTTCTCGGAGTTTGGGCGACGCATCAAATCCAATAGTAGTGGAGGTACTGATCACGGTGCCGCAGCACCATTGTTTGTATTTGGGCATTATGCCCAAAATGATGTTTTGGGAACGAGTCCGGAAATTCCTTTAGTCAGTTCTACCTCCGACAACGTTCCGATGCAATACGATTTCAGGTCAGTTTATTCCTCCTTGCTCAAGCAATGGTTTTGCGTACCAGATACCACCTTGGATAATGTATTGTTGAAGAATTTTCAAAACCTTCAGGTAATCAAAAAGTCAGCACCTTGCCTATCCACTAGTCCGGAATTGCTTCCTGGATTGGATACTAAAATTCTTCTTAGCAATTATCCCAATCCATTCCAATCTTCGACAACCCTTTCCTATGAAAGTAATGGCGGCCATACCTTGTTACAAGTTTTCAATACTGAGGGAAAATTAATTAAAACGCTTATAGACCGAGAGGTCTCGGCTGGCAGCCATAAAATCACCTTTGAAAACGAAGGATATGCTCCTGGAATTTATTACGCCCGCTTGCAAAATAGTACCCAACAGCAAACCCGAACGATGATTTTGGGTAGGTAAGGCGGTAATTAATTTATCTCACTTTTTTAATGGCATTTTTTCCCAGCTTGTACACCATGCTTAGTACTGATCCTAGGGCTGATTTTTTTGGATTGGGTTCTTTTCCTTCCCCCATCAAGTGTAGCTGGTTGGTGTACCAAATGATTTCCAATGGAAAGGTTTTATCCAAAAATTTCCAACCCGTAGTCAAAGGTTTTACTTGGCTCCTTCCCGCTGCACCAGACAGCAATTGATTCGGAAAATCGGGTTGAATGGCTAGCGAACGCGCTATTCCAATAACATCACAGGCACCAGATTCCAAAGCTGCATTCATCCCTTGCGCCGAGCGAAATCCACCAGTAAGCATCAGCGGACTATGAACCAGTTTCCGCACCTCTTCACAATACGTTAAAAAATAGGCCTCACGCTGTTTGGTTGACTCTTTTTGAGCAGCTCCCATCATGGCTGGGGCCTCGTAAGTACCTCCTGATATCTCAATCAAATCCATCCCCAAGACACTCAATTGCTTGATTACTTCCATGGAATCCTCCTGGGTAAATCCTCCTTTCTGGAAATCAGCAGAATTCAACTTAATGCTGACTGGAAAGGAATCGCCTACTTCTTTTCGTATGGCCAGATACACTTCTTTAACAAAGCGCATCCGATTTTCAAGACTACCACCCCAGCGATCAGTTCGTTGGTTGTGGGTGGGAGACAAAAATTGACTGACCAAATACCCATGAGCCCCATGGATCTGTACTCCAGTAAAACCACTGTCTTTGCAGACTTTTGCAGCAAATGCAAAACGTGCAATTAAATCAAGGATTTCAGGTTCAGTAAGTGCCCTTGGGGTATTGAACAAGCGATCCAAAGGTTTTTTAAGAGGAATAGCAGAAGGTGCTACGGGCTCCTTACTTAGAAATTTAGGGGATTGCTTCCCTGGATGATTGAGTTGCACCCAGATGTGGGTTCCTTCTCTTTTTCCTGCAGCTGCCCAGAGCGGTAAATTTGCATCTTGAATTCCTTGTTCGATGACCACATTGTGCGCTTCTCCCAAGGCAAAACGATCTATCATCACATTGCCTGTAATCAGTAGCCCTATCCCTCCTTCTACCCAGCGAGCATATAGGCGGTTAAATTTCTCATTGGAAGTATATCCACGAGAGCCCATGTTCTCACTCATGGCTGACTTGCCAATTCTATTTTTAAGAACAGCACCACAAGGGAGTTGAAGGGAAGTATTGAGGGTTGTTGAGGACATCTTGATTTATAGTTTACTTGCCAATATTCGAGTTCAGTTACAAAAACTAGATTTAGTCACTTGAATGAAAAAACCTAAAATTAAACCTAAAGCAAAAAAAAAGCACTTACAAGAAAATCTTATAAGTGCTTTTACCAAGAGCCCCTTGCCGGGATCGAACCAGCGACCTACTGATTACAAGTCAGTTGCTCTACCAGCTGAGCTAAAGAGGCCTACCTAATTGGTGCTGCAAATATAGAAGGATTGGCCCTTACGACCAAAATCACCTCAATTATTTTTTAAGGTTCCTGCTATCATGCAGATTCTGAGCCCTTAAAAATTAAAACTCTTTAAGGATAGAAAGCTTCTTTTTCAATTTTTCAATCTCCTCTTCTGCTTTTTGAATCTTGATCTCGAATTGGTCTCTTAGCTTGTCTGCAGTTTTAGAAGCTGCAAAAAACTCCAAGTTGTTTCTCCAAAGAGTAATACTATTCTCCAGTTCTGTGATTTGCTTTCGGATTCCATGCTCCTTCTTGTTCAGTGTTTTTACTGAATTCGGATCACCTTGGATACGATTTAAGTTGAGTCTAAATAGGAAATCTTCTTTATCTCCTCCTTTAGCACCTAATTTTTCTAAATAGGCGTCTACCGCCTCTTTGAATTTTGCTTGGATTTCCTTGATATTTTTTCGCGGTACAAAGCCAATTGCATTAAATTCAGAAACCAAAGTACTCAACTGCGCTTCGTCCAATCCTTCACCCTTCTTCGTTAATTCGATGATTTGAGCAATAATTGCCAGCTTTTTAGCCAAGTTGGCATCAAACTCAGAAGAAGTTTCCTTGGAAGAGTTTCTTCTGTTTTCAAAAAACGCATCGCAAGCTTCTTTGAATCTTTTGTACAAAGCATCTCTATTTTTTTCAGGGGTTGGTCCTAACTTTTTCCACTCCTGCTGCAACTTCACCAACTGATTGGCAGTGGCTTGCCAATTGGTGTTATCCTTTAGTTCCTCAGCCTGTGCAATCAGTTCCTCCGCTTTCTTCTGATTCAACGCCCTCACTTCATCCAGTTCCTTGAAAAACAAATTCTTATTGTGGAAGAATTGCTTAAATAAGGTCCAAAATGCTTTATTGATATCTTTGCCGGCTTCCTTCGGAATTGCTCCAATTTTTTCCCAAGCCTTTTGAATCTCTAAGATTTCCTTGGTTTTTGTATTCCAGTCTTTAATTCGATCTGCTTTGTATTGACCAAAAGGGGTCAATAGAACAATCAGTGCCTCTTTCTCAACTAGATTTTTTTTAATTACTTCTTTTTGTCCATCAAAAAATTCCTTTCTTCGATCATAAATCACATCTGAAGCAGCCTTGAATCGCTGCCAAATTTGCTCTTGTTCTTCTCGAGGAACTGGACCTAAATGCTTAAATTCTTCGTGCAGTTCGTTCAGTTGACGAATAGCTTCTTTTAAATCGACTACATCTTTCAACGCTTCCGCTTTCTCGCAAAGCTCAAGTTTGGCTTCTAAGTTTTTCTTACGGTCAAGTTCTTTTAGTTCGAAATAGATACTTCTATTGTCATAAAACCGATCCATTAACGCATTGAAGCTTGCCCATAAGTTTTTGCTTTGAGCTACTGGAACAGGCCCTATAGCCTTCCAAGCCTCTTGAATGGCTTTAACAGCAGCCATACTTAAGGTGGTTTCCTCGCCATCAACTAATTCACGAAGCTTGTTTAGCAATTCAGTTTTCGCGACTAAATTCTTTTCCTTTTGACGCTCAGCTTCTTTGCGCAATGAATTCAACTGATTGCGGAAATTTGAAACAAGTGAATTGAATTCACGATCAATTTCAGATCCTCTAAAGGCAAAATCATCCGCGGTTCCACCTTCAGCCAAATAAGTTTGTAAGGCCTCTTCCCGCTCTTTTTGTGTCAATTCGTCAAAGGCAGCTTTGATTTCAAAGACTACCTTGTCGAGCTTGATCGCTATCCCTTGGCTTACTTTTTCTTGCAACAAATTAAAAAGCTGTAATTTGGATAACCCAGATAAATCAATTGCCACTTGTTCTTCCTCTTCAGCTACCTGTTCTTCCCCTTCAAGAGGAATTGCCTCTAGATCTGGGGTGCTCTCTTCCTGGACAGGTGCTACTTCAGAAGTTACAACAGCTTCAACAGCAGCTTCAGCTACTTCTTGAACAGAAGGAGGACTATCCGCATCTTCTGAAGCTGGAAGGGATTCTACAGCAACTTTTTTAACCCTAGTCCCCTTTTTCGGAACGGTGGTTACCTTGTCCTCTTCGGACAGCTCTTTACTTTTCTTAGTCATAAAAAACGATACTAATCTTACGCAATAGATTCAAAGGTAGGCATTTTGACTAATTTAATCGTGGGTCTATGGGATAATTTGCTTGAATTTCAAACTCACCCCCCATCCCTTTCATCAGTTGTTTCCAAATTTGATCCGAAGAATTCTCAAAAACCGAGAAACTCGTAATGTCTGAGTAGACTACCCAAGTTTCTTCGCTTAATTCAGAATCAAGTTGGCCTTCCCCCCAGCCACTGTAACCAATGAAAAACCGGACCTGAGTTACGTCCAATTGGTTTGATTTTAGGAGTTGAACCAATACTGAAAAATCTCCTCCCCACCAGATATCTTTAGCTAAT
>Ga0315899_10004025_pt1 | contig 15913 bp, 15 predicted proteins | sample LakEriMetagenome_2_FD_203518 | JGI IMG/M metagenome (GOLD analysis project Ga0315899, IMG submission 203518) | Freshwater fungal communities from buoy surface, Lake Erie, Ohio, United States - Buoy 4 MA112 | ecosystem: Environmental > Aquatic > Freshwater > Lake | place: USA: Lake Erie, Ohio... | reverse complement strand
CCAGTTAGAATCACTAGTAGTAAAACTAGATCTGAGGCCACAACTACCAAACTAGTTACCACTGAGCCAACCAGTTTCTCAACTCCGCCAGTGACATTATAAATTTGATGTTGAATAGATTTACTAGATATTTTCTCAACAGGCTGGTTTAGCATTTTGGATACTAGTGAACTAGATATCTGAGCGTTTCGAATACTCAGGTATCTAAGGATTCTTCTTAAGAAATAGACAGACAAGATTGTTTTTAGAACAAAGAAAAAAACTGCCGTAGCACCAAGCAGAATTAAAAGAGTTTGCTGTGGCAAGCCATCTAAGTTCAATAGTCCTAAAAATCTCGAGACTTGATCTCCAGCTTGTTGATCCTGAAGACCCCGAATCAAAATTGCAGAAGCAACTCCAATAAGTGCCACACCAACCAAGTCTAAAAATGCCAACATAGTATTCACAATTAGAACTAAGAAAAGTCTAAATCGATCTTTTCTATCTAATAGTAATAGTACTTTTTTGATCTCAGTAAACTGAAATGGACTTGGAGTAACAGAAACCATAGTTGCACTATACCCAATAAATTACGCTGATATTATGCTTGAACTATTGGTATCTAACTCCTATTGATTTTTAAACAACTTGTAATTTCCCCTATTAACTTCTCTTTCTAGTGCCCAGTCATAAACATCTAGTGTTTTTCTTGCAGTCATCTCCCAACCAAAGTGGCTAGCATGTTCAATTGCTCCCATAGATAAAAGTAATCTGCGAGCAGGCTCAGCAATTAATCTGGAGATTACAGCAGACCAGGCTTTTGGATCATGGCCATCTACTAATGAGCCAGAGATGCCATCTGAGACTGCAGTCCGTAATCCTCCAATAGCAGTTGCAACAACAGGTGTACCACAAGCTTGGGCTTCAAGGGCTACAAGCCCAAATGATTCAGAGTAACTTGGTACGCATACTAGATCGGTTGCTCGATACCAATCAGGTAATACCGATCGTGATACAGGATCAACAAAATGTGTAATATCTTCAATCTTTAAAAATTTAGCAAGTGATTTCAACTTCTCTAACTCATTTATATAACCAGAGGCCCCTCCAATAATTACTACCGCAAGTTTTGCTCGAAGATATGGAGAATGAGAGACCATCTCTGCAGCTGCCCTAAGTAACACATCAGGGCCCTTATGAGGTTGAATTCTGCCCACAAAGGTAAGCAGGATGGCGTCGGGTGCGATATTTAATCGCTCACGTGCAGCAGCTTTGCCATCGGAAGGTGAAAAACTTTGCAGATCAACACCAGGGGCAACAACAAATACTCGATCAGGGCATGCATCATAAAGTGATACTAAAGATGCAGCTTCCGCATCTGTGTTTGCAATTAATCCAGTTGCGGCCTTTACCACTTGCTCTTCACCAATGGATCTAACCTGTGGCTCTGGTTTTTCACCATCTGCCAAATTTAAATTCTTAACTTTTGCAGTTGTGTGCATAGTGTGAATTAATGGAGTACCGGTTGCCTCACTTACCACCCAGCCTAATTGGCCTGAGATCCAGTAATGAGAATGAAGAAGAGAGTAATAATCCTTAGGTAACTGTTTTTGGTAATTCATGAAAGCACTAGTTAACGCTCCTAATTGGCTAGGAAGCTCCTCTTTAGAAAATCCCTCTACTGGACCAGCTTGTAAATGCTTAACATTTACACCATCTGCAATCTCAATACTCTCTGGCAGATTTGGTTTATTTGCTCTGGTAAAGATATCAACAGCAACTCCTGCTTGAGCCATCTTCTTAGCAGTCTCCACCACATAAACATTCATGCCTCCGGCATCACCGGTCCCTGCTTGATCAAGGGGTGAGGTGTGAACCATCAAGGTGGCTATCTTTGAAGTACGAGGGGATTTCATATGATCAATTCTAACTTAAGTTAAGTACTTTAAATATTGGCAATTACCTCACCAATTACGCTGCCACCACCATAAATCTTCACGCTCTCATCAGGCATCTGAACTCCCCACCTCTTAAAAATCTCCATAATGATTGGCGCAACTGGTCGCCATGAACCATCAATAATCTTTATGGCAATAACTCTTCCATCACGCAATGCACATACCTGCACACCCTCTGCTCCCTCTTTCATAAACAATCCAGGCACAGCCTGCATCATCCGGGTTGTTAATCGCCCATCTCCTCCAACTAACTCAGGGTATTTTGTGCAAGCTAAAACTATTTTCTGATAGAGCTCATCTTTAGATTTAACTAAATCTGAAATTGCTCTTGCTAATCCAACTAGAGAAATCGCAAATAATGGCGCTCCGCAGCCATCCACACTTACCGCACTCACCTTTTCTCCAGATAGCTCTTCAATCTCATTCTTAATTGCTACCTGAAGTGGATGATCTAGATCTAAGTAGCTCTTCATATCCCAGCCATTTTGTTGGCAGGTAATAAGCATCCCAGCATGTTTACCGCTGCAGTTTTGGGCTAATTGGCTTGGTTGTTTATCACCCCAAGAGATTTTTTCTTTCTCTCCCAGTGGTTTATCTGCAGCATTTTTTAGTTGTGAGAGTGAAATACCTCGGGCGGTGAGCATCTTGGTCACTAAATCAATATGGTTTTGGGAGCCAGAATGGCTGGCGCAAATAATTGCTAACTCATTGAGTTCAACCTTAAGCCCTGCATTAAGCATTGCTGCTGACTGTAGAGATTTAATCGCACTTCGTGGATAGATTGGTAATTCAGGAGAGCCTTTAGATGAATAGGTTAAGCCATCTGCATTTAAAACAATTAAGTGCCCTAGGTGGAGTGATTCAACTAAATCACCTCGTGTTACTTTAGCTAAAACTTCTCCGACAAGTTTCTCGTTAATTGTCAGATTGTCTTTCAAGTGAGGACCAAAGATGTGCTTGCAATGTTTGACCCTGTGCTGCCATGTCATATGAGGTGAATAACTCACCCTCGACTAATCCATACAACCGTGAGCCTGCAGTAACTATTTTTGCAGAAGGAGATGAGTAACCCTGATCCATTTCAAGTTGTATTTTGGCGCCCTTAACAACACCAACCCAGCCTTCAGCAATTCCAGTGTTGTGAGCAAGTAATACTTCAAGCACATTGTTTTCCTTTACCCGCCAAAAACCAACCTCAGAGGCGGCTGGTCTTACAATCTCATCATTTTCATCAATGATCCAAGAGCGGGAGAAATAGTTTAAGAAGGCTCTGCCATCATGATTAAAGGAAACCTCTTGGGCAAATTGAAAGCCCGGAATATTTGGATACTCACCACGCCCTTTTCCTCGCCAAGTACCAATTAGCCAGGCAAGTGGCATTAAATCTGGGTGCAAGTTTTCTGGGATAGTAAATGCCATTACTTTTTATCTGCCCTTACAGTTTTTCTCACTCCCATAACGCCCTTATAAATTAAAAAGATTGAAAAGATAATACTGACTGTAATCAACAAAACTGTGGTCAAAATTTCCATTAGGTAAGCCTAAACCCTTACCGAAGTGCTAACTCCTCCTGTGAGGCGCTAACTCCCTCACAAATTAAGGTGGCATCTACTGGCACATTACGCTTTATAACCGCTAATGCAATTGGCCCCAACTCATAGTGACGGGCAAGGGTTCCAATAAAGCCAACCTCTTTATCCTCTAAAAATACCTTTGCTCCATGCTCTGGCATGGCAACCATTGAGCCATCTAAATGAAGCCTGACTAATTTTCTTGGTGGCTGTCCTAAGTTAAATACCTTTGCAACCGTCTCCTGTCCTCGGTAGCAGCCCTTATCCATATGAACAGCTTTGTTTATAAAACCTAACTCATTTGGAATAGATTTATGATCTGTTTCAAATAACAATCTAGCCCTGCCTTGAGAAACTCTTTCTGCCTCAAGTGCCCACATACCAACTTGGGTATGGGCTTTGCTAAATGCATCAGTTGTATCTTTTAATTCACCCCTTGGGACTAGGGCATAAGGACCACCTAATAAATCAGATTTACCAGGTGCTCGTAGCACTGCGTAATCATTTGATTGATCTTTAACCTCAACCTCTAACATAAATTTCATCTTATTCAAGTAATCTAAAATCTCTTGTGTTCGAGAGTTTTCAGTGTGTAACCAGGCGGTATTTCCATCATCAACCAAAAACAATTGGTCAATTACATGCCCTTGCACATCAAGTATTAAAGCTTCAACCCATTTGCCGGCCACTAGTTTTTCTACATGCTGGGTAGTTAGTGCATGCAGCCAGGTAAGGCGATCCTTGCCTGAGATTGAGATAACTCCGCGGTGAGATAGATCTGCCCAAGCATTTGCTGCCACTAATGCTTTTTGCTCCTGATTTGGCTCTCCAAAGTGCCAAATAGCATCCTTATCTGGACCTGACTCAACTAGAACAGCGCTCATTACTTACCTAATTTATTTGCGCACTTACTACACAACCCATAAACAGCAAAGTGTGTTACATCTGTCTTAAATCCGTAATCGTCCGCCAAGGTGTTAACAAAGTTTGCTGCTGTCTCAATTGGTGCATCTCCAATTGATTCACACTCAGAGCAAACTAAATGCAGATGGGTTAACTCCTCTGCTGCATGGTATGTCGCACCGCCATGGCCTAGATGAGTATGTAGTACTAAACCAACATTTTCGAGTGTTTCAAGGTTTCGGTAAACAGTTGAAAGATTAATTCCAGGGTGTGTTGCTCGAACCTTCTCTGCAACTTCTTCCGGTGTGGCATGGCCTAACTGCCTAACTGCTTGCAGCACTAACTCACGCTGTGGCGTTAGGCGAAGACCTTTTTCCCGTAGCTCATTTGGTTTAGCCATGGGATAAGTCTAACTGGCTATTAACAACCACCTAATTGCGAGAGGTTATGCGAGATTTCACCCGAAAGAGGATTAAGTAAAACTGGCAACCTAAGCAAAAACCAAAGGCAGCATTTAAAAAGGCTGCCCCAAGTGCAAAGCTGGTTGCAATTAGAAAGACACTTGTGTTTCCAGTCAAACCACCAAGCAAAGCAGTTGCAGCAAAGAGTGCGCCAATTGCTTGGGCAAATCTTGGAGCTGCCTCATTCTCGCTCGGAATCGGCCCGGAAAGACGTGGCTGAATTAAATTGCGATAGATAAAGCCATAGAGGGATCTTCGAAGTCCGAATAAAACCGCTGACAAAAATACTGCAAATTGAAATCCAACAATTAAATTGGACTCTGTCACTAGTGCTGCTGATAAAACTAAGGTCGTAATTGCTGCTGTATATCTTGGTCCTCTGGCATCGATTAGACGCTCAGGCTTTGCTTGAGCAATACTTGACACTTCTTCTCCTTTGTTAGATAAATAAAATTAATTTTGTGAAACTAAAAAACAAATTAACTATTTATCCAACAAATACAACCCTTATTACGGGCAAAATCAATTACGCGCCGCTTTGTGAAGTAAACAGGTTGTATGAAGAACATGGGAGGATTTTATAATACTTATCAGATTACTTCTTGCAAAGTGTTTGCACAAAACTGCTAGATAGCTTTGATCGCCTTGATAAGTTGATCACGTTTTGGCGCACCCTTTGCCCTGGCAATCTCAAACCCCTTGCTATCTAAAAATATGGTGGTTGGGGTGGAGCGAATATCAACCCTTCTAACCAAATCAAGATTGGATTCAGCATCAACTTCAACATAGTCGATATCTTTGAAATCTTTAACTACATCTTTAACAATTGCTTTTGCAGTTCGGCACTCAGAGCAGAAGGTGGTTGAAAACTGTAGGATGGTTAAACGGCTGCCATACTTGCCACCAAATTCACTTTCTGAGATTTTTACCCTTGTTCCCTTTTTTATTACACCCTTTTTAGCACGCAGAAGCAGCCCAATTACTGAAGTCAGTGAGATTAGTGAAAGAAGTGGCAGCAAACTTTCCATAGCGGTATTCTTGCACTCTTATGGCACGCCTTCTTCTACTTACAAATTCAAGCGGTGCTAGCGCTGATGTGATGCCATCCCTTGGCTTACTACAGCATGATGTGAAGATCTTGCCGATTGAGGCCTCAGTATTAGTTGAGCCACCACTAGTTGATTGTTTACTAATTGATGCACGGCGCGACCTACCAGCTGCTAAATCATTTACCAAGTTGATTACCTCAACTGGGGTGGACGTTCCGATCGTAGTTATTACAACAGAAGGTGGGCTATCTGCAATAAATGCGGATTGGGGCATTGATGATGTAATTCTTGATACGGCAGGTCCTGCTGAGGTTGATGCTCGAATTCGGATTGTGATTGGCCAGACCGCTATTGCGCAATTAGCAAGTAATCCGTCCGCTGGTGAGATAAGAAGTGGTGAAGTAATAATTGATGAGTCCTCATACACAGCCAAGATAAAGGGGCGAGTTCTAGATTTAACCTTTAAAGAGTTTGAGTTACTTAAGTACTTAGCCCAACACCCAGGCAGGGTTTTTACCAGATCTCAATTACTACAGGAGATCTGGGGATATGACTACTTTGGTGGAACGAGAACTGTTGATGTTCATATCAGACGGCTTCGTTCAAAGTTGGGACCAGAGTTTGAGGCCATTATTGGCACGGTGCGAAATGTTGGTTACCGCTTTTCAGTACAAAACAATCAAACAACAGCTGATATTAATTAACACCCCTTGCAACACTTAAATCACCTCTCTAAATCCCAACAAGAAAGTGTTTTATCCTTAATCAAGGCCGCCCATGATTTTGATGGCACCCCTGCCATCGCAGAGCATGTGCTGCTCCATCTTCGCCATGGTGGTGATAAATCAGATTCACACTTGGTAATTGAAGAAAACAAAGAAGTAATTGCCTACGCCCACCTTGATACAACTGATCTTGTGGCAGGCCCAAGTGTTGAAGCGGTTGTCCACCCACAACATAGAGGCAAAGGTTTGGGAGCTTTGATTTTAAAGGAGGCTATAAAAATATGTGGTGATAAAACTCGAATCTGGTCACATGGGGATCTGCCAGCGGCAAAAGCTATTGCAGCCTCACTCAACCTAGAACGGCTTTGGTCAAATCTTTTAATGAGTAAGACCCTTGGTGAAATACAACCTGTAACCTCCAAATACCCAATCCGCACATTTATCCCTGGTCTTGATAATCAAGCATTTCTTGCTTTAAACAACAACGTCTTTGCTAATTACCCAGATCAAGGCGGGTGGAGTGAGGATGATTTAAAGGTGAGGGTTAATGAATCTTGGTTTGATGATAAAGGCTTTTTTGTAGCAGAGGATAAGGGAGAATTAATTGGATTTTGTTGGACCAAAATACATGGCGCTCACACCCATTCACACACTGGTGGCGATGATGATCATGGCCATGAGGCGCTAGGTGAGATCTATGTTTTAGCAGTTAACCCAGATTACAAAGGGCAAGGAATAGGACGAGATTTAACATTTACCGGTCTTAATTACTTAAAGTATCAAGGGTTAAGCAATGTGATGTTATATGTTGGGGTTGAGAATAAACCAGCTTTTAATCTCTACAAGTCACTTGGCTTTAATGAGTTTGGCAGTGATGTTATGTATAGAGTGGGTAAGTAAGTATCCACAGATTTTATCTTTATTAAATTTGTAACTCCTAAAACTTCTATCATCTGCAGGCTACCTGTGTAGCTCAATCGGATAGAGCCGTTCCCTTACGAAGAACAGGTTGTGGGTTCGAGTCCCACCACAGGTAGCATAAAAATAAGGGACCCGAAAGGGTCCCTTATTTACGAGCATTCTCTTACGAAGAACATCCAAATAATACAACAAAAAGTTAAATCAAAAATCTTCACTGAATGTAATCAAACACTCAATATAACTCTCACCTTGGATCTTTAAGTTTTGGGCATCAGGGGGTGCGGTCACTGGTTCAATACAAATACCATCCTCATCTTGATCATATATATGCCAATAAGAGGTATCACTTTCTACCGTTACTTTTGCCGCCCCTAGCCAGATAATCTCAGGAGTTCCCAAGACCTCAACAAATGTGTCATCCCAAGGTGGAGTAGATGGTGTTGTTAACTCTCCAGTTGGAATCTGATCACCTGATCTTTTAAACATCTTATTTGCTTTAAAAGATAACTCTGCTGAATCACCTTTGCCTATCTCACGAGCAAACCAGGGGTGAAACCCTAGAGTTACTGGCAACTCACATCCATTTGCTTCATACTCAAGTGACCAGCGAATTGCATTATCTAAGATCTCATAACTTTGCGTAACTGTTGCGCCATCATATGGTGATGGAAGTTCTAGAAACTGCCGACCCCCTCCTAAATCCTCCCAAGAGGAAAGTACTGCTAGGCCATTTAAAGCATGTGGTGGATCAAAGTTTGTTGGCAGTTGATACTCAACACCCTTTAAATTTCTAACAACACCGTTTTTAACTCTGCCGGCAAATGGTGCCATTGCAAACCAACCCCAGGTTAAATCTTGTCCTCTAAAGGGCACCACAAACTGCATATCCCGCCACTGCACAGATGCAAGACGTGCTCCCTGATCTAAATCAATTGCAATTGATATTTGATCTGAATCAATATTTAGCAATTACTCAAGCTCCTCACTCGTTGGTGGATTAGCACCGACCCTAGACACTGTAATGGCAGCAGCCTTTGCAGCCCTTTTAAGCATGGTTTCAAGCTTTGAACCAGTCAAACTATCTAAGCCATCTTTAACAATCGCCTCAACCAAAATAGCACCTACTGTGTCACCAGCACCCACTGTGTCAACAACTTTTACTTTAACAGCCTCAACAGTAACTACTTCACCTTTTCGGTAACCAGTTATCCCTTTGACACCGTGTGTAACCACAACCAGTGATGGACCTTTTTTAAGCCAATTGTTAACAACTTGGTCAATTTCAAGAGATGGATAAAGCCACTTTATATCTTCATCACTTACCTTTATAGCCGATGAAATAGACACCCACCGCTCTACCTGTGCCAAATATTGCTTGCGATCACCTATCACAGCTGGCCTAATATTTGGATCAAAAACTATTGGTGCAACCTTTGCTACAGATTGTGTCCATTCAAATAAGACAGAGGCACCTGGCTCAATTACCGTGGCAAGAGTTCCGATATGAAGAAGTGATGGCCGATCAGTTTTAAGGTTTGGTAACCAATTATGAGTGAAATTAAAGGTGGCGGTGTTTTCAATTACAAACTCATAAGTGGCCGATCCTGACTCGCTAAGTGAAACGATTGCCAGACAGGTTGGCTTATCTGAATACTTTACGTAACCTAGTTTTACACCTGCAGTTTTCAACTCATTCTTTGCCATTTGGCCATACTGATCAGATGAAATCCCATCAATAAACTGAGTGTCAATGCCAAGCTTTGCAAGCGCTTTCGCTGTATTAGCTGGCCCACCACCTACAACAGGCTTACGATCTGCCCCTTCTGGAATTAGATCAATTAAGACTTCACCAGCTACCCAAACCTGACCCATTAAGGCTCTTCACCCTTTCGAGCCAAAAACTCAGTTAACACCTCAACTGCAAATAAGTGATCTTCGACTTGGGGTAATCCGCTAATAATTAAAATGCCCTTAAAGCCCTCATCTGTGATCAAAGGAAGTGCCCCACCATGAATTGCATGGGTTTCATCTTGTAAATTGTTTTCTTTATGCCAATCAACTCCACACTCCTCGGCATAAACCCTTTCATACATAGTTGAGTGTTGCTTTAACATAACTACAGCTGCTTTGCGGTTTATCCACCAATCATGTTCAGGTTTTGAACCTTCAAGAGAGGCGTGGAAGACCACCCAATCACCAGTACGGATCTGGATAGTTATCGGCAGCGTTCTTTGATTACCTAAAGTAGTAGCTATCTCACCAATTTCAATCGCATCTGAATTATTCAGAGATGGAAGCCTTAGTACCGTCTCTTCCAGAAGTAATTGTTTGCTTGAAAGTCCACCTGTAGTCATTTAGCCAGTTGATTGCTTAAGTTTAATTCAAGTTAAAGGTGGCGATATCTTTGATAGTTTGGTCAAGTCCAATCTGTGGGAACCAACCTAGTACATTCTTAATTTTTGAAATGTCTGGAACTCTTCTTTGCATATCTTCAAATCCATCTGGATACGCCTCTGTGTAAGGTATTTTGATAATCTCAGATTTTGAATCAGTAATCTGGATGACTCTTTTTGCTAGTTCTAAAATCGATATCTGTTGATTATTGCCTATATTAAAGACTTCACCGATGGATTTATCTGAATCCATTACTTGGAGTAAAGCCCTTACCGCATCTTCAACATGGCAGAAGCATCTTATCTGTTCACCAGTACCATAAACTTGTAAAGGTTCATTTTTCAGAGCAGCGCTTACAAAACGAGGTAAAACCATTCCATAGTGGCCAACTTGTCGAGGTCCAACTGTATTAAAGAGTCTTACAATCCGAATAGGTAATTTATTTTCAAGATAATAAAAATAGGCCAGGCTCTCATCGACTGCTTTAGCCTCACTATAGGACCACCTTGACTTTAAAGGGTGACCGATAATTCGATCATCCTCTTCATTTAAAGGTAACTTGTCATTTTTACCATAGATCTCACTAGTTGAAGCTATGAGAATTGGTTTATTGTGCTTGTTAGCAGCCTCCAAAACAACCTCGGTGCCTTGAATATTAGTTCTTAAACTATCCAGTGGTTTGTTCACGATGTTTAGTACGCCAAGTGCTGCCGCTAAGTGAACGACATAGTCACTTTCTGCAACTAGTTCATCTACTAGAGATTTGTTCAGAATATTTCCTTCTACAACTTTAACCTGTTGCTGAAATCCACCAATATTACTGATTGAACTAGTTGAATAATTGTCTAGAATTATTGCTTGCTCACCTCTACTGATTAATCTCTCGCACAGGTGAGATCCAATAAAACCGGCACCGCCAGTAACTAAATATTTCAATTCCTAGAACCCCTAGTATTCAGTATCGGTGTATCTCCAAGCTTATGTAAGTCTAAATAGTCATGAGGCGTGGCTATGATTGCTAAGTCATACTCTTCACTTAACAAACTTGACTTCTCCCCAGCCCACTCTTTAACCAAATTATCATGCCACAAGACTTGAGCCCCTTTTTGTCGTAATTCAGTAATCAATCCAGTCACTGGTGTTTCGCGAACATCAGAAACATTTGGCTTATAAGCAAGCCCAACAATAAGTATCTTTCTTCCCAGCAACCCATTAAGCATTTTCTCTGCCTTACTAACAAAGTAACCTGGAATCGCATGGTTTATTTCATCAGCTAGGTCAATAAATCTTGATGGCGCTCCTATCTCTTTTGCCTTATGGGATAAGTACAAAGGATCTACTGGAATACAGTGGCCGCCAATCCCTAGGCTTGGATAAAATGGCATAAATCCATATGGTTTAGTGGCGGCTAATTTGATGACTTCTTCAATATCAATATCTAGTAAATCACAAAAGATTCGAAATTCATTGATAAAAGATATGTTGATCAATCGGAAGGAATTTTCTAAGAGCTTTGCAGTTTCTGCAACTTCTACTGAACTGCATTCAACAATATTGGCTACTACTGGTGAATAAAACTCACGCGCTCGTTTTAAAGCTTTATACGTAATACCTGCTACTAGTTTAGGAGTATTGGAAATATTCCACTGAGTATTTTTTGGATCAACTCTTTCAGGTGAAAAAGCTAAGTCCAATTTGCCATCAATAGGTCCAAAAACTTTTTCTATGTGAGGTATAATTATATTCCTGGTGGTTCCCGGCGCTACAGTCGATTCAACAACAAGTAGCGATCCAACTTTTATATTTTCAGAAACAGATTTTATGGAATCGATCAAATAGGAAAGATCTGGCTCTTTATTCTGTAAAAGTGGTGTTGGCACGCAGATAATTACCACCTCTGAGGTTGAAATCTCGGAGTAGTTAATTGATGCTCGATAATTTCCAATATTTTGTTGTGTTTGAATCCGACTTGCCTCAATATCCTCTATTTGACTTATGCCTTGGTTAAGTTGATTTATTCGCTTAGCATCTATGTCTATTCCTAAAACTTTATAGCCCGCCTCAGCTAAGGTGATTGAAAGAGGTAAACCCACATAGCCTTGCCCAATAACTGCTACCTTTTGCTGCATGCTAAATAAGAATCTGATTTGCCTGAATAGCAATTTCAGTGTTTGGAGCAAAAGTATTTATTTTAATCCGCATGTTCTCCATATCAATTGACCTACCTAATTTCTTATACAACTCACCAATCAAGAGCATATTCTTGGCGTTCCATGGATCGTATTTTTCAATTTGCAGTGCTTTATCCAAAGCACCCAGATATTCACCCTTGCGGATATCATTTCGCACCAGCCAGTCTAGATAATATAAATTTCTTGGATCGCTAGTATAAAGTTCTCCAATTTGTTGTTCAGCAATTGTGGTTCTACCGAATTCATAGAAAATCTGAGCAGATTCAAATTTATAAAAAGGATCCCCCAGTGAATTATCTAGAACCTTTTGAGCATTTAATAATGCTAGCTCCTGATTTTTAGGATTTTGTAAGATTGCCGCTTTTGCTACCCATAAATCTGCTTCCTGCCTATGAAGCAATACTGAAACAAAGACTCCAGGTATTAAGAATAAACTTGAAATAATTATTCGTGATAAATTGATATCTTTATCAAAATTATTAATGTTTTTTGATTCTTCTTTAGCTTGGCTTTGATGCAATCCAATTATAGCTCCGCCTAAAACCCAGCCCCAGATCGAGATTCCGACATTATCGATTGAAATTAGTGATTGTGCTTGATATGCGATCCAAATTGATAAAAGTGCTATTGATACTTTTTGTTTAGTGCCATTAGATTTATTCACATTCTTAATGCCCATAAATAAAATTATTATGAGCAATAGGCAATAGGTTGCCCCTACCATGAATCCTCCAGTGGTAAACATTTGAAGGAAAGTATTGTGTGCATTTGAGCTTGTCAATTCATACCCATACCTAAGTGAATATTGAGGATCTCGAAACTCTTTGAAGTAGGAGCCATATGCATCCAACCCAACTCCAGTTAATGGAGCACTTTCAAACATATTAACTGCCGCTTTCCAATAGAACCCCCGAACACTTACAGAATCTTTATAAAGATAATATGCCAGTGGTCCTTTTTGAAGCATGCCAAAAATACCTAAAGTAATAAATATGAGAGAAAACATGGGTACTACAACTCCAAATATTTTATTCTTTGTTATGGCAAGAATAGAAGCAAACAAGAGAATTCCAATTGCAATAACGAAAAAACCTTGTCGAGAATTTGATTGATAAATGGCATTAAATCCCAGAATAATTATAATTATTGATATTAATTTATAAATCGCATTAAGACTACCGTAAACTATAAGAAATAAAGCAATTAAGACAATCAATGCTATTAAGGCTGATGCGAAATTTGGATTTCCAAGAGTACCAAGCATTGAATTATGAGGATTGTTCCACTTAACAAAATCTCTACCTAAAATTTGTAATGAACCATAACTGACTAGAACAAGCCCTATAAGTAAAGTTCCGCTAAGTAACTGAAAAATATTATCAAAATTTATAATCGTAGCAGCATATAACAGAATTACCACCATGGCCAAATAAAAAAGAAATCCATTTCTTCTTTGGGTTTCTCCTATAAGTCCCACTTTAAAAATATCGGTATTCAATAATGCTACAAATTGTGAAATGACAAAGATAAATATCATAATAAGTAAATAGAAATGTGAAGTATTCTTTTTAACTTTTATTTTTTGGAAATTTTGAATTACATATCCAAAAACCCACGCGCTTCCTAATACAGCAGCTATTAGTTTTGGAGTGTTAAAAGGGTCGTTTGCCTTAGTATTGAAATAAATAGTTACTATTGCAAGCAAAGAGAGTAATAAATTTATGGAAGAAGTTTTATTTTTGTCACTCTTTGAATAGCTACTCTTTTTCATATCTTAATACTACCTAAATAACTTAGGCCCAACCACCATTACTGGGGTTGGGCCTAAGTGTTGACTCAAATGATTAAGGTATTAAGCCTTAACCTTCTTTTGAATCTTTAGAACCAGATTAGTTAATGTTGTAATCAAGGTTCTAAGTGATGCAACTGTTGTTGCAAGTGCGTTAACAGCAGCAAGTGCTGCTGCACCTGAATCAGTTACTGTTGCTGTTGCTGTAACTTTAACTTGACCAGCCACTGGTAGAGAAGTTCCACCAGTTGCCTCTGCAGTTACAGTTCCACCAGCTACTGGCATATAAATTGTATATGCAGCTACTGGTTCAGTAGATGTTCCAAGTGCTAGTGATGCTAGTGATGCTGTTTGGCGTGACACAGCAGTTGTTGTATCTGAACCGTTACCTGCAGCAACTGAAAGTGAAATTCCACCTGTTGCAAATAGGTTAGTAAATGTATTTGCTGGAACAGATTTACCTGTTGAATCAAGAACTTGAACAAGAAGGGTTGCCTTCTCGCCAGGAGCATATGTTGCCTTATTCCATGACAACTTCACTGTTGCTGGTGCGGCAGTTGATACTGTCATCGATACGGCATTTGATGAAACAGTAGTTGCAGCAATACCTGTAGCAGCTGTTGAGTTACGGAAGGTTACTGTGGCAGTTCCAGCAGCAGCACCAGTGATTGTGCACTCGTGTCTACCATTGGCTGAAACATATGAACAGGATGTTCCTGTGTCAGAGATTGTTGCAGTTGCACTTGAGTAAGCATACAAAGTTCCAGCCCATGCATTTCCAGCTGAATCCTTTGCAACTACGCCAATTGCTGCAGCGTTGCTACCAACTCCAGGAACTGTATTAAGAGCTGTAGCTACCAAAGTTGCTGGAGCTGCTGCGTAGAAGGTTGCAGTCCTGCTAGCAAAAGTGACAGATGGTGTAGAGATTGTAATTGTCGCTACTCCAACTGTACCGTCTGGCCTTAATTGGACTGTGATCGAATCATCAGCACCAACACCATTGTTATTGTAAGCAAGTACTATGGAGCGGCCAAATGTTCCGCCAAGCATACCTACTGTACCAACGGTTGTTGTAACTGTAACAGATTCAGCTCCCGGAAGCGTTCCAGATGATGAAGCATTTCTCAGTTTAATTTGGATGTTTCCAATTGAAGTAGTTGAAGCAGTTGCTACTCCAGTAACTGCAGCCTCTGTTGCTCCACCTGAAGGTGAGAAAATAGCAGTTGAGTTAGCAGCTGATGGCACTCTTGACTCCGCGGTTGTCGCAGCCACAGTAATAGTTACCGTTGTGCTAACGGCTTCAGAAGCTACCGCACCACGGGCTACAGAGATTGGTTGCGCAATTACATTGTACGTGTAAGTTCCAACGAGTCTAGTGGTCGCTGAGTCTAATTGAACACCCAACTTAACTACGTTGTAACCAGCGCCAGCTTCAAGAAAGAGGCCTGTAGTTCCTGCAATTGAGGAATCGCCGAGTGCAAGTGCACCTCGATTAATTCCTCCGCCTACTTCAGCAGATACCACGCCTGTTGCACTGAAGGATGTTAGGGTGTCAACAAAACGCAAACGTGCAGTGTTTGCGGTTGCACCAGTTGGACCAGAGGTCTGGAAAGCCGTTACCAAAACTGAATCAGTGTTTACGTTAGCGGTAAACGTTACAGAGACAGTGGCTTGCAGGACTGAGTCAACAGCAGTTGTTGTTCTTACTGCATCTCTTGTTGCAGTACCTGCAGTAGTGGAAATCGTTAGAGCCCCTTGAAATGCCGCTTGCGAAGGAACTGAGCTAAGTACACCCAGACCCAAAGCAGCAACAGCAACAAGCGCTACGCGCTTGAAGTTTGTCGTTGTAGACATGTATTTCCTTTCGTTAGTCGTTACCAGGAATTTCCTAGTAGCGGCTTCGAGATGAGTCGCACGTGCTGACGCATCTCTTTCCCCCCGCAATATCCGGATTGCAGGAGAAACCTGTTT
>Ga0315899_10004019_pt1 | contig 15919 bp, 15 predicted proteins | sample LakEriMetagenome_2_FD_203518 | JGI IMG/M metagenome (GOLD analysis project Ga0315899, IMG submission 203518) | Freshwater fungal communities from buoy surface, Lake Erie, Ohio, United States - Buoy 4 MA112 | ecosystem: Environmental > Aquatic > Freshwater > Lake | place: USA: Lake Erie, Ohio... | reverse complement strand
CCGATGCGATCAAGAACGGCTTCACCAACGCCGCTGCCTCGCTGCGCGCAGGGAGCGGCGGACGCGTGGTCCGTACCGCTTTTCCGTACTCGCTGGCAATTTGGATCGGCGAGTCAGTACGTCTTGCTTCGGTTGCGATGGCACTTGGGCTCTTCGTTGTGAATCCTGCTGCTGGTCAGATCGGCATCGCGAGCACCATCTTCGTGGCACTCGTTTCAGCGGTGCTCACCGTGGTGCCATTTACACCAGCAGGCATCGGCATCGTTGAGGCGGGGATGGTCGGCATTCTGGTTGCGCTCTTCGGCTTCACGCCTGAGTCGGCAATCGCACTCGCACTGCTCGATCGCCTCGTTGGTGTTGGCAGCTTGGTCGTTGGTGGCGGTGCGCTCTTTACGCTCTCGCCGTATCGGCGCGGTGTTGGCTCGCTGCGCTAGCGCTTTTTTTTCGCGACCGCTTTCTTTACAGCAGTCTTCTTTGTAGCTGGCTTCGCAGCGGCAGTAGGTTTCGTTGGAACCTTCTTTGCCTTCTTGGCCTTCGGCTCCTCAGCGGGGAGTGGCTTCAACTTGAGCGTGCCCTCAGAGAGCTGCAGGGAGCGCTCGATGTTCAGTTTGTCCCAGCCCTCTTCCATGCCAGGTGTTTCGAGGTAGTAGTTCACGTGCGCGAGGCGTGGATGGCGAATGAGCGCCGCGAGACCGCGCGTTCCTACTTCGCCGCCGCCGATGTGCTGGTGACGGTCGAGCTTTGAGCCGTGCGCCGCCTTGCTGTCGTTGTAGTGGATCATCACGAGCTTCTCGAGGCCGATCTTCTTGTCGAATTGCTCCACGAGTCGGTCAACCTCATCGTCGCCCTTCATCTCAACGCCAGCGCCCCAGAGATGCGCAGAGTCAAGGCAGTAGGCAACGCGCGACATATCGATGCCGCGGGCGGCCATCGATTCGTGGATGTCGATTAACTCATCGAGGCTCTCGCCGATCCCATTGCCGCCACCGGCGCTGTTCTCGAGCACCAGGAGTGCTGAGTCGTCGGCAAGCGGCACGCCGTCCAGGATGCGCTCCACCGCTTCGGCGACGCGGGCGACACCGGCTTCAATGCCCGTTCCCATGTGTGAGCCGATGTGGACGTTGACGAACGATGCACCGTACTCGGGCGCCACGCGAAGCTCGTGGCGAAGCAGCTCCACCGTCTTCTCACGGAAGACCGGGTTCGGCCCGGCGAGGTTCGCCAGATAGGCCGCATGTACGGCGAGCGGCCCGAAGCCGTGCTCCTTCATGCGGGCGCGGAAGGCGGGGAGCTCTTTGGGGAGTTCGGCGCGGCGCGCCCAGCCCGTTGGGTTGCCGGTGAAGATTTGGAGCCCCATCGCCCCAACCGCTGCGGCGCGATCGGCCGCCTTGACGAGCCCAGGTCCTGCGGCGAGGTGTGCGCCGAGCATGCGATCGAGTCGCCCAGCCGCTGCGGCTGGTGCGCTGCTCTTCAGTTTCGGTCGCTTGGCTGCCATGGGGAGAGAGTGCCACGCCGCGCCGCAGACTGCTCGCCACCTTACGCACCGTTTACGAGCGCCTCCCGCGCCACGGCAACCACGCCAACAGCAGTGCACCCGGCAGCTAGCAGGGCTCCCGCCGCCGCCTCGAAGGTGGCACCACTCGTCCAAATGTCGTCGACCAGAATCACCCGCGTCGGCATCGCGACCCCCGTCTTTACCGCGAAGACGCGATCCATCACCCGCCGCCGTTCAGCGCGGCCGAGCGTATGAAGGGCCGGCACCGCCCTGGTGCGCTCGAGGAGCGGCGCGATCGCGCACGGCAGCGCACGTGCTGCGGCAGCCGCGATCAAGGCGGCATGATCAAAGCCACGGTCGCGAAGCCGCGCTGGATCGGTGGGAATCGGCACGAGCGTCGCGTTACCGCCGAGCTCCTGTTGCACGGCAGTGATCGCACGCTGCAGGGCGAGGCCGAGCGGCTCGGCCAGTGCGGGAAGGTCGTGGAACTTGAGCGTGCGCACGATCTCGCCGAGGCCGCCCTCATACGGACCGATCCACGCGCCAGCGGCGCAGCCGGGTGGCGCTGCACCGCGCTCAACGCGCCCAGCACCAGCGAGACCAAGCTCATCGCAACACTCCGAGCAGAGCAGCGCCCCCTCAACGCCGCAGGCGCCGCAACGTTGCGGGGCGAGGAGCGCTAACACGGGTGCGGCGGCGCGCTGCAACTCGGCGAGTGCATCGCGGGCACGCTCGGTGATCTGCATCCCCGCAGGATCGTGCGTCACACGTACCCCCTGCGTATCGGGCGGTACGATAGGCGCATGACCTCCACCACCGCCTGGACCGTACGAACCTTGCCGCTCGCCGAGCTGCCGGCAAGTGAGTGGGAGCGGCTCCTTGCAACAAACCCAACGGCAAGCGCCTTCAGCAACCGCGCCGTGCACGAGGCATGGTGGATCGGCTACGGCGCAGAGGCTACCGATGTTTCACTTGCGGTCTACGACGCCACGGGTACGCTCTACGCCTATCTCCCGCTCATGCTTCGGCCTGACGGCGTGCGCTACCTCGGCGCCACGTATCACATCGATTACGCAACAGTACTGATTGATCTCACCAGCGCGGAGAGCGCAACCGCAGCAACAGACGCGCTCGTCACACATCTCTTTGCCGATACATCCGCACTCGACCTACGACGTCTGCGTCGTGCCGACCGAGCGCACGAGATGCTCATGAGCGCACTCGGGGTGAACGCCACCAGAACCGCAACAGCCACGATTGAAGATCCCGCGCCAGCAATTGATCTCAAAAACATCACGACGTTTGACGAACATCTTGAGCGCATTGATAAGAAAGATCGTCATGAGATTCGGCGCAAGGTGCGACGCGGTGAAGGCGCCGGTGTGACGATTAGTGCAAAGACGCACGCGGTTGATGATCTTGCAGAATTCATCAAGCTTCATCGCGCACGGTGGGGCCATCACGGACTCTTTACCGACGATGAGAAAGGCGCACGCGATGAGACGTTCATGCGCGAACTCTTCGCACGCGCACCAGAAGGTCTTATCACCATCATCGTTGCACGCAATCTCGAATTTGGTTCGTTCGCTGCCGGTCTCTTCTTGCGTGATACCACGGGCATTCGCTATTGGAATGCTGGTGGTGAGCTTGCAGCACGCGCGCTCTCGCCAGGGATCCTGCTCTTTGCGTATGGTTTGCAGATGGCAATCACCGAGCGCAAGCAAACCTTTGATTTCTTGCGTGGCAACGAGAGCTATAAGTACGAGGTTGGTGCAACAGATGTTGATGTGCTGATGATTACGGTGCCAGCAGCATGAGCGCGACACATGACTAAACCGAAGTTCGGTGAACGATGTGGCGGGCGCACGCCAGTAGGGCCGCTCCCTGATGGCACGCGACTGCGTGTGGTGCAACTGCTGGCAACCGGCACGAATGGCGGCGCGCAAGAGAGTGTGGTGAGCACGATGCTCCGCCTCGATCCATCGCGACATGAGGCGTACGTCATCTCGCTCTCGCACGGCAGCACCGTGGCGCGCCTACAGCGGCTCGGCTTCGCCACTGAGGTGATTGAAGATGAGAACGATCAGCGCACCGCAGAACTGCTTGCCGATCGACTGATCGCCCTGAACGCCCAAGTGCTACACGCCCACATGTACCGCGCCGAGGTTGTTGGCGTGGCCGCACTCGACCTCGTGGAGCAGCGCACGGGGCATCGACCCTACATGGTCTCCACCGTGCACTCCAGCCGCTTCCGCTCCCCCGCAGATCGTGAACTGCTGGAGCGCATCACCCCCAAGATCAATCGCCTCATTGCGGTGAGCGACGCCATCGTCGACAAGCTGGTCGCCGAGGGGCGCGACACCACGGCAATCAGCCGCATCTATAACGGCGTGGACCTGGAGCGCTTTGATGAGGCCACTGGCGGCGAGGCGATTCGTGCAGAGTTCGGCATCCCCGCCAACGCCCCCCTCGCGGTGGTGGTGGGACGCCTTGAGCCTGAGAAGGGGCATCCGACACTGATTGAGGCATGGCCCGTGGTGCATCACCACTTCACATCGGCACACCTTCTGGTCGTGGGCGAAGGCTCCGAACGTGATCGCCTTGAGGGCCTCGCTGCCGCACACCTGCGCGCGGAGATCTGCTGTGCCAGCGTGCACTTCCTTGGCCGCCGCGAAGACGTGCCACAGATCCTCGCCGCCGCCAATGTGGTCGTCATGCCGAGCTACCGCGAGGCGCAAGGGCTCGCGATCGTCGAGGCACTTGCCGCCAATCGCCCAGTGATCGCCAGCAACGTTGGTGGCATCCCCGAGATGATTCGCTCCGGAGAGAATGGTCTGCTGGTGCCATCGCACGACCCATCAGCGCTCGCTGCGGCGATCGCGCTGCTCTTCCGCGATCGCGCACTCGCCGATCGCCTAGCAAGCGCTGGACATGATTTGGTGCATGAGCGGTTCTGCGTCGACGACATGCTGCGCGATATTGAGGCCATCTATCTGCTTGCTGTGGGTGGTACAGTGAGTGACGTGCCTGATCGAACAGGCGTTAACGGAGGATCAAAATGACCAACACACCAAAGGCGCAGGCGTCAATCATCACTTCAGGGTATTGGATCGTGTTGAGCATCGTTTCGGGCGTCGTTGCCCTCTTACCGCTCGCGGTAGTCTTAGTGAACTTCGCCGCTAATCCATCAAGCAACCCGTTTGACGAAAGCGGCTACGGTGCAGCGATTTGGATGTTCTTTCTCTCAGTGCCGACAGGCGGCATTATCTTTACTGTTGGGGCTTTGATAGCAGTTGCGATCGAGGTTGATGCCGCGCTCCGGCGCAACCGTTCGCGCTAGCTGCGAACAGCGCTCCAGTACCGCTCAACCGCACCACCGCGACCGCTCTGCAGGGCAACCGTCGCACCCTGCGTTCGCACGGCGTCGGCCATCTTCTCAACGGAGCCGAAGAGGTGTGGCACCTGCGATTCGTACTGCGCGATCCCCTGCACCTTCTGCTCGAGCACATCAGTGACGTCGGCGATCTCTGGCGTAAGCCGAATCCCGGCTGGAAGCCCAGCGGTGTAGTTGGCTGGTAGGCCAGCCGACGGATCAAACTGCTGCCAGTAGGCGTACGGGAAGTCCTCGTAGAAGGCGATCTTGTCGCTCCAATCAATGCCAGGCATCGTCCACGACTGTGCATCGCCGAGCAGTGCTGCACCGACACGGCGGCAGAGCTGGTGATCAACGTGTGAGCCAATGCCGAGCGGGAAGTAGACGCGCTGCGGCTCTAGTCGCGCGATCTCCTTGCGCAGCAGATCAATCGGCGCCGCGTCACTCTCACGCACGGAGCCGAGCAGCTGCTCGTCACCTTCGTAGCCCCGAAAGACGGCGTCGGGAAGATCGAGGAAGACAACGGCGGCTTCGGTAAAGAGCGCGTAGCGCTCGTCTTCTTGTCGTCGCTGCGCCATTGCCTCGCCAGCTGCGGCGGCAACCGCAACGGCACCAGGATCGATGACGCCCTGTCCATTGCTAGTGTCGCGCGAGCGTCCACCTGGAAGTGAGGTGGCGCTGATGTCGGCGCGGCGGTACCACGACGCGCGCTGCCAGAACTCCTTGGCGCTATCGTCGGCCTCGCGCTGCGTTTGCTTCAGTCGCGCCGGTTCGGCCTGCCATGGGGCGAGTGCCTCTGCGGTTTCGCCGGGCACGACGTTGTCGGCGGCAATTGAGCCGCTATCAAAGGCCTGGGATGCGGGCCAGATCGCTTTGCCGCCAAAGCCGAGCGCCTGGCGCTGGTACGAGGTGAGACGATCTAGATCGCCGTGTCCGGAGTAGACGCTCAAGATGATCACGTTCTGCCCGAGTTCGCGCAGGTTAGCGATAAGACCGCCACACGAAAGGGCTGCATCGTCGGGATGGGGCGAGACGAAGATGTGACTCACGCGCGGCGGCCCGTCGTTACGGGGTGGCGCTGGTCGACGGCGAGGCGCTCGGCGATGCTGATGGAGCCGGCGTGGCGGTAAGGAACTCGTTTACCGAGGCGGCGAAGCCGTCGGGGCCAGAGATGAGCGCGTAGGCGATCACGCCACCAATCACCAGGTAGGTGAAGGTGACGAAGCGACGCGGTCCGCGGTCACGCGGAGCGACCTTCGGGGCGACTGGCTGGAAGCCGTTCTCTGTCATGCGCCGATTCTAGCGGCAGAGCTAGCGAAGGGTCGCGTACCCCGTGAGCTCAACATAGGAGCGCCCCGTGATCGGTACGCCAGCAAGGCTCCCCGCGACCGAGTTCGCCCCCTCCCAGTAGATGACCCCCGTGCTCTCGAGGGTATTGAGCTCCTGATCGGCCAACTCGGGGGTGACCGTCACGTCGAGGCCAATCTGGGCAATCTGCACCCGCCAGCCCGAGGGCCAGGTCGCCCCCGTATGCGGGCTCGTCCAAGAGCCGAGAGAGGTGAGGGTGATCTGGTCCGCCTCAATGTGCCGCACCACGCCGTTGGCCCCAACCCAGGTGCCATAGACGAGTGGGAAGCTCCCATCCTTGGCGCGCACGAACGAGAGCATCAGGTCGCTGCCATCGCTGAGGTTCAGCGCAAACCAATCCCAACCGCCGCCACCAATAGCAATGAAGTCGCCCCACTGATGATCGAACCAGGAGCTCCCCGTTACCGCGAGCGTCTCGCCACCAATCGTTAGGGTGCCTCCAGTTGGCATGCGTGTGCGCGAGTAGTAGTACGAACCGCCGGCATCGGCGAACGCAACCCAGCCATCGGTGTCGTGCAACACGGGGGCGCGACCTGCGCCCAACTGCAACATCAAGCCGTTGCCGCCGATCTCCATGCCGCCATCCGGCAGCACCAGCATCACCCACGGATCGCGGCCGAGCGTTGCAGGATCAAGTGGATTGGCACCCGTTATCGCAAACGCAGCGCTCACTGCGCGCGACATGATCGGTGCGATGTACACCTGCGGTCCAACTTCAACACGCTGGTCGTAGCTGAACGAACCGGCGCGTTCACCGCGCGGCTTCTCGGTAATCGCAATGTGCGACGCCCACGTAACCGGGAACTGCCCACGCTTCGCGCGGAAGATCACCGCCTCGTAGCCAAACTCGCGCGTGCCATCGAGCGTTGCCAAGTGGCCGGTCACGTACCACCACTCGGTGAGTCGATCGTGTGGCGCATCGTCAGCCGGAAGCGACACAGCGATCGGGTCCATAACGCTCGGTCGCGGTGTTGGCTTCTCATACGGCGCACCAGTTGGTGCTGGTGAGTTCGCCAAGAGCGGGCCAGAACATGCAGCGGCAAGAACCGCGCTCAGCACTAGAAGAAGCGAGCGTCGCATCATCATCGTTCCGCCTCAGCTTCTGTCGCGATGCGACCGGCGAGCAGGCGCTCCATCCACTTCGGTGCCCACCAGTTCTTATCGCCAAGCAGCCGCATCGTTGCTGGAACAAGCAGTGCGCGAACAATCGTTGCATCGAGTGCCACCGCAATCGCCACACCAACACCGAGCGCCTTGATCAGAACAATTTCAGCGAAGACGAACGAACCGGCCACAACGACAACGATGAGTGCAGCACTGGTGACAATGCGACCACTGCGCTCCAAGCCACCAGCAACGGCGGCGGTGTTGTCACCGGTGCGGTCGTAGATCTCGCGCATGCGCGTGAGCAGGAACACTTCGTAATCCATCGAGAGGCCGAAGAGCACGCAGAACAAGATCACCGGAATCGTTGTTTCGACGAATCCGAGTGGCGCGAAGCCGAGCAGCGCCGAGAGGTTGCCATCTTGGAAGATCCAGACCAGTGCGCCGAAGCTCGCAAGAATAGAGAGCGTGTTCATGAAGACCGCCTTGATCGGCAGCACGATGGAGCGCAACAGCACGGCGAGAATGATCAGCGTGGCGAGAATCACCACGAGTGCGCTGCGCGGGAACTCCGACGAGATGGTGTCAACCACGTCGACGATCTCTGCAGCGCCACCGCCCACGAGCGTCGTGAGCCCAGCGGGCGGTGTCAGCGTCGTCACCTCACCTGCGCCAACGGCGTCAGGTGTTGCGGCGCGCAGCTCGGCGACGAGTGCGCGCGTGTCGGGACGGTTCGGCCCCTGTGCCGGCGTAATCGTGACAGCGGTGAGATCACCGCTTGTTGTGACTGAGAGCAGCTGCTGCACGTAGCGATCGGGCGGCGCACCAGTTGGCGAGTCGTAGAGGAGCTGGTACTGCGCCAGCGTGAGCCGCTCATCAATAGAAACGATCGAATCAACGCGTGCCACGCGCGGGTCAGCCTCGAGCGCGCGCACCCAGGTAAAGAGGAGCGCAATGTTCTCGGGCGTGGTGGCGTCACCGTTCGTGCGCACGGCAACGGTCATCGGTGAGAACTCACCTTCGCCGAATGAGCTGGTAAGTGCGTCGAGTGCCTGACGGCTCGGCACGCGCTCCGGAAGGATGCTGCCGTCGGGGGCGTTGAACTTCACGCCGAGCCATGGCGAGCCGAGCGCGACCAGGAGCACCAGGGTTGGCACGGCAACGGCGAGGGGGCGGCGCATGACGCCACGGGCGAGGCGTGCCCAGCGACCCTGCTCACTCGGCTCCTCGTAGGCCACCTTACGCACGGCGAGGCGGTCCACCCGTGCCCCGAGCACGCCCAGGAGGGCGGGAAGGAGGGTGAGGCTGGCAGTCACGGCGAGTGCCACGGTGATGGCGCCAGCGATGCCAATCGAGCGCAAGATGGCGAAGTCGAAGAGCACGAGACCCACAAGGCCGAGCATCACCGTGACCCCACTAAAGAAGACGGCGCGACCGGCGGTTGCCACGGTGCGCTGCACCGCCGTTGCCACACGGTCGGCGCGTCGCGCGCTGCCACGACCGAGCTCCTCGCGGAATCGCGAGACCATCAACAGCGAATAATCAACACCGAGCCCAAGGCCAAGCAGCGTCGTGAGGTTCAACACGAAGACGCTCATGCGCGTCACCTGCGCCACGCCGAAGATCGCGGCGAGTGCAATCAGTACCGCAGCGCCACCAACGGCAAGCGGCAGCCCCGCCGCAACAGCTGAGCCAAAGACCAAGAGCAACACGATCGCCGCAAGCGGCAGGCTGATCAACTCGCTGCGACGCAGGTCACTCTCTGACACACTCTGAATGTCGGCATAGAACGCAGGGCCGCCGGCAATCTGCACGGTGAGCCCGTCGACGTCAACGAGTGCCGCTGCAACACCTTCAAGCGCCTCTGGTGAATCGTCGGGCTTCAGATCCAAGAAGACAATGTCGTACACGATGCCGTTCTCAACGCTCACCTGCGATGGTGCGATCAGGTGTGAGCGAATCGCAACAACGTGTGGCGCCTGCGTGACACCGGCAACCGCGCGCGCGGCAGCCGATTCAAACTCCAGCGAGCCAGGAACCATCGTCTCCGAAGAGATCGCCAACACCAACGCCGATGGTGGTGCGCCGAGCTCTTGTTCGAGCAACGTGCGAGCGCGCGCCGATTCCAGCGTTGGTAGGTCAAACCCACCAGCCTGCAGCGCACCAGGCGCTTGTGGGGCAAACGGCAGCGCCAGAAGCAGCACGCCAAGCCACACGCCGATCACCGCGCGTCGATGCGCATGCATGAAGACACCGAGTCGCTCAAATGGTGGCAGTCGTCGCGCGGCCACGATCAGTGCCCCGTTGCGAGACGTTCGGCGAGGAACTCCGGCAGACCCGCTGCGCGTACGAGCGATTGGGTGAGCGCAACGTCGTAGGCAACGCGTCGCCACTGCACCGTGCCGAGCGCACCAATCCCCGAGCCATCGTCACTGCGATCCCAGAGCACCCAGCTCGCGCGTACATCGCCGTCGCGCGGCTGGCCGACAGAGCCAACGTTGATCAGTGACGGCGAGAGGAGCGGTTGCGCGCGGCCGTCAATGTCAATCAGGCTTGCCTGCCCGCCGCGCAGCGCCCAGTAGGCGGGAACGTGCGTGTGGCCATGAAAGAGCACTGGCGTGGAGAGCGCCAGCAAATTCTCGCGCGCACCTTCAGCGTCAATGACATATTCGCCGAGCGGTTCGCGCGGGCTGCCGTGCACGAGCGTGGCAGCACCCATCTCGCTGATCTTTGGCAGCGCATGCAGCCACGTGGCGTTCTCGGGGGTGATGTGCGTCGCTGTCCACTTCACTGCAGCGGCCGCGGCAGGATTGAACCACTTCACATCAAGCTCCCCGAGCACCGCCGCATCGTGATTCCCCATCACGCCAGCGGCACCACGCTCACGCAACAGGGCAACGACCTCGTTCGGTTCGGCGTTGTAGCCAACGATGTCGCCGGTGTGCCAGATCGCGGCACCAGGGGCAACGGCATCGATATCAGCAAGCACCGCCTGCAGCGCGGCGAGATTGGCGTGAATGTCGCTAACGATTGCGATCTTCACGGCAACCTACCCGCGACGCGCGCGAAGCCGAGCGATGAGCCCAAGCCGCCACGCGATCACCAGCAGCACCGCCGGCACGCCAACGATCAGCAGCAGCGTGTCGAGCGGCTTGAGCCACTCCTTCACCTGCTCCCAGTTCTGACCGAGTGCAGCACCACCACCAATAAGGGCGGTGTTCCAGATGAGTGAGCCCACTGCGCTATAGAGAAGGAAGCGGCCGAGTGGCATGCGGGCGATGCCGGCGGGGAACGAGATGGCGGTGCGCAGCAGTGGAATGAAGCGGCTCCAGAAGACGATCTTGCCGCCGTGCCGCGCGAAGAAGGCATCGGCGCGGTCGAGGTCGGCGGGGTCGATCCGCACGATGCGACCGAAGCGGTTTAGCAGGGGCCGGCCGCCATAGGCGCCAATGGCGTAGGCGCCCCAGGTGCCGACCAGCCCGCCCAGGGTGGCAGCGGCAATGGTGGGGATCAGGAGCCAGCGCCCCCCGGTGAGCGGCTCGACCGCCGTAGGGTCAGCCACCAGGAAGCCGGCGAAGGGCAGGATGAACTCGCTCGGCACGGGGAAGCTCGAGGCGTCCACGGCCATGGCGATCGCCACCCCGAGGTAGCCGACCGCCTCGTACATGCTCGTAATCAGGGGGATCAGGACCTCGTCCAGCCAACTCAACATGCCCTGATCGTGCCAGAGTTCCGCCCGCTATGATTGGGCCATGGATATGTTCACGCTCCCGTTCGCCCACCCAGCCGAGTTCTTTATCTCGCTGGCGATCGGTGGCGGCTTTGTCTACATCTTCCAGCAGGCGGCCATGAGCTCTGAGCAGCGCGAAACCCCGTGGGTTCGCCGCTTCGTGACCGGCCCGAACAGCAAGGTGCTGTGGGGAGTCGCCTGGCTCGTGTGGGCGGTTGGCTTCGGTCTGCTCCTTGGCACCTTCACCGACAAGACCGCTGAATCGCCCTATGGCGCGGTCGGCCTCGTCGCCCTCTTCTCGGGATTCTTCCTGATGATGGGCTTCATCTGGGCAACGATCGGCGAATAGGCACCATGTTGCGCCGCCTACCTGCCGCCGTGATGGCGGCTCTTTTTATCTTCGGCGCCATCGCAGCCCCAGCACCCGCACGCGCGGTGACAGCAGCTACATCAGTAGCACCTGAACCATTCGACTCTCTCACCGTGCGCTTCGCCTACAACACCACCGTCGGCACGGCGGTGAGCGACGACGGCAAGACGCGCGAGATCCAACTGCGACCTGGCCAAGATGCAGAGACTGCACTCGCGGCATGGGAGCAGGCACCGGGCGTCACTGGCGTCATTCCTGACATTCGCGCAGTTCCGATGATCGATCCGATTGACCCGCTCTACGCGTCACAGTGGGACATGCACGCACCAACAACTGGTAAAGAGGGTGCTGCGAACGGTGCGTCTGCATGGAGCACAACTACTGGTGCAGGGGTTGTTGTTGCCGTTCTTGATACTGGTCAAATCAATCACCCTGATCTGATTGCGAACATGCCTGAAGGTTGGGGCGTGGACATGATTGAGAGCACGTTCACCTCCCGAGATGGCGACGGTCGCGATATGAATCCAACAGACGAGGGCGACTGGTGTGGCTCCTCTTCCAGTTGGCACGGCACACACGTTGCTGGCACCATTGGTGCGGCGCAGAACAACATTGGCATCAGCGGCGTTGCACCAAACGTCTCCATTCTGCATGTGCGCGTGCTCGGTCGCTGTGGCGGCTCCTTTACTGACGTCATTGATGGAATTCGTTGGGCCGCAGGCCTCACCACGACGTGGGATGGCCAACAGTGGAGCAACTACGGCCTCACCATTAACGCGCATCCGGCCGACATCATCAACATGTCGCTCGGCGGCGGCAGCGGATGTTGGTCAACGCTGCAAGATGCGATCACGCAAGCGCGCGCAGCTGGAACGGTTGTTGTGACAGCCGCGGGGAATAGCACCGCTGATGCTGCGAACTTTACACCGGCAAATTGCAACGACACGGTGACGGTCGCAGCTACAGGCCGCGTTGGCGGGCTCGCTGGCTACTCTAACTTCGGAAGCAGCATCGACATCGCTGCGCCAGGTGGTGACATGCCGCGCGATTCAGGCATCCTCTCAACCGTTGCCACGGGTGCAACAACCGCTACCGGCTACGGCTATGCGAACTACAACGGCACGAGCATGGCGGCACCACACGTTGCTGGCGTCGCAGCACTCGTTGCAAGTCTTCACCCAACATGGGGCCCAACCGAAATTGAAGCGGCAATCTATGCGGGTGCTCGGCCATTCCCTGCCGACGCACTCCGACCCTGCGTCACCACGAGTGAGACACCAACAGGCAGCCAACGTCGTTGTGGTGTTGGGCTTCTTGATGCGGACGGTGCGCTCAACATGAAGGAACCAACGCTGACCATCACTGCGCCAGATCGCCTTGCGGCTGGTGAGACCGCAACCGTCTCGGCAGCGAGTGATCTGCCTGGCATCGTCACGCTGGCGGTTGCTAGTGCAACCGCGGCAAACTGCACCTTGGACGGCAACACACTCACCGCGACCCAAACAGGAACCTGCACGCTGAATGCCGCAACTCCAGCTGCCGCCGACCACGTAGCGGCACGTGCAACGTTCCATGTGACGATCAGCGGCGCACCGCAATCAATCAGCTTCGGCGTTGGCCCACTGCTCACAGAGGCGGACATTCCGTTTGGTACCGCCCCGCCAGAACTCACCGCCACCGCCAGTTCGGGACTACCCGTGAGCTATGAGATCAGCACGCCGACTATTTGCGAGGCACTCGCCCCGGCGAGTCCCTCCGACGCGTGGGCCATTCGCCTATTGAACGTGGGGACGTGCACCGTGCTCGCCACCCAGGCAGGAAACGCCGTTTACGAGCGTGCGATCTCAATCAGCCGTAGTTTCACCATCGTGCAGGGGAGCCAAACAATTGGGCTTGACGTCCTGACCGATCGCACCTTTGACCCGACCGTTCTGCAGGCCCTGCCGAGCCACAGTAGCGCCGGCCTGCCACTCAACTACTCAGGCCTCTCGAGCAGCGTGTGTGACCCGCGCTTTAACGGCGCCAGCTTTGAGCTCCATATCCTCAAGCCGGGCACCTGCACGATTCGCGCAGAGCAAGAGGGAACAAGCACATATCGTGCGGCCGATTCTGTGACCCAAACGTTCGAGGTGCTCAAGTTGACGCAGAACCCGCTCATCTTTGATGTCTGGACTGGCTTCTACGCGGTCAACAGCTCTAGCGGCTATGGAATTGGTGGAGGCAGCACCGCTGAGCCGTTCGTCGCTACCTCCCTCACTCCATCAATCTGTACCGTCAGCGATCGCACCGTGCGCTACCTCAAGGTCGGCACCTGCACCTTGCTCGGCTCGAAAGCGGGCGACATGTGGCACCAGCCGGCGTACAAGACGATTAGCATCACCGTCTTCGCCCCAGCGCGGGCAACGGTTGCCCCGCGCATTCGACAGGTCGGCAAGATTGTCTACGGCACGCGTGGCACCTGGGTGGGTAGCCCAACGCCAACCTACAAGTACCAGTGGTACAGCTGCACTACCGCACAGCGCACGAAGTGCAGTGCGATCAGCGGCGCAACATCGGTGAACCTTAAGGTCACCAGCAAGATCGCGGGTAAGTACGCCTTCCTGCGCGTTTACACGTACCAATACGGGAGCGAGCGCGCGCGACGTGACTCGAACGTGATCAAGCTCTCGGCGAACTAAATGGCGCGCACCACAGCGATCACCAAGAACAACCCGCGCGACTTGCGTCTAGTCACCGCCGGCCAAGGCATCTCGTTGATTGGCGACTCCATTACGCAACTCGCACTCCCGATCATGGCGGTCGACCTGCTTGACGCCGACTCACTCGGCACCGGTTTCCTTGGTGCGGCATCAACGCTCGCATATCTCTTCATTGGGCTGCAGGCCGGCGTGTGGGTTGACCGCTCGTCGCGACGTGCCTACCTGCTCGCTGCTGACTTGGTCCGCGTTGTACTGCTGCTTGCGATTCCACTCGCATACGTGCTCGGTGTACTTTCGTTGCCGTTCCTCATTGCCATGCAGGTAGGTCTTGGTGCTGCAACCGTCTTCTTTAACGTGGCGTGGCCGGCGTACATTCCGCGCCTCGCGAGCGGCCCCACGCTTCTCAAACTCAACGCACGGATGGCGATCATGGGCGAGGGCGCCGGTTTCGTTGGCCCAGGCCTCGCCGGCGCACTGATCAACATCTTCAGTGCACCCTTCGTGTTGGTGGTAGACGCAATCACCTTTGCGGTGAGCTACGTCAGCCTACGGGCGATTCGCACGCCAGAGCCTCCGTCGCCCAAGAAGCGCAACACACTCATGCACGATCTACTCGAAGGCCTGCGCGAGCTCTGGATTCGACCGAATCTTCGACTCATCACTCTTGAGGCGGTGAACGGCAACATCGCGTTTAGCGTGATGATTGGCCAGGCGATCATCTTTCAGCGTATTGACCTTGGCTTCGAGCCGGCGCTGATTGGCGCCGTCGCTTCGGCGGGATTCCTAGGCGGGCTCTTCGGCAGCCTCTCGGCACCCTACCTGGTGAAGCGTGTGGGCTTCGGCCGACTCATGATCGTTGGCACTGCGCTCTTCGGTATCAACGAGTTCCTACTACCCGCGGCGGCCTTTGTGCCGCGAGAGTTCGCGCCACTCTTCTCGATCGCAAACTTCTTCATTGGGGGCTACTTCCTGCTGATTTATGTGGTGCCAGTCACCACCTTCCGGCAGCAGGCGGTGCCCGATCGCCTGCTCGGGCGCGTGATGTCGATCAACCGCACCCTCACCTGGGGATTCGGCGCCACCTTCGGCTACGTGGTGGGGGGCCTGCTCGGCAACGCCTTCGGTCGCCCAACCGCCCTCATTGTGGGCGCCATTCTCCAGACCCTCGTACCCCTCGTGATCTTCGGCTTCGCCCGAATCTGGCGCTACCCTACGATTGAATCTGCGGCGAAGTTTGACAATCGCGCTGCCGCCGCAGCAGAGAGGTAACCACCATGTGCCATGAGATCGCCTGCGCAACCTGCGGCAAGCCAACCTGGGAGGGCTGCGGCGAGCACATTGAATACGCCCTGAAGCACGTGCCGCTTAACGAGCGCTGCGCCTGCCCTCGCGAAAAGGTCAAAGCTGCAGGCAGCGAGAGGAGCACCCTCGATCGGATTCTCGGTCGCTCAAAATAAAACAGCCCACCCGCAAAGGTGGGCTGTTTTGAAACTGCACTAAACCAATCAAACTACGGTGTAACTCCTTGCTTCGCGAGAAATGCTCGAATATCCGCGAGCGTTGCAGAGGCATTGAGGAATCCACCAGCTGGAACGCACATATCTTTATCGTCATACGATCCGTCTTCATTAAAGTCAACGACAATTGAACAATCCACGGTATCGTCCTGGTAGTTAACTCCGAGCAGTGACGAAACGCCAATGATTTCACCATCCGCATTCAGAACGCTGCTTCCAGACGAGCCGTGTGCAATTGTTGCGTCAAGTTTCATGTAATCCCA
>Ga0315899_10004018_pt1 | contig 15922 bp, 11 predicted proteins | sample LakEriMetagenome_2_FD_203518 | JGI IMG/M metagenome (GOLD analysis project Ga0315899, IMG submission 203518) | Freshwater fungal communities from buoy surface, Lake Erie, Ohio, United States - Buoy 4 MA112 | ecosystem: Environmental > Aquatic > Freshwater > Lake | place: USA: Lake Erie, Ohio... | reverse complement strand
TAATTGCTGTATTGTAGGCATTCTAAACCGTTTAAAATTTCGGACGGCAAAGGTAATGGCTGGAACTGAAAAATCAAAAAGTTTTAAAAAGTTTTCTCAAACTAGACGTAAAATATTGATTTTCAGGGCAAATACAAGGGTAAAAAAGGAGTAAATACTTGATTTGAAGGGCAAATAAAAGAAAGCTATCTGATTGATTTAGATTGTTTAGCCAAAAATAAGTCCCCTTTTTATGCATATTTCCAATTTCCGCTCGATTTGTCAAAATACGTCTTTTGCGCTAGCATTTACGGTTGCTTTTTTACTAATTAGCGCCTCCAATGTTGTTTTTGCGCAAATTTCCACCACGCCAAATAACTACCCCTACCCGGCCGTAAACTTTGTTTACACCCAAAACTTTTCCAATTTACCCGCGTCTAGCGGTTATGCAAGCGGCATATCTGGCAAGGGCCCCTATTATTTGGGAAGCATACACCCAGGTTTAACTGGTTTATTTATTGCGCAAACAAGTGGCATTAATGCACTACTCAATTTTGCCACCAGTTCTGGATCCAATGCCACTAGCGGCATATTTAGTTACGGCCCTGCAAATGGAGCTACAAACAATGCTACCAGAGGGCTTGGAAGCCTTGCGAGCAGCGCGGGCTCCTATATTTTTGGCATTGTTTTTACCAATACGTCAAACACGATTATCGATCAGTTTGAAATAGAAATTGCAGCTGCGCAGTGGCGAAAAGGCGGCAGTGGTAAAGCGGGCGAATGGACCTTTTCTTATGCAACAAGTCCAACAAATAATGTTTTAGATACGATTACAAAAAAAGTTGCAGCACTCAGTTTTTATTCGGTTCAAACAAGCACAGGATCTGCTGCCCTTAATGGACTTTTAAACATTAATCAGCAACAAAAAAAAGACACGCTATTTAATTTAAATTGGAAACCTGGCGAACAACTTATTTTAAAGTGGCAAGACAAAGATGACATTGGAAATGATGATGGCATGGCGCTGCAACAATTAATTTGCAAAGCACTTACCATGCCCGACAATACCGCCCCCACTGTGTTTGAGGTCATACCACCCGCCGCAAAAACCTACACCATAGGCGATACACTTACGGCTAAAATTATTTTTTCGGAACCTTGTTTTTTAAACGGCAGCTCTTTTACGCCTTACCTAGTAGCTACCATTTCGGACACTGCGAAAAACCTTTTATACACCAAAGGATCGGGCACCAACGAATGGCATTTTTCATACCGGATTAAAAATGGCGACCTCGTAAAAAATGGATTCAATGTGTATCCTGCCATCAATAGTGACACGGGCGCCATTAGAGACGCCGCTTTTAATGATTGCAACGGATTAATAATCAGCAACACCCGTTTCTTACATGTAAAAATTGACGCAGTAGCACCTGCTTTTATAGATAACAGCACATTACGCATACATAGCTGCAAACGCCCGGCAGGCATAACGCCTACAGCATTAGGTGTAATGCAAACAGATAGTAGCGAAACAATCATTTGGAAGTTAAAGACCCCTCCTACGCAGGGGGAAATTTTGGGCTTACCGTTTTCGAAGAAAACGGTAAGCGATAGTTCTTATCCAAGCGTTCTAACATTTATACCATCCAATGTACATGCAGGAATGGATAGTGCCATTATCGAAATATCGGACGGCATCAATAGCAGTTTTAAAAAAGTTTTATTTCAATTAGATAGCATAATTGTAGACAACACCATTACGGGAGATCAAATCATTTGTAAAGGTTTTGCGCCCATACTTTTTACAGGCAGTAATCTATCAACCACAAGCTATCATTGGCTTTTCAAAGAAGATACTGCTGTACAATTTAAAAAAATTACTGCCATTAACAATGCATATAATTATCAATGTGGCACATTACAAAGCAGTACCTTATTTAAAAGAATAGCCACCCGTTTTTCATGCACCGATACCAGTAATTTTATTCGTGTTCAGGTAAAAAATAATGGCTTATGGATGGGCGCGCAAAATGCGCTATGGCAAATAGGCAGTAATTGGTGTGGCGGCACCGTACCAGATAGTAGCACCCATGTTTTAGTGCAACAAGGCAGTCAAATTATTATTAGTGACGCATTTCCAAACCAGCTCAATACAGCTAAAACAATGATGTTGGACTCGCTTACCAACATTACTGTAAACGGCACATTACACTGGCCCACTGAAGTACTTGGCGCTGGCACCATTGATGCATCACGTGGAACTATCTACATAGAAAAAGACAGTGCAATTATTCGTCCAAATGTTTTTAAAAATGGCCGCATCCATACCCTACAAATAGACACAAAAAATAAAGTACAATTTTTAGATTCAGTGATTATTGAAAATGGCATCACCCTATTTAACGGCAGCTTACAAACAAAGCATATTACCATGCAAGCAACTGCGCAAATTAACCCCTCCGGCAATAACACGAAAATAATAGGCCCCGTTACCATTCATAAAATGTATCATCTACTAGAAGGGCAAACAAAATTATTATCACTACCCTTTTCAAAAACATCTAGTTTACAAAGCCTTAAAAATAGTATCGCCATAACGGGCAATAACCAATCCAGCACTGGTTTTGACAGCGCCATACACGATCACCCTTCTAGCTATTATTTAGATACTGCCTCCAACATTCATACACAATTAGTATTTCAACCATTTACAAAAATGGACAGCAGTTACCTACAACCCAACAGCGCCATTAAAATTTGGTTGTACCCAAAAAATAGTTTGAGTATACTAAACGAAACGCCTTTTGTTGAAACAAAGAAACAAGATGCATGGTTGGATGTTTGGGCAGAAGGCATACCCCAACATGGACCCTTAGAAATTGAATTTCCTACTCACCCATTAACGCGCTATTATTTAACCGGCAACCCATACCCTGCTAACATAGATATCAGTAAAATATCAAGTAGCAGCAGCATTGGAAAGTATTACTGGTACTGGGACGCAGGCCTTGGTGCCACTGGCAATTATACTGCTAAGGCATTTAGACATCCAAGGGTCATTCAAAAACTAGAAGGTTTTATTATTAAAAATACAGCGGAGACTGCTGGTTATTTATTCTATGAAGAACGAACCAAGTTTCATCAAAATGAAACACCCGATACCATTCGCTACAAAAATGAATACGCACATATAAGCCTAGCTCTTATGCAAGAAAATAGCTTATTGGATAGGCTCGAAATTTTAGGCATTGACAGCGCCAGTAGCCGATATGAAAAATGGGACGCAGAAAAAATAAACGAAAATAAAATATCACTTTATTCCATTTCGAGAGACAGCATGGCCCTTTGTATCGATGCAAGACCCTTTAACAACAACCTATTTATTCCATTAGGTGTAAAGTCCAACAAAACTGGCAAATACAAATTGGTATGCACCGGTTTTATTATTGCAAATGACATGGAAGCCTACCTACATGACAAACTATTAAATAGGTATCAAAAAATAATACAGGATAGCAGTTATACTTTTGAGATAAGCACAGACAGCACAAGTGCTGGAGAGAAACGTTTTGAAATTACTGGGCCACCACCACCCCCAAGGCAAGAAGATCCTATTATAGCAACTATTACACCCAACCCCGTACATAACCAATTAGGAATCCGTTATTCATTTAGAGAGCCCCTTGCATACCAAATATCCATACATAGCATAGATGGCACACTATTGCTAAACAAAACATTTGCCGCAAGTAAAAAAGGATTAGCAAACATAGAAGTACCTCACTTAAAAGCGGGCTCTTATGTTGCAGTAATTAAAGCAGGAAAAAACTATTTACTGAAACAGTTTATTAAACTTTAAACAACCAGTGGTGCGTATCTGGAGCAGTTGCATACCTGATAGCAGTGAGCCTGTCTTTTAATTCTTTGGCAACACCTGCCTTATCGGTATCGAAATGCATGCTATAATCTTTATAGCGCAGTTCTTTAATTTTTGAAATAGTAGCAGCTGTTCCAGTACCAAACACTTCATGTAAAATGCCTTGTTTTTGGAAAGCAATTAGTTCATCAATGGTGATTTTCACTTCCTGCACTTCCATACCCATTTCTTTTAAAACCGTGATAGCACTGTCTCTTGTAACACCCTCTAAAATGGTTCCTTCCGTTAATTCAGGGGTAACTACTTTGTTACCGATAACAAAAAACACATTCATGGTACCTACTTCTTGCAAGTACTTATGTTCAAAAGCATCGGTCCATAATACTTGATCATAACCAGCATCTTTTGCTTTTTGTGTTGCCAGCATACTTGCCGCATAATTACCCGCATTTTTTGCAAAACCAACACCACCAGGAGCAGCTCTTGTGTATGTTTCTTCAACATAAATTTTCATAGGGGTGCTATAGTAAGGCCCAGTAGGACTTAACAAAATCATGAACTTATAATTATCAGAAGGTTTTACGCCAATAACTGGATCGGTCGCAAACATAAAGGGTCTGATATATAATGAGTGATCCGACATTGCCGGAACCCAATCTCTATCCATATCAATAAGAAGGCGCATACCCTCCATAAATATCGCTTCTGGAACTTCTGGCATACACATACGCGCTGCAGAAATATTGAATCTTCTAAAATTATCTTGAGGTCTGAAAATGTGAACCTCGCCAGCATCACTCTTATATGCTTTAACGCCCTCAAAAATGGATTGCCCATAATGAAGTGCAGCCAATGAAGGATCAAACTGTAGCGGCTGATAAGGCCTAATCACCACATTTGTCCAAACACCATCAATATAGTCAGCTTCGAACATATGATCTGTAAAAACACGACCAAAAGGAATATTTTCGAGCGTTGTATTTGCTAACCTACTGTGCTGAACTTTTTCAATCTTTACGTCAAGTGCTGCTGCCATAGTTTTATATTTGGTGCAAAGAAACAAAAAAAATGAAAACTAACAATCGTTAATATTGTAAATCTGCTATGAATTCTGAAAATAATTTGCTTCCTCCCTTTGTTATAGCCTCTTTATATAAAGATGACCTCGTTTTAGTGGACGCTAAAGAGAGTAGCAAACGTCCTCTAACCACTGAAACAAAAAAGAGCGCGGCTACTACACCTGCTGTTGAGGATGTGCAACCTATAAAACCAATTGGTTTTTTAGGTGACAATCAAAAAAAGATAACCATCTTATTAAAAGACAGCTCAGCCGTTCATGTGGCAGACGAATCCTTACAATTTTTAACAGCCATTCTGGCCGCGTGCAAACTTAACATGGGCGACGTTGCCATTGTGAATATGGCCAATCAAACTATTAACTACGCACAAATAAAAACAGAACTACAACCTAATACTATTATTTTATTTGATATAACTGCGGCAAGCATTGCACTTCCTTTTGAAGTGCCGCAGTATCAAGTACAGCAATATGACAATTGTACCCTTTTATTTTCGGCACCATTACAATCAATGCTTGTAAAAACAGATGCAGCAAAATTAGAGAAAGGCAAACTTTGGAATGCACTTAAAAAGACATTTAATATCCAGTAGTCAATGAAAATAATTTTTGCAACCAATAATAAAAACAAGGCAGAGGAAATTAAACACCTTAGCCACCAAAAATTTGAAATTTTTACATTGCAAGAAGTGGGCATTGATATTGACATACCAGAACCACATGATACACTTGAAGCAAATGCTACAGAGAAATCTTCTACCATTTATAAGCTCACTAACGAAGCTGTATTTAGTGAAGATACAGGACTAGAAGTAGAGGCCCTTGGAGGCGCACCCGGTGTAAAATCTGCGAGGTATGCAGGAGAAGGCCGAAACATGCAGGACAATATTGATAAATTATTAGCTGAACTAAATAACAAACCTTCAAGAGCTGCAAGGTTTAGAACGGTTGTTTCGCTAATTATTGATGGAAAAGAATATCAATTTGAAGGTGTTTGCAATGGACATATTACTACCGCACAAGATGGCACTAATGGATTTGGTTACGATCCAGTTTTTATTCCAGAAGGCAGTAATACCACTTTTGCTAACATGGATATTTCAGAAAAAAATAAATTTAGCCACAGAAAAAAAGCAGTACAACAACTCATCCATTTTTTAAACGACTACGAAGCATAGATATGAACACAATAACTATAACTACACGCAAATTTTTTACTCGATTTGTATACCTGATTTTAATACAAATCATTGCTACTTCAACGGTTGATGCGCAAACCATTCCGCTCTACAAAAATAGTAGAGCTCCCATCAACGAAAGAGTCAAAGATTTGCTGGATAGAATGACGCCTACCGAAAAATTTTGGCAGTTATTTATGATACCTGGCGACATCAAACCGGGAGATGCACCAAAATATAAAGATGGACTGTTTGGATTTCAGGTAAGTGCTGCATCTGCGGGTGGAGAAGGCGCACAACAAATGCTGCAATACAATGCAACAGAAACAGCTGTAAGCCTTGCTAAAAAAGTGAATACCATACAGCGGTTTTTTATGGACAGCACCAGACTTGGTATTCCCATGCTACCTTTTGATGAAGCGCTACACGGCCTTGTTAGACAGGGTTCTACCATATTCCCACAAAGCATTGGATTAGCTGCTACTTTTAAAACAAGCACCATGGAAGCTGTAGCAGGAGCTATTGCTAAAGAATCAAAAATTAGAGGCATTAGACAAATACTTTCTCCGGTTATTAATATTGCAACTGACGTAAGATGGGGACGCACCGAAGAAACCTATGGAGAAGACCCTTTCTTGAGTAGCAAAATGGGGGTGGCTTACATGAAAACTTTAGAAGATGAAAACATCATTGCTACACCAAAACATTTTGTTGCCAATGTAGGCGACGGTGGAAGAGATAGCTACCCCATAGACATGAACGAAAGATACTTATCTGAAATCCACTACCCTCCTTTTAAAGATGCGGTGCAAAAAGCGGGCGCCAGATCTATCATGACATCCTACAATTCTGTAAATGGAAGTCCTGCAACTGCCAATGATTATTTATTAAATAATTTATTGAAAAAGCAATGGGGCTTTAACGGATTTGTGATTTCAGATGCTGGCGCCGTGGGCGGCGCCAATGTTTTACATTATACAGCAAAAGATTACCCAGATGCAGGCAAAAATGCTATGAATAATGGCCTAGACGTTATATTTCAAACAGCACAAGAACATTATAAATTATTTATCCCTCCGTTTTTAAATGGACAAATCAATCCCGAAAGACTTGATGATGCAGTTAGTCGTGTACTAAGAGCAAAGTTTGAACTTGGATTATTTGAAACGCCATACCTAGATATTAAAGCAACAGAATCTGCAAATTTTGAAGCTGCGCATAAAAAAATTGCATTAGAAGCGGCACTAGAATCGGTTGTTTTATTACAAAACAAAAATGCATTATTACCCATTTCAACTGCTACAGAAAGTATTGCCCTGATTGGCACAGACGCCACCGAAGCAAGACTAGGCGGGTATAGTGGACCTGGTACCAAAAAAGTGAGCATACTTGATGGAATGCTACAAAAATATGGCGCAAATAAAATTATTACTGCAGCTGGTCCGGGTCGAGATAATAAAAACTGGAACATCATACCAAGCAAATATTTGTGGACTACGCAAGCCAACCAAACACTAGAAGGACTTACTGCACAGTATTTTAATGGTATAGAATTTGGAAACAATCCTACCCTTCAAAGAATTGACAAAACCATTAATTTTCATTGGACCATCTCTACCCCCGATCAAGCAATTAATCCGGAATTCTTCTGTGCAAAATGGACTGGAAATATTAAAGCACCTAAAACAGGAACCTACAAAATAGGTTTATCTGGAAATGATGGCTTCAAATTATATATCAACAATCAACTCATCATTAACAATTGGGATAAGCAAAGCTTTCACATAAGCCTCGTTGATTATAATTTTACAGCAGGAAATAACTATCCCATTCGAGTTGAATTTAAAGAGCCAAATGGCAATTCAACCATCAAATTAATTTGGAATGTAGATGTCGTAAATACAGTAGAAGAAAAAATAAACGAAGCTGTTGCTATTGCACAAAAATCAAAAGTAGCAGTGGTTATAGTTGGACTTGAAGAAGGTGAATTTAGAGATAGAGCTTCTTTACAATTACCTGGCGAACAAGAACAGCTCATTCAAAAAGTTGCAGCCACAGGTACACCAACGGTTGTTGTGATTGTGGGTGGAAGCGCCGTAACCATGGGTAATTGGAGGGACAAAGTAAGTAGTATTGTAGACGTTTGGTACCCAGGTGAAGAAGGCGGACATGCAGCGGCAGCAGTACTTTCAGGCGCATACAATCCAGGCGGAAAACTACCGATTACATTTCCTATAAGCGAAGCGCAACTGCCACTCGTTTACAACCACAAACCAACAGGACGTGGTGATGATTATGAAAATTTAACTGGACTTCCTTTATTTCCATTTGGATATGGACTTAGCTATACCACTTTTGAATACAGTAATTTGATCATTGAAAAACCCATTGCAAAAAAAGGAGACCCAATAAATATTTCCTTTGTTGTTACAAATACTGGCAAACTTGCAGGTGATGAAGTTGCTCAATTGTACCTAAGAGATCAAATTGCTTCAGTAGCAAGACCTGTTCAAGCATTAAAAGGATTTGAGAGAATTCACTTAGCGCCTGGCGCATCCAAAACCATCAAGCTTACGCTACATCCCGAAGACTTTGAAATGCTAAACGAAAAAATGGAGACGGTTATTGAGCCAGGAGATTTCACTATTATGATTGGAAGTTCTTCTAGAGATATTAGACTTAAAAAAACAGTGACGCTTCAATAATATTAGCTGTTCCAAATACGCCAAGACTGTTCTGCCTGTTCAACAAACATTTGTTGACCATTTTGAATGGTAGCGCCCATTTGTTTTCCTTTAGCTAAAAACGTGGACTCTGCAGGGTTATAGGTCAAATCAAACAAATGATGAGCAGGCGTTAATAATTCGTAAGGGATAGCTGGGTAATCCTCGATTTTCGGAAACATTCCAAGGGGCGTTGTATTAATAATGAGCGTGTGTGCTGCCATTACAGAGGCGTCTAACTGATCGTAACTATACTGTTCACTGGTAGCTGTGCGCGATACATAGGTAAAAGCAATCCCTAGTTTTTGAAGCACATACACTATGGCAAGTGCAGCGCCACCCGTTCCTAAAACGAGTGCCTTATTATGCGAAGGCTTTAAAAAAGGAACCAATGAATTTTCAAATCCTATAACATCGGTATTGTAGCCAATTAATTTCCCATCCTCTATTTTTACGCAATTGCAAGCCCCTACTTCTTCAACAGCTTTTGAACGCTCAGTTAAAAAAGCAAGCACTTCTTTTTTATAAGGAATGGTAATATTAAACCCACACAAATCAGGATGGGCTTTTAAGATTTCATGCAAATCAGCAATAGAAGGAATCGAAAACCTTTCGTATATACAATCTTCGATCCCTTCTTCTGTAAACTTATGTGTAAAATATTGCGCGGATAATGAATGCGTTAAAGGATAACCAATGAGTCCGTAACGTTTCATAACTCGCTTACTTATTTAAGTATAATTCGAAAGTGTCGCCTCTAAGGCCTATGCGCATTGCTTCTAGGGCAATGATCTCGTGCGGTGGGATATTACCTAAATTCACATTGCAACCTATAAGCTCAAGGAAATACAATTGCTGAGCTTTTTGAGGCGCTTCCCAGATTATTTTCTCTTCAGGAATTTGTGTTAAAATTTCTTGAACCAAACCTTCACGCACTTCTCCGCTTCCTCTGTAAATACCAACATTACCTGCCTCACGTGCTTCTGCAATAACATAGGTAGCACCCGCTTCAAGCTCTGCTCTCATGAGTTCAATCCATTTGTAAGGAGGAATAATATGAGCAGCATCTTTACTACCCACCTCACTATAAATGGTAAAATGTTTGGCTAATTTTTCAATTAACCCACATTTTTCGGTGTGCGGAATACTAATAGATCCATCACTCACTTCCATATAGGTAATGCCGTAATCTTTGCAGACACTTATGTAATCATCTAATTGACCACGTACTAAAAAGGCTTCAAATAAAGTACCTCCAAAATAAAGTGGAATATTATATGACTGATAGGTTTCTATTTTTTGCTTGAGATTGGGTGTCACAAAAGAAGTTCCAAATCCCAACTTAACTACATCAGAATGAGGACCACCCACACTCATAAAATTATGCACTTCGTTTATACTTAATCCCTTGTCCATTACCATGGTTAAACCCGAAGTTCTTGGCTGCGCGGTACGTACTGGAATTTGAGATAAATTAAAATTCATAGTTCTAATTTTTTACTGAAATGCAAAAATAAGTTAAACAAATGACTTTTTAAGGCTGATTATAGGCGGCAAATCTTGATGATCCTACATTTTTCGTCGACGCTTAAGCCTGGCAATAACATCTACCACTTGCGTATTTTGAAGAATAGATGGTCTGATATCTATAAATTTTTTCAAAAGCTTAGGCGCAGCAATCATTGCCTGCTCTAGTAACAACAAACCCTCTTTTGATTTTCCAACTATAAATAAAATGGCGCTCTGATAAAATAAAAAAATGGGCTTGTAATCTGTGGCGATAAGTGCATTTTTACTTTGCAATAAAGCTTCATCAAAATATTCGGCAGTTAGCAAACAATTAATAAGCGCCTCCCAACCCGAAACATTTTTAGGCTTGTGTTTTACAACAACACCAAAGTAATGCACCGCTTCTTTGAATTGACCAAGGTTGGCTTTACACTCTCCCATCGCCAAATTATATTCTGTAATGGCACGGTGCATGCGCATTGCATTTTCAAGTTGCTTAACGGCAGGTTGCCACTGCTTTTCTAACATGTAAGTAACTGCAATCTTATAATAGAGCTTACTGTCGTCTGGATTTAAATGAACTGCTTTTTTATAATAAAACCTGGCTTGTGCAATCTTCCCCATTTTATGGTAACAATGGCCAATCGCCTCGTATATCACGTCTTCAGGCCTTGATAATGCTACTACTTTTTCAAGTACTTCAACTGCTTCTTTATATTTACGTAAACGCAAATATGCATCACCCATATTACGGTAGGCATAGTCAAATTTATCATCAATCGCAACTGCATATTGATACGCATCAATAGATTTTTCGTAGAGTTTTAATCCTTGATATGCAGCGGCCAAATTAAACCAAGCCAACTCACTATAAGGTAATTGATCAATTATTTTTTGATGCAACTTGATACTCTCTTCATTACGACCAGTGTAGTCTGTCCAAAAACAAATTTTATACAGCGCTTCTTCGTTTGCAGGTTCTTGTTCTAAAATGAGTACTAAGCAATCAAAAACTTTTTCGAAAGATTCATAATCATCGTATACATCTGCTAATTCAAAAAGAAGATCCACCTTTTCATCCCCATCAAATTTTTGTATGGCAGCTTCCAAAAGCTCGGCGGCTTTTTCTGGTTGATCAAGTGCTAAATAAGCATCCGTTTTTAAGATATATAAATCTATATCTGAGTTGTCATAGAGTTCTGATGTTTCTAAAATATCTAGCGCATCAAGGTAACGTTTATCAACTATCAGTAAATCAGCCTTTTTTATCATTAAAGCAGAGGCAAAAGGAAATTGAGCCAAACCAATTTCAACTGCTTCTAAAGCCTCTTTTACATTGTCTTTTTCGTCGAAATAGTCAATAATGCGCAAAAATGCGTCTTCTTCCAAAAATCGGTGCTGGCGGCCAAGCTTAAGATTCCGGTACTGCTGAAGCAGTTCTTTGAGGGATTCCCGGTCTTCTTGGTATCTATTTTGGCTCATTTTTGAAAGGAATTAACCTAAAATAGACCAAAAATCAAGGTTTTCCAACAATCCAGACAACAATTTATGAACATATCTGTTCTATTAATGATTTGGTAATTGTGAAATAATTAAGAATCCATACCTTTGCAGTAATGAAACGCAGTAAACTAATACTTACTTTAACCCTAGCTGTTACCCTTCTTGTTGGGGTGCAAACAGGTTATGCCGCGTTTACATTGAGTGGGGTTTCTACAGAAAAAAGAGGTAAGCAATCTAAGTTTACACTCAAAAATTTAACCTTACTTAATTCTAAAAGCTTATCCTATAGCTCACTTAAGTCAACAATGCAATACAAAAGCATTCAAACTTTAGGTCTGCAATTAAAAGGAAACAACAATACAGAAATGAATTCAATGCTTCGTTTTGATAACGGCAACAGTTCATTTGTATTTCCTTATAAGTTTAAAGTAAAAGTGCCTAAGTTTAAGACACCTAGTCCTACTAATAATTAATTATTAGTCTGCTCTACAGCTTTTCCCGATTATAATTTTATTGAATCATCTACCGCAATAACCCGGTAATCTTTTGTGGGTATATCAAACCTTGATGCAGACACTGGATTGTATAGATTCATTTGCGTAGCTCTAAAAACCGTTTTCCTGCCTGCTGCATCCTTCATTTCATAACCTAGTACAAACCCAGGTATATCTTTAAATAGATACTCATATTCTCTTACCGAAGGAATGATAGCGGAAGTATAATACACGACAACTTGAGTTTCATCTTTCAAATGTAATACCGCTTTTTTACAGGTGTAATCTAAAATAGAAATAGAGTCACTAGTCACTTGAATTTGAACACTATCTAGGGACGCATTCACCTTTCGCCACTGCGTTAAATTCAATGGCGTCATGTACTTATCTTCTCCAAAAGAACGTAGAATGGTAGCAGTTGACATTGTTTTATTATAAATAGTTGTTTGTGAATAAGCGGGGGCTACTAGATCTATGCGGGCATTATTGCTTTTGATATATACCGTTTTTGTTGCTTTCGCACGGATAGCCGCATCAGACGCTTCTTGTGATTCTACTTTATATACCACTGTACACTCCGCCACAATTCGCTGCTGCGCAAAGGCCATATTAAAAGCCAATAAACAAAATAATATCGATACAAATTCTTTCAAGTAATTCTATTTAAAAAAAGCCCTACTTACAACAGCAGGGCTTTTTATTTATTTTTTCTTTGCCGTTCTATCTTTCAAGTCTTGCAATTTTTTCTGACTGTCTTGCATTTGTTCAAAACGAGTTTGCCATTTACTTTTTGCTTTTGGCGTTTTGCGTTTTTCATCCATCTGTGCTAAAATTTTATCATGGTTGATAATATAATTTTGAATCACAAATTGAAGACCAAGGGTTACAATGTTTGAAACAGTGTAGTACCATGTTAATGCCGATGGCAATCTGTTAAAGATAAACAATAGCATGAAAGGGAAAATATAAGGCATGTACTTAAGCGCAGGATTGTCCTGTGTAGGCGTCATGCTCATATTGTAAATAGAAATTAAAAAGCTTGTTAGCACCGCAGTAATGGTAAACAAACTAATATGATCGCCAAAGCCTAATGGAATACTAAAAGGAAGTGTAGCAATAACATCATAGCTTGATAGATCCTTACTCCATAAAAAAGCCTGACCCCTTAGTGCAATATTGGAATTAAAGAAACTATAGAGCGCAAAGAAAATGGGGATTTGAAGTAGCGCTGGGATACATCCTCCTAAAGGATTTACACCCGCCTCTCTAAACAACTTCATTTGCTCCATTGCAAATCCTTGTTGATCATCACCAAATTTTTTCTTGATCGTATCAAGCTCAGGCTTTAACACTTTCATTTTAGCACCACTCAAATAACTACTATAGGTTAAAGGAGAAGTTACGAGTCTGATAAATAAAGTAAGCAACAATACAACCCAACCATAATTTGAAACAAAGCCAGCAAAGAAGTCAAATACTGGCATGATAATGTATTTGTTAATTGGGCGAACAAAAGAATACATATCTCTTCCTAGATTCACAATGCGATCCATTTCTGGTGCTTGCTTTTTAAGAATCTCAAAATCTGAAGGACCTGTAAACAATTGCAAGGCAACTTTATTAGTTGCTGCAAGCGGTAATTTGATTTGTAAATTGGTTTCTGTTTTGGCAAGCTTTTTAGAACTGTCTGTATAGCGAGACCAGTTTACAGCACCCGAATTGAAACTGTTTTTTGCAATAAGCGTGGTATTAAAAAACTGTTGCACCACACTCACCCACTGTACTGGCTTTTCAAATGTTTTTTCGTTATTCGCTGAAATATAATCGAACTCGTTTCCTTCTGAAAAACAAATATTAGACATCTGTCTTTCATACTCGGCTGTTCTTTCGAGTTGACTAGTTTCTGACAACCATTTAAAATTAAGTACTCCAGCCGTTAATAATTGGTTAGCCCCCACTAATTCAATATCCCAATCAAGTGCATATGAATTTGGATGTAACGTATAGGTATGAATAATTGAAGTTCCAGTAGCAGAAGCTATAACAAATTTGATAGAAGAAGATCCATCTGATGTTTTGGTGATAGCCGATGGCGTGAAATATAATTCAGAAGTTAGCGCTGATTTATTATCTGCTGTATTTACAGCGTACCCCATTTGGTTTTGTTGACCCAGAACAACTGCTGCACTATCTGCTGTCGAATATTTTTTTAGCGTTACACTTTTTACTTGACCACCCTTATTGGTTAAAACAACACTGATCAGTTCATTTTCAATTGTTACCGTTGTGTCTTTACCAAGTGCCGCCGCTACAAAGTTTCCTGCAGTAGCAATTTTAGCAATCGAGTCTCTTTGTAAAGAATCAATTTTAGCAGCTACAAGATCTTGCGGCTTTACGAGTTTAGCTTGCGCTTTAGCAATAGAATCTTCTTGTTGCTTTTTAAAGGCAACCAAAGCTGTTTGTTGTTGATTGGTATACCAGAAATAAGAAAAAAACAAGATACCTAACAAAACAAATCCTATGAGCGAATTCTTATCAGACTTCATACGTGTATTTATTGAAGGTCAAAGGTACTAGTTGAAACCTAGAATCATTGACCCCTCAGTTAAAAATTAAGGTTATTTAGCCGCTTTAGAGGCTTGATAGAGCTTTGCAGCTGCTAAAAAGCTAACAAAAAGTGGCGCAGGTACTTCAGCAGTGCTCTTAAGCTCTGGGTGATACTGCACACCAATAAAGAATGGATGATTGGGAAGTTCCACAATTTCCACTAAACCAGTTTCAGGATTTTTACCACTCGCAACAAGTCCAGCTTTCATAAACGCGTCATAGTAATCATTGTTGAATTCATAACGGTGACGGTGACGTTCTGTGATAGAAGTAGCTCCATAAATTTTATGCGCAAGTGTACCTGGTGTAATTTCACAAGGATATGCACCAAGGCGCATGGTTCCACCCATCATTTTAATTTTCTTTTGCTCCTCCATCATATTAATAACTGGATTAGAGGTAGTCGCATTCATTTCGGTAGAATGCGCGTCCGCTAAACCAAGTACATTTCTTGCATATTCAATTACAGACATTTGCATACCTAAACAAATACCAAAAAATGGTAAATTATTTTCTCTTGCATACTGCACGGCATGAATTTTTCCTTCGATACCTCTGTTACCAAAACCAGGCGCTACTAGTAAACCATCAAGGCCTTCTAATTTTTCAGCAACATTTTCCTGTGTCAAATGCTCACTATGCACGTTCACCACTTTTACTTTAACCTCATTAGGCGCACCTGCATGAATAAAGCTTTCTAAAATAGATTTGTAAGCATCTTGTAATTCAATATATTTTCCAATCAATCCAATACGTACTTCAGATTTTGGATGTTTTAATTTTTGTAAAAAGCCATTCCACTTATCTAAATTAGGCGCTCCGTATCCGTTGATATTTAATTTTTTCAAACAAATTAAATCAAGCTTTTCACGCAGCATCAAAAGTGGCACTTCGTAAATGGTGGAAGCGTCCATAGCTTCAATAACAGCTTCTTGTTTTACGTTACAAAACAGTGCAATCTTTCTTTTGATATC
>Ga0315899_10004016_pt1 | contig 15928 bp, 11 predicted proteins | sample LakEriMetagenome_2_FD_203518 | JGI IMG/M metagenome (GOLD analysis project Ga0315899, IMG submission 203518) | Freshwater fungal communities from buoy surface, Lake Erie, Ohio, United States - Buoy 4 MA112 | ecosystem: Environmental > Aquatic > Freshwater > Lake | place: USA: Lake Erie, Ohio... | reverse complement strand
CCGGTCGCTGAAGCCTTCCGCCGCATTGATGCGCTTTATGTGCCCTGGCACCGCACCCTGCGAGGTTTGCTGGCGGAGGCCCATCGCGCGCATGGGCAGGCTGTGCTGATCGATTTCCACTCCATGCCGTCGAATGCGGGGCGTGCAGAGCGCATCAAAGCAGACATTGTGCTCGGCGACCGGTTCGGCACCAGCTGCGACCCTGCAATTATGGAAGCAGCGGATGCGGCGCTGCGTGCCTTCGGCTATCAGGTCGCGCGCAACAAGCCCTATGCAGGGGGCTTCATCACCGAACATTATGGCGACCCGATGCAGGGCTGGCATGCGCTGCAAATCGAAATCAATCGCGCGCTTTATATGGATGAAGCAACGCTCGATTTGCTCGCTACCTTCAACGAATTGCGCCGCCATTTGCGCGAGATGCTCTGCGCTGTGACCGAAGCCATTGACGGCAGCCGCGATCAGGCGCTTGCGGCGGAATAAGCCTGCAAGGCTTGAAAAACCTGCATCAGATCGTAAGCTCTCACTTGTTTGAAAGCGCGCTTGCAGGAGCGTGCGCATTCATTTGCAACGTTTATTGGAGATGCGCATGGGCGATAAAAAGTCTTGGCGGAAATCGAAAATTGAAAGATGGCAAGACGAAAATACTGAATTGGAATTGTGGAGACTTGAGCAACAGAAAAAGTGTGATGAATGGTATTCAAACCTGCCAGCGGTGAAGGCCGGACGTGTAGTTTGCACTCCTTGGCCGCATTACAAGCCACCACCGAGAGAAATCTCAAAACGCTCTAGCAACGATGATTGCTGGGTTCTGGTGAGAAAACCGAGAACCAAAAAGCGCCTCTGGCCAGAGGACAGGCGGCGGCAGCCTGAGACTTCCTCAAGACAGGAGTTACTGAGGCAGGCGGAGGGCTACTATGGCCTCGGCCCCTTTCACGGCCTCACCCGTGCCGGGCTGGCCAAACATGGCCTCGCCCCTGAGCCAGAGTTGCGGCTGGTAATGACGGTCGACGGCGGTTTCCAGCCTTGGGGGCAAGCCTGTGCCAAAGCCAAGCCCCTGAAAAGAAAAGAGGCCGCGGTGAGGCGGCCCCAAGTCAAGGGAGGAAACGCCCAAGGAGGGCATTTACGCCCCGACATGCGGGACGCGAGGGGGATATGGCTGCAAAGCCTGAAGAATGCAAGAGGCTTTGTGGATAGATTCGCAATGTATGGGAAATCTGATGAGAGCGTGATCGGTTGTGAAGAACAATACAGGCGATCCGCGACCCTACGCCCAAAAAGAAAGGAGGCCGCGGCATTGAGCGGCGGCCCCAAGTCTAGGGAGGAAACGCCCAAGGAGGGCTAGCAACACCTCGGTGTTGCGTATCCTTTACATAATGTTGCGTCGCACAAAAATCAAGTCAGACTAAAGGATGCGACAGAACGTCGCACCTCCTGCCCTGCCACCCCTCATGTATGTCTGACAGCCTCTCGCGCATGAGGAGCCCTGATGAAGCCGGTCGATTTCACTCATTTCGTTGAAGATCTGGCCAAGGCCTCAGGAGAGGCGATCCTGCCCTTCTTCCGCACCTCCATCGGTGCCGACGACAAATCGCGCGGCGGCGTTTTCGATCCGGTCACGGAAGCTGACCGCGCCGCCGAGACAGCGATGCGCAGACTGATCAATGCCTCCTTCCCCACCCATGGCATCATCGGCGAGGAATTCGGCAATCAGCGCGAAGATGCAGAATGGGTTTGGGTGCTGGACCCAATCGACGGCACCAAGAGCTTCATCTCCGGCATGCCTGTTTGGGGCACACTCATCGGCCTGCAACATCAGGGCGTGCCCTGCTATGGCGTGATGAACCAGCCTTTCACGCGCGAGCATTTTTCAGGCGATGGCAAAAGCGCAACATGGCGCGGCATGGATATGCGCGGGCAGATGAGCGAGCGACGCTTGCACACGCGCCCCTGCGCAACACTCTCAACCGCGACCTTGATGACAACGCATCCAGCCCTGTTGGCTGAAGGAACGCTGGAACCTTATCGTCGCGTGGAAGAGCAAGTGCGCCTGTCGCGTTATGGCGGTGACTGCTACGCCTATTGCATGTTGGCTGCTGGCCATGTCGATCTTGTCATTGAAAGCGGCTTGAAACCTTTCGACATCGTCGCCCTTGTGCCCATCGTTGAAGGTGCTGGCGGTGTCATCACTAGTTGGGATGGTGGAAGCCCAGCCAAAGGCGGCGCCATCATCGCATCAGGTGACAAGCGCGTGCATGAAGAAGCCTTGAAGCTGCTCAATCGCTAAGCGTCGTTTCGCGCGCCACCAGAGAGCCCGGCACAAATTCATCAAACGCAGCCCAAAACTGCGCGCGGACCTCGTCGCGCTCTTGCAGGATTTCATGTTCAGCGCCGGGCAATGTTATCACGCGCCCGGCTTTCAGACGTTGCGCAAAACGCTCGATCGCACGCCCGCTCACGACACGATCTGCACCGGCATTGAAGACCAGCACCGGCACCGTGACGCGGCGCGGGAATTCAGGATCAGCAAAATCTTTCATCAAGCGAAAGGCTGCATTGATCCAGCCAATCGTCGGATCGCCCAGAGCCAGCCGATCCTCCAACGCCAAAATATCAGCGCAGCGCTTGTAGCGGCGCTCGTCTCGCGTCAGCACATTTTGATAGAAAGCCCGCATCAACCGCGCTTGCGATGTTCCACCGGGGATGAAGGCACTGCCAAGCCCGATCGCATCGAGCACTTCGGCTGTGACGCGCGAGAGCGTTGGAAAATGCAAGCCGTAAAGATCAATCATCGGCGCCGTCATGGCCAGGCGCGCGAAAGGTGAGCGGCCGGCGCGCGCTTGCGACAACAAGATTGCCCCACCCATCGAATGCGCAAGAGCAAACCAGGGCCGCGGACAGAAGGGGTCGATGATCTGTTGCATCAGCGCATCAAGATCGCGCTCATAGATCGAAAAGTCGTCGATATGGCCCTTGCGGCGATTGGAGAGTTCGCGACCGGAAAGACCTTGCCCGCGCCAGTCAAAGGCCACAACGCAGAGTTTGCGTGCGAGCAACTCGCCAATCGTCTCGAAATATTTTTCGATAAACTCTGCCCGCCCCTGACAGATCACCACCGTGCCGCGCGCTTCGCCCAATGGATGCCAGCGCGCCACGCGCAGATCGAGCCCATCGCGCGTGCGGATAGTGGCGACCTGAGCGCCGCCGGGAACGGGATTGTCCGGGGTTTCGATCAATTCCATGACGGAGACTTATAGCGTTACTGCAGGCGCCGACCACCGCCCCTTGCAAAAATTAAGTGCCATTCCCAAGTCAAACCTGCGTGGGCCACTCAAGGACGCGCCATCAGTCGGACGCCCGGTTGGGGCCGGCAGGCAAGCCAGGCGTTCTGTCGCTCAGAATGAGGATATGAACCATGCGTACATTCGATCTCTCCCCCCTCTACCGTTCGACGGTAGGCTTTGACCGTATGTTCTCCCTGCTGGATCAGGTGACGGGCGGCGACGTGGCTTCGACCTATCCCCCCTATAATATCGAGCGCACAGGCGAGACCGCCTATCGCATCACGGTGGCCGTAGCTGGCTTTGCCGAAAGCGACCTTGCGCTTGAAGTGAAAGACAATGTGCTCCTGATCCGCGGCTCCAAGGAGAACCGCGAAAATGAGCGCCAAAGCGAAGTGCTCTATCAAGGCATTGCAGCCCGTGCCTTTGAGCGCCGCTTCCAGCTGGCAGACCATGTGGAAGTCACGGGCGCCAGCCTCGAAAACGGCCTTCTCCATGTGGAGCTGATCCGCCAGATCCCCGAGGCGCAGAAGCCGCGCCGGATCGAGATCGGCGGCATCAAAGCCGTCGAGGCTCCGCGTCAGGCAGCCTAGTCAGGCAGTCGGCAATCAGCAGTTGGCAGTCGGAAACGTTCCCGACTGCCGACTCAGCACTGCTCAATCCAAAGGATTGATCGGCACGCCGTAGGAATAGCCAGGCCCTGTCTTGGGGACGAAGGGCTCCGCGGGCTTGGCAGGAGCGGCGGGTGATGCTGGGGCGGATGCCGCCTGAGCAGGCTCACTAGCCCCTGCCTTGGGCGCAGCGTCACGGCTCTGGGCGGGCTGGTTCTGGCGGGTACTGGGCAGGCTACGTGTAGAGGGCGCGCGCTCCTGCGGAGGCGTCGCCCCGCCACCTCCGGGAGAAGCCTCCGGCGGCGGGCCCAGCACCGTGCGCTGGAGCAAAGCACCATCAATAGGGTCCATAATGAGCCGCACTGGGCGACCGGCTGGGTCAATCGCTTCGGCAATATAGCCCTGCGGACCCCTGCGCAGCCTTGTCAGCTTGTAATTGAAACGCGCCAGCCTTGCTGCAATCGCTTCGGGCGGCAGAGGAGGCGGTGGCTCGGCCGAGGGAAAGCCGAAAAGCTGCATGAATTGGGCAGAGGCTGGGGTGACAGCAACTGACACGCCTAAAAGTGCCAGACCGGCAACGAGGGCGAGATGTCGGGACATTGCAGCCATGTGCTTCTCCTCACAGCCCTTTGTGCCAACGCTTTGCGGCGAAATTGGTCACAAGGGAAGCTGCGAGACCTCTTTGGCGATGCGCGCCAGTTTATCCACCTCCTGCGGCTTGGTGGCGAAAGACGTCACCATGCGCACGAAAATCTCGTCGGGACCGGGCGCCTCATCAGGCTTCAGACCGCGTGCGCCCCAATCATAATAGGAGGCCCCTTCCATCCGCAGCGCATTGTGGATACGGCGCGGCAGCACGGCGAAAATCTCATTGGCCTGTGTCCGCCATGGCAGGCGCACGCCCGGCACCTCGCGCAGCTGCTCCACCATCCGGTCGGCCATGCGATTGGCGTGGGAGGCAAGGTCCATCCAGTGCCCGCCTTCGAGATAGGCGCACATCTGGGCGGCCACAAAACGCGCTTTGGAGAGCGTCTGCCCTGCCCTTTTGCGGCGGAAAGCCATTTCGCGGGCGAGCAGCTTGTTAAAGACGATCACGGCCTCACAACAGAAAGTGCCGTTTTTCGTCGCACCAAAAGACAGAATATCCACCCCTGACTTCCAGCTCATCTCGGCGGGCGAGCAATTGAGCCGCACCATGGCATTGGCGAAACGCGCGCCATCCATATGCACATCGACACCGGCCCCGTGAGCTTCATCGCAAAGCGCCTTCAGGCTCGAAAGCGAATAGATGGTGCCGCATTCGCTGGCCTGGGTCAGCGACAGAACCGAAGGCTGGACCTGCTTGACGAGCCCGCGCGGAAAACGCCGCAAGGCGGCCTGAAAGCCATCCAGCGCGATGAGCCCCTTCTCGCCCGCAATGGTCACCAGCTTGGCACCGCCGGTGTAGAATTCGGGCGCGCCGCATTCGTCATTGGCGATATGGCTTTCAGCGTGACAGAACACCGCACCAAAAGGCGGGCAGGCCACCGACAGGGCCAGAGCATTGGCTGCCGTACCGGAAGGCACCAGAAACACCGCGCAATCCGTCTCAAAGACTTCCCGCAAGCCGCGCTCAGCCGCTGCCGTCCAAGGATCTGCCCCATAGGGCAAAGCCGCGCCGCTATTGGCCTCAACCAGCGCTGCGAACACCTTTTCAGAGGCTCCGGAAGAATTGTCGCTGGCAAAATCCATGGCCCCTCGCGGCATCAAATCAGTGCTTCTTTTTGGACGCGAAGCGCGCCCGGTTCAAGACGTGATGAAAAGCCCCTAACAAGCCTGCAAAACAGCGCTCCACCCGCTTGTGCGCCCCATATAAATCTGTCATGTTCGCGCGCCGTAGATAGGACAGCGTTGCTGACCATTTTACGGAAACGGGCTCCCCATTCAAGACATCTGGCTCGGTCGCTTCGGAACGCGGCTTGCAAGCCGGTTTTGGCCTTCTGGCGAGTGGGGTGCGCGAAACGAAGCCTAGCTCGGCGCGTGGCGCTGAACGGAGCACATCATGGACGGGCACGACAACAGGGGATTGGAGCGCGGACACACCGAAATAAAACCGGTGACGTCCAAACGCACGTCTTCGCCCGTATCTATAGCGACACCCGTTTCTGCTGGAGCCACTGCCATGTCTGGCCCGATTTATGATCCGTCCATGCCCGAAGCTCAGGGCCTCTTCGATCCCGCGCTGGAGCGAGATTCCTGCGGCGTTGGCTTCATCGCCAATATGCATAACAAGAAGTCACATGAGATCGTGCAGCAGGGCCTGCAAATTCTGCTCAATCTCGATCATCGCGGCGCGGTTGGGGCAGACCCCAAGCTGGGCGATGGCTGCGGCATTCTCGTGCAGATCCCGCATATATTCTTTGCCGAGGAATGCGGCAAGCTGGGGATCAAGCTTCCTGCTGAACGCCACTATGGCATCGGCCAGCTCTTCATGCCGCGCGACGCCAAGGCGCGCGCTGAAGCCGAAGAGATCGTAGCCAAGGCGCTTGCTCAGGAAGGGCTGACCCTGCTCGGCTGGCGCGATGTGCCGGTTGATAATTCTGATCTGGGTGAAGCGGTGAAGGCCGTTGAGCCCGTCATGCGTCAGGTCTTTGTGGGCCGCGGCAGCACCACCAAGGATGAAGATGGCTTCGAGCGTCAGCTGTTTGTGGCACGCAAGGTCATCTCCAACAATATCTACGCACTCGCCCGCAAGGAAATGGCGGAATTCTATCCGGTCTCCATGTCCTGCCGCACCATCGTCTATAAGGGCATGGTGCTCGTCAGCCAGCTCGGCTCCTATTACAAGGACCTCGGTGACAAGCGGTTTGAAAGCGCGCTGGCCCTCGTGCATCAGCGCTTTGCCACCAACACATTCCCAAGCTGGCGTCTGGCTCACCCCTATCGCATGGTTGCGCATAATGGTGAGATCAACACGCTGCGCGGCAATGTGAATTGGATGGCCGCGCGTCAGGCCTCTGTGGCCAGCGATCTCTTCGGCGACAATATCTCGAAGCTCTGGCCGATCTCCTATGAAGGCCAGTCAGACACGGCTTGCTTCGATAATGCGCTCGAATTCCTCGTGCAGGGCGGTTACTCGCTCTGCCATGCTGTGATGATGCTCATCCCCGAAGCTTGGGCTGGCAATCCCTTGATGGATGAAGATCGCCGCGCCTTCTATGAATATCATGCCGCACTGATGGAGCCGTGGGACGGTCCTGCCGCCATGGCCTTCACCGATGGTCGCCAGATTGGTGCAACGCTGGACCGCAACGGCCTGCGCCCCGCACGTTATGTCGTGACTGACGACGGCGTTGTCGTGATGGCCTCCGAAGTGGGCGTGTTGCCGATTCCAGAAGAGAAGATCGTCACCAAGTGGCGCTTGCAGCCCGGCAAGATGCTGCTCATCGACCTTGAACAGCATCGCATCATCTCTGACGATGAGATGAAGAAGACGCTTTCAACCGCTGCACCTTATGGCAAGTGGCTGAAGAACACGCAGATCGTCCTCGAAGACCTGAAGCCCGTTGAAGCGCGCGCAGCTCGCACCGATGTGTCGCTGCTCGATCGCCAGCAGGCTTTCGGCTATACGCAGGAAGATCTCTCAATCCTGCTTTCACCCATGGCGGTGACGGGTGAGGAAGCTGTCGGCTCGATGGGCACGGATACGCCAATCTCCGCGCTCTCCAACAAGGCGAAGCTGCTTTATACTTACTTCAAGCAAAACTTCGCGCAGGTAACGAATCCGCCGATCGACCCGATCCGCGAACAGCTCGTCATGAGCCTCGTCTCCTTCATCGGCCCGCGTCCGAATATCTTTGACCGCGAAGGCAATTCCAAGCGCAAGCGTCTGGAAGTGCGCCAGCCGATCCTGACCAATGAAGATCTCGAAAAGATCCGCTGCATTGGCCATCTCGAAGAAGTCTTCGACACCAAGACGCTCGACATCACTTATGCGGCCGAGCGTGGTGCTGAAGGCATGGAAGCCATGCTGGAGCGTCTGTGCGAGCGTGCAGAACAGGCCGTGCGTGGTGGCTATAACATCATCATCCTGTCGGATCGCATGGTGGGGCCTGATCGCTTGCCGATCCCGGCTTTGCTGGCAACCGCCGCTGTGCATCATCACCTGATCCGCAAGGGTCTGCGCACCTCGGTGGGCCTTGTGGTTGAAACAGGTGAAGCACGCGAAGTGCATCACTTTGCATGTCTCGCCGGCTATGGCGCAGAAGCGATCAACCCCTATCTCGCTTTCGAGACCCTCGCTTCCATGGCGAAGGAGTTCCCGGAAGAGGTCGATGAATATGAAGTCGTGAAGCGCTTCATCAAGTCAATCGACAAAGGCCTGTTGAAGGTCATGTCGAAGATGGGCATCTCGACCTATCAGTCCTATTGCGGCGCGCAGATCTTCGATGCCGTAGGCCTGGCGAGCGACTTCGTGAAGAAGTATTTCACTGGCACAGCCACGACGATCGAGGGCGCTGGCCTTGCCGAAGTCGCACAGGAAAGCGCCGAGCGTCACCGCGATGCCTTTGGTGATGCGCCGGTCTATCGCACCGCGCTCGATGTTGGTGGCGAATATGCCTATCGTATGCGCGGCGAAGCCCATGCATGGTCGGCGCAGTCGGTGTCGCTCTTGCAGCACGCGGTGCGTGGTAATGCGCAGGACAAATATCGTTTTTACGCCAAGCTCCTCAATGAGCAGGATGAGCGCTTCCTGACCATCCGTGGCCTCTTCCGCCTCAAGGGCGCTGAAGAAGATGGCCGCAAGCCAGTACCGCTCAATGAAGTCGAGCCTGCCGTCGATATCGTAAAGCGTTTCGCGACCGGCGCCATGTCCTTCGGCTCGATCTCGCGTGAAGCGCATACCACGCTGGCCATTGCGATGAATCGCATCGGCGGCAAATCCAATACGGGTGAAGGCGGTGAGGAATCTGATCGCTTCAAGCCCATGCCCAATGGCGACAGTATGCGCTCCGCCATCAAGCAGGTTGCCTCTGGTCGCTTCGGTGTGACGACGGAATATCTCGTCAATTCCGACATGATCCAGATCAAGATGGCGCAGGGTGCAAAGCCCGGCGAAGGCGGCCAGCTGCCTGGCCATAAGGTCGATGCAGTCATCGCCAAGGTGCGTCACTCGACGCAGGGCGTGGGCCTCATCTCCCCGCCCCCGCATCACGACATCTATTCGATTGAAGATCTCTCGCAGCTCATCTTCGACCTGAAGAATGTGAACCCCACATCGCAGGTCTCGGTGAAGCTCGTCTCGGAAGTGGGCGTTGGCACGGTTGCGGCTGGCGTCTCAAAGGGCCGCGCCGATCACGTCACCATTTCCGGCTTTGAAGGTGGCACCGGTGCTTCGCCACTCACCTCGATCAAACATGCCGGTAGCCCATGGGAAATCGGCTTGGCCGAAACCCATCAAACGCTCGTCCTGAACCGCCTGCGGTCGCGCATTGCGGTACAGGTTGATGGTGGTCTGCGCACCGGTCGTGACGTTGTGGTGGGCGCGCTGCTTGGCGCGGATGAGTTTGGCTTTGCAACAGCCCCGCTCATTGCCGCTGGCTGCATCATGATGCGCAAGTGCCATCTCAACACCTGCCCGGTCGGTGTTGCCACACAGGACCCTGTGCTGCGCAAGCGCTTCGTCGGCCAGCCTGAACATGTCATCAACTTCTTCTTCTTCGTTGCTGAAGAAGTGCGCGAGATCATGGCTTCCATGGGTTATCGCAAGTTCGATGAAATGATCGGCCAAATGCAAATGCTCGACAAGAGCAAGGCTGTTGAACACTGGAAGGCGCGCGGCCTCGACTTTGGCAAGCTCTTCCACAAGCCTGTGACCAGCGTGCCGACGCCGATCTTCCACACCGAGACGCAGGACCACGGTCTTGAGAAGGTGATGGACAACAAGCTGATCGAAAAGGCTCGCAAGGCCATCGACACCAAGACGCCTGTTGTGATCGAAGGCACCATCTCGAATGTGGATCGCACCACCGGTGCAATGCTGTCAGGTGAAGTGGCGCGCAAATGGGGGCACGAAGGTCTCCCCGACAATACGATCCACATCAAGCTGAAGGGCACGGCTGGCCAGAGCTTCGGCGCCTGGGCTGCGCATGGCGTGACGCTTGAGCTTGAAGGTCAGGCGAATGATTATGTCGGCAAGGGCCTGTCGGGTGGCCGCATCATCGTGCGCCCTGCCCCGGAAGCCAAGAAGATCGTGCCGCATGAATCAATCATCGCCGGCAACACGCTGCTCTATGGTGCGATCTCAGGTGAGTGCTACCTCTCCGGCGTTGCAGGCGAGCGCTTCGCAGTGCGTAACTCCGGCGCGATCGCAGTTGTCGAAGGCACCGGCGATCACGGTTGCGAATATATGACAGGCGGCATTGTTGTCGTGCTCGGCAATACGGGTCGCAACTTCGCAGCCGGCATGTCGGGCGGCATCGCCTATGTGCTCGATGAAGACGGCACATTCGAAAAGCGCTGCAACCTCGCAATGGTCGAATTGCAGCCGGTCGAAGAAGAAGAGGTATTGAACCAGCGCCTGCATCATCAGGGCGGTGATCTTCAGGGCCACGGTCGCGTGGACATCATGAAGGACATGACGCGCTTTGATGCGGAACGCCTGCATCAGCTGATCTCGAACCATGCCCGCTACACTGGCTCCAAACGCGCGCAGGAGATCCTCGCTGATTGGGACAATTACAAGGGCAAGTTCCGCAAGGTCATGCCGGTCGAATATCGTCGCGCTCTCGCCGAACTGATGGCTGAGAAGCAACTCGCAGCTGCGGGGGAATAATCATGGGCAAGGTTACAGGCTTTCTTGAAATTGATCGTCGTGACCGTCGCTATGCGCCGGCCTCTGATCGCATCCGCCACTATAAGGAATTCGTCATCCCGCTGAGCGAGGAGGCGACGCGCGACCAGTCTGCGCGCTGCATGAATTGCGGCATTCCTTATTGCCACAATGGCTGCCCGGTGAATAATCAGATCCCGGACTGGAACGATCTGGTTTATCACGGCAACTGGGAAGAGGCGGCGCGCAATCTGCACTCCACCAACAATTTCCCCGAATTCACCGGCCGCGTCTGCCCCGCTCCCTGCGAGGCGTCCTGCACGCTGAACCTCACCGACACACCTGTCACTATCAAAACAATCGAATGCGCGATTGTGGATCGTGCATGGTCAGAAGGCTGGCTGAAGCCGGAAGTCGCCGCGAAGAAAACGGGCAAGAAGGTTGCTGTTGTCGGCTCCGGCCCTGCGGGCCTGGCTTGCGCGCAGCAGCTCGCCCGCGCAGGTCACGATGTTCATGTCTATGAGAAGCACAGCAAGGCTGGTGGTTTGCTGCGCTATGGCATTCCCGACTTCAAGATGGACAAGCATCTCATCGACCGTCGTGTCGAGCAGATGACGGGCGAAGGCGTGACCTTCCTCTACAACAAGAATGTCGGCGTTGATGTGAAGATCTCCGACCTCGTGGCGCAATATGACGCGGTTGCTCTGGCTGGCGGCGCAGAAAAGCCTCGCGATCTGCCGATCCCCGGCCGCGAGCTGGCTGGCGTGCATTTCGCGATGGATTTCCTGCCGCAGCAGAACCGTCGTGTCGGCAATGAGCCGATTGGCACCAATGAGCCGATCCTCGCTGGCGGCAAGCATGTCGTCGTCATTGGCGGCGGCGACACGGGTTCAGACTGTATCGGCACCTCGGTGCGTCAGGGTGCGCTCTCTGTGACACAGCTTGAAATCATGGCGAAGCCGCCTGAGAAGGAAAACAAGCTTCTCACCTGGCCCGAATGGCCCTTGAAGCTGCGCACATCCTCATCGCATGAAGAAGGCGCCGAGCGTGACTTTGCTGTGAACACGGTTGAGTTCATCGGTGAAGGCGGCACGGTGAAAAAGCTGCGTTGCGTGCGCGTGGATGGCAAGTTCCAGCCGATCCCCGGCACGGAATTCGACCTGAAGGCTGATCTTGTTCTGCTTGCCATGGGCTTCGTCTCGCCCATTCATGAAGGCATGATCAAGGATCTCGGCGTCAATCTCGACCAGCGTGGCAATGTTGCAGCAGACACGCTGCAATATAAGGCTTCGGTGCAGAAGGTCTTTGCTTGTGGCGATATGCGTCGCGGCCAGTCGCTCGTCGTATGGGCGATCCGCGAGGGCCGGCAATGCGCCCACTCAATCGACAAGCATCTCATGGGTGCAACCTCTCTGCCGCGCTAAGCGACAGGCAGATAAAACACACAAACGCCGCGCCTCATCAGCGCGGCGTTTCTCATTGCGGCACCACCGCCCGATAGAGATGCCATGTCGCATGGCCGAGAATAGGCAGTACGACAGCAAGACCCACAAGGAATGGCAGGCTTCCCACAAATAGCAGAAGGGCCACAATGAAGCCCCAGGCCAGAATCGGCCCCGGACTATGTGTCATGCTGCGCATCGAGCAGCGCATCGCATCGCCCATGCCGACACCCTTGTCGAGCATCAGCGGAAAGGAGATGACACTGATCGACAAAACGAGCGCGGCAAAACAAAGCCCCACCAGATTACCAATGACAAGGAGCTGCCAACCTTCTCTGGTTGAGAGAACACGCCCCAGAAGATCCGCGAAGGAGCTGGGCGCTGTTGCCAAGGTTTGCGAATAAATGATTTGTGCCAAAGCGAGCCAGGTAATGAAGATTGCCATCAGCAGCCCGCCCAGACCCAACATGGCTGAAAAATTCGCACGGCGCATGACGCCGAATGCTTCTCGCCAGTTGATCTCTCGTCCCAGCTCACGCTGGCGGCTGATCTCATAAAGGCCCAGCGCAGCAAAAGGCCCGATCAGCGCGAAGCCAGCCAACAATGGATAAAATAGCGAGATCACATTCTGCCCCACTGTCGCAAAGGCCAACAGGATGCCGATGATGGGATAGATCGCCATCAGAAAAATCATATGGGTTGGCCTTGCCTTGAAATCCTCAAAGCCAAGGCGCAGGGCGTGCCCCACATCTTCAAAACCGATGCGCCTGAGCACCGGCAAGGAAGGTGCCGCGCGCACCATTGTGTCGTGCAAGGGATAAGAGCGAGCCAAGCCTGCCTCCCGCTGCGGCGCGATGCCGCCTTGCTAGAAAGCTGGAAGGCGCGCCCGACAGGGCAAGGGGTGACATCAAAAAAGACTGAAGATGCAGGCGGCTAGCTAAGCCGTTCGCTTTTGGTGAAGAAATGTTAAAACTCTTGGGTCAGGCTCAAGCCAATCGTGCTTTGCGAGTCACCCGATGAACGACCTGAACATTCCCTGCCTGACTTTCCGACCCAAGGCGCCCATTCGCGGCGGCTATGACATGAGTGCGGGACAGACGTTGCGGGCTGGCATCGTCATGGGCCTCTTTTGCGCGTTCTTCCTGATTGTCTCCTGGCTGCCAGCACGCGCGCAATCAAATGAAGCTGCGCAGTTTCGCGCTTATGTGTCGAGCCTGTGGCCAGAAGCACAAAAGCGCGGCATTACGCGGGCCACCTTTGATCGCGCCTTTCAGGGCGTGACGCTTGATGAAAATGTCATCAGCAAAACCCGCAAGCAACCCGAATTCACCCGACCGATCTGGGACTATATCAACAGCGCCGTCTCACGCTCGCGGATCGAGACCGGCAAGGTGAAGGCCAAGGAGCTGGAACCCCTGCTTACACGCATTGAGAACCAGACGGGCGTTGACCGTTATGTTGTCCTCGCCATTTGGGGCATGGAAACGAATTTCGGCAGCTTCACTGGCAACACGCCTGTCATTCGTGCATTGGCGAGTTTGTCCTTTGCAGGCTATCGCGGCGATTTCTTCAAGAAGGAATTGCTGACAGCACTGGAGATCCTGCAGGAAGGCCATGTCGGCCTTGCCGACTTCAAGGGCTCATGGGCCGGCGCCATGGGCCAGACGCAATTCATGCCCTCAAGCTTCCAGCGCTTTGCGGTCGATTTTGACCGCGACGGCCGCAAGAATATCTGGTCCAATGTCGCAGATGCCTTGGGCTCCACCGGCAATTACCTGGAGAAGAATGGCTGGATCCGTGGTGCAACCTGGGGCTATGAAGTGATTGTGCCAAATGGCTTCGATTATTCGCAGGTCAACAGCACAAAATCCTTCGGCACTTTCGCACGTCAGGGCGTGCGCCGCGCTGACGGAGATCCGATGCCCGTTGAGCCGGCAGCAACGCTTGTTGCACCGGCAGGTGATCGCGGCCCCGTCTTTCTCCTGACCGAGAACTTCAAAGTCATCCGCCGCTACAATAATGCGCTGTCTTATGGCTTGGGCGTCTCGCTTCTGTCAGACCGCATCTCAGGTGCACCAGGACTCATGACGCCCTGGCCCAACCAGCAGGAAGCGCTGCGCTAAAGTCAGGACTGACGCGCAGCCGCCCGCGCACTATATTGGGCTCATGCGCAAGTTGTTTTTGTCCTGCTTCAGCTTTGCCATTGTCATCGCGGCGATGACGATGACAGAAGCCTCTGCGCAAGAAGAAGGCCCCGGCGATTTCTTCCGGCAAGAGCTGCAAAGGCAGGAGCGCACCGCACCGGTTCAGCAAAGACCCACGCGCCTCATCCGCCGCGCTGCACCCTTGCGTGGCTTTGCTGTAGAGGCCCCGGACGGGGACGCCAAAGCAACACAGGATGATCCACGCAATCCAGCCGTCACAGAAGTAGCGCCCGCGCAAGATCAGAGCTCCCCCGCTGCGGCTACAGAGGCAAGCGAAACATTCAAGCTTGCTGTCATCGGTGACAATATGAGCAGCCTGCTCGCGCAGGGCTTGATTGACACCTTTGCTGATCGGCGCGACGTCATCATTTTACGCCGCTCGCGCGATGGCTCTGGTCTCGTGCGCAACGACTGGTTTGACTGGATGAAGGCCGCGCAAGACCTGCTGAACAGCGAGAAGCTCAACGCAGTCGTCCTGATGATTGGCAGCAATGACCGACAAGCCATTCGCGATGGCAATGTCTCTGTTGAGCCGCTGTCGCCTCGCTGGAAGGAGCTTTACACCCAGCGCGTTGAAGCGCTCGCAACAAAATTCAAGGAACGAAAGATCCCCCTCATCTGGGTGGGTCTTCCCGTCATGCGCTCAGAGCGCTTCTCTTCTGACATGCTCGCCATCAATGAGATCACGCAGGAACAGGTCGAACGCAGTGGCGGCATTTATGTCGATATCTGGGATGCTTTTCTTGATGATCGCGGACAATTCACCAATTACGGCCCCGATGTGAACGGGCAATTCCAGCGCTTGCGTGCAGCAGATGGCATCCACTTTACCCGTGGGGGGGCGCGCAAGGCAGCCTATTTCGTTGAAAGCGAACTAAAGCGGCTGATGAGTGATGCCAAACCGCAAATCGACCCAGCGCTCACCACCATTGATCCACATGTGACACGAGAGCCGCCACCGCTCGCCCCTGCCGCTCGACAGGAGTTGCCGCAGAGCGCAGACCCACTTGCAGCCTTGCCTGCGCTTGCACCCATTCCCGACGTCTTCATTCCTGTGAAGCCTGCGGCAGGACAGGTCTTGCCCCTGACAGGTCCGGTGAGCGCCAAAGGCGGCGAGCTGGCAACACCTCGGCGCAGAAGCAATGCGACTGGTGAAGCTGATGCGCTGATCGACCGCACACTTGTGCAAGGGCGCCCCGTAGAACCACGTCCGGGTCGCGCAGATGATTTCAGCTGGCCACGGCGCTGAACAACATCACGCGCAACTTTCATCATTTCGACGAGTTTTCCGTGCAACAGCACAGCCACATCGTCGGATATGAGACCCATGCGCCAACAGCTTCTCTTCGCTTCAGGCCTATTCGCGCTTTTCATCACAACGCCCGCTCAAGCGCAGTGGCTTTACGAACCCGGCTGGCGCGATCCAGCCCCCATTCCACGCGCCAATATCGGTACGCAAGGTCGCGCCTTGCCGCCTCATCTCTATCGCGACCCTCGTTACGTCGAGGATGATTATCACGTGCTTCCGCGTCAGCGTGGGAGTGCGCGCAGCAGCGGCACTCACATGGCCTCACTGCCG
>Ga0315899_10004015_pt1 | contig 15930 bp, 15 predicted proteins | sample LakEriMetagenome_2_FD_203518 | JGI IMG/M metagenome (GOLD analysis project Ga0315899, IMG submission 203518) | Freshwater fungal communities from buoy surface, Lake Erie, Ohio, United States - Buoy 4 MA112 | ecosystem: Environmental > Aquatic > Freshwater > Lake | place: USA: Lake Erie, Ohio... | reverse complement strand
AACATGCGCGCCACCTTCGAGCCAAGTGGCTCCAGGTGGACGACTCCGTGTCATCAAGCTCCAGACCAGAGCCTTGCTCCCTTCCGCCACAGTAATTGCCACATCAGCCCGAATCGCCGGGATGTACGCGTGCTGGTCAAACTTGGTGCTGCACCCCCGCCTGATGCATTCATTAGACCGGATCCGGGTGGTGCAACTGGATGGCTCTAGAGCTCATGGCTGGGTCCTCCAAAGCTTGCCCTCCTCCTAGACGAACAAAAACATCAGCCCAACAGCTATTGGACATTCTGCAGGGTGCCCATCTTCTGCCTCAGTGTCTGGATCAGTTCTAGGTGAAGCAGATTGCCATGTCGCAGGCTCCCCCATGCAGCCGGAAGGCTGGGCTCCTGCGGGATGACGTCACTCGCAGGGACCCAGCCATCGTCGGAGAACCTCAGACAGGGGGCATCTTGACGCATCGAATTGTCAAGACACCAAGCGCTCCGCTGTCAAATGAACCTCCTGTGACCTGAGTATTGTAGTCCTCGCTCGCAGGTGTAAATAAGCAGGTGTTGGTCTTTGAGCCCCACGGACAATCCCAGTAGAGGTGTCCAATGTGAACTTGTCCATCAAACAGATCGAAAGAGCCTTCGGTTCCCGATGGGGACGACTCTCTACCGCAAGTACAAATTTTGGCTTCACTACCGGTACTTGCGGTTTTTCCGTTGATCTGATCAATCATTACCTCATTGTCTTTATTTTGACAATCGTAGAATTTACCCCACTGAAGAACAGCGTCTCTAATGGTTATCGTCAAGGCTCCTCTTGCCTGGATGACAAAAGTGGCCCATTGAGCGTAAGCCATGTGCAAAAAGGGAGAGCGGTATGAGGATACAGAGTCGAATCAGTGTCGAATCAGTATCTTCATGCAAGGTAGCGACATGACCGAGGGGGGATACTCGTCTTTCAGAATGTCTTCCGCTCGCCTCTTCCACTGTGCTCCTTCAGGATGCTGATTCTCACTTCAGCGGCTTGGGTGGACTCGCCGATGCAGGCTAGAGGTGGTCCAAGCCTCGTCGCCATCAACCCGACTCAGCGGCGTTTTGTGTTGGAGCTGGTGGGCGATGTAGAGAGCCTTCTCACCGCTGCAGCACCTCTGGCTCTCCAATAAGCTACGAAGACAGGGGAACTCCTCGGGTAGAAGTTGAACGCAAAAGTCGATTCGGCGACATCGTCTCCATGATTCATCTGCCAGATGAAGCCAATGATCACCCAGTCGCTTAGTGGGATCTTCTCGGCATTGAAGTTGGGCGCCGGCAGCTATTTTTCTGCCCGAACCAGCTCGCGGACTTCACTCAGCACTCGTTCCAACTGCATCTGGCCCACACCAGAATCGCAGACAACACGGATTAAAGTGGTAGCGGCACAGGTGAGCAGGGTGTCGAACCACTTGCCACGCTTAGCATAAATTCTTCTCCATTTGCCACATGCACTGCCAGGACAATGGACTCCTGTGCGAGGCCACAGCGCAGCTTCACCTGAGCATGAAGTATGCCTGCCAGCTGGAGGAGAGGTACGCCTGCTGCTTCTGCTGCAGCGTCAGCAACACAGCTAGCATCCAGGAGCCATCTATCATTGTGTGGCTTATCAAGCATAGGCCACGGTTTTCATCGACATGATTACGAAGTCAATCCTTCGCTTAGCCATGCGCTGCTTACGCCTTTCTGATATTATTTTCTCGCGATTCAGACAGGGGAGGCCGATCTCCCCTCAGGCAGACATGGCGACGGATCCGGATGAGGGGATCCTGAATCGGGTCGCGGATTACACGATGACCAGCCGTTCAAGGCAACAGGCCATGATTGACGCGGTACGTTATATCTGTGCTCGCAGACTTACGGGTTCGATTGTGGAATGCGGTGTTTGGCGTGGAGGTAGCAGCATGTTGGCGGCACTGGCGCTGGCTCAACAACAGGAACTGGACCGGGATCTCTATCTTTTCGACACGTTCACTGGCATGACAGAGCCCACGGAGCATGACATTGCCCATGACGGAATCTCGGCCCAGCAGCATCTCAGCCAGGATACGGAGAAGAACACGGTTTGGTGTGTGGCGGGGCTGGAGGATGTGCGCCGCAACATGACATCGACTGGTTATCCGGCCGATCGGATCCATTACGTGCAGGGAGCGGTCGAGCAAACCGTGGGCGAAGCCTTTCCTCCTGGCCCGATCGCGCTTTTGCGGCTGGATACCGATTGGTATGCCTCCACGCGCCACGAAATGGAGCATCTTTTTCCTCGCCTCGTGAGCGGTGGCGTACTGATCATCGACGACTACGGCCACTGGCAGGGGGCTCGCAAGGCGGTGGATGAGTATTTTCAGCAGCAGGACTATCACTATCTGCTGCACCGCCTTGATTACACCGGTAGGATGCTGGTCAAGACATGAGATCTTCCGTTCGTTCGTCAAGCACTCAGGGGCTTACGGAGCACAATCACGGCCTGAGCACTGCGGCCATGACCGGCAACAAAGTCAATGAGATCGAATTCTCTCCATTCACGTTCAACATACGCTCTCGGGATAATGGTCTCGCCGTAAAACGATGACTCGATCTCTGAACCGCCGCCGGTGCTGGCGTGAACGAACTGCCCAGCCGCGATTCGTTGTTTTGCGGCATCGATGTCAGCAAAGGCGTTGACCAGTCCCTTCAACCAGTTCTCACATCCCGGCCGACCCATCGCTCTTGCTAGGGCGAAACGGATGCGCCAGAGAGGTTTCCACGTTGTGAGGCTCTTAGCAAAATCCAGAAAGCCACTGTCTTGCGTTGTCAAAATCGCCAATCCGCCTGGTTTCAGCACCCGTGCCAGCTCGGCAACCCAGGCACGGCTTGTGGCCTCATTCAGGTGTGAAAAGACGGAATAGGCAATCACCAGATCAAACCATCCATCCGCAAAGGGCAGCCGTTGCACCGGTTCGACAACGCTGAATTGGGCAAAGGGATTCAGCTGGCGTGCCAAGGCCACCACATCGGGCCGCACGTCGACACCATAGAGATGATGAGAATCGACACGGTTTAGGAACAGGCGCAGCATTCGCCCCCAACCACAGCCGAAATCGAGAACACGGGTCGAGGCGACGATCGGTCGGCATTCCTGCCTGCAATAGCGCTCCACCAGCTGGGTGAACCTATGCGCTTCCTGCAAAGCTCCGCGTCCGTTGGTGCCATGGGTGGCGACTTGCAGATCCGATGACGGAAAGGCGGGCATCGGAACACCGTCCACCTCATCTGCCCGCATGGAGCGGAGCAGGACCCGAAGCCAATCCGCCTGATTGAGATGCCCGAATGACTGGCGATGCATGGCATTCGACAGGATCGACTGGTCGCCGCTTGGGGCCGCTGCCTGGGAGCCCATATCCGCGATCACGAGCAAAAATCGCTAATCGGCACCATTCATAACATGCCAAGCCCGTCGCTCGCCTGTCAATCTCTGAACTCATTCAACGCCATTTCAAACACTACGGACCATGGCCTCCATGATCTTCGTGTATCAATTCGCGGCAATTCAACAGCGCCAAGACCCGCCCGAAAACTTTTATGGTGGTTCCAACTTCTCTGGATGGGCTGTTGCCCTGCCCCCCCTGGAAGCAACAGCACCACTCCCGCAAGGCTCCCGGCCCTGGCGGCTGGCCCACCTGCTGGAGGCACGCTTGGCAGTAGTCAGGGCCGCACCCCCCGCAACTGACTAGATTCGACCCGTTTTCATTCCCATCGCAGGCCCCACCGTGCTCGCCACCCCCACCGGCACCTGGAGCGCCACCGATGGAGCCGCCCTCTACGGCCTCGATCGCTGGGGCGAGCCCTATTTCTCGGTGAGTGCCCGCGGCCATGTGATGGTGCAGCCCCGCGGGGAGCGCGGCGGCAGCCTCGATCTGGTGGAGCTGGTGCGGGAGCTGCAGGGGCGCGACCTCTCCCTGCCACTGCTGATCCGCTTCGACGACATCCTTGAGGACCGGCTGGAGCGCCTGCACGCCGCCTTCGAGCGGGCCATCGCCCAATACGGCTACGGCGGCCGCTACCAGGGCGTGTTCCCTGTGAAGTGCAACCAGCAACGGCATGTGGTGGAGGAGCTGGTGGCCAGCGGCCGCCGCTGGCACTTCGGCCTGGAGGCCGGCAGCAAGGCCGAGCTGCTGATCGCCCTTTCCCTGCTCGACGATCCGGAGGCCCTGCTGATCTGCAACGGCTACAAGGACCGCCGCTACATCGAAACGGCGATCCTGGCCCGCCGCCTCGGCCGCCGGCCGGTGGTGGTGATCGAGCAGGCCGACGAGGTGGAACGGATCCTCTCCGCCAGCCGCGACCTGGGGGCCGCTCCCTACATCGGCATTCGCGCCAAACTCTCGGCCCGCAGCACCGGCCGCTGGGGCAGCTCGGTGGGGGAGCGGGCCAAGTTCGGCCTGGCCATCCCGGAAGTGCTGGCCACGGTGGAAGCCCTGCGCCAGGCCGGCCTGCTGGCCGACCTGCGCCTGCTGCACTTCCACATCGGCAGCCAGATCAACGACATCGCCGTGCTCAAGGATGCCCTGCAGGAGGCGGGGCAGATCTACGTGGAGCTCTGCCGCCAGGGGGCGGCGATGGGCTTCCTCGATGTGGGCGGCGGCCTGGGCATCGACTACGACGGCAGCCGCACCGCCAGCGCCGCCTCCACCAACTACTCCCTGCAGAACTACGCCAACGACGTGGTGGCCACGGTGCGCGAATGCTGCGAACCCAACGGGGTGGCGGTGCCCACCCTGGTGAGCGAGAGCGGCCGGGCGATCGCCAGCCACTTCTCGGTGCTGGTGTTCGACGTGCTTGGCGCCGGCCGCCCCCCCGCCGCCGTTCCGTCCCCCCAGGGGGAGGAACCCCTGATCGTGCGCAACCTGCGCGACACCCTGGCGGCGGTGGACCGCGCCGGCGCCTGCGATCCGGCCGATCCAGGCAGCTGCGAGCCGCTGCAGGAGGCCTGGAATGACGCCATCAAGTTCAAGGACGACGCCCTGGCCGCCTTCCGCCTGGGCTATCTGGGCCTGCCGGAGCGGGCGCTGGCCGAGCAGCTGTACTGGGCGTGCTGCGAGCGGATCGGCGAACGGCTGGCGGAGGTGCCCCGCGGCCAGCCGATCCCCGATGATCTGCGCGGCCTGCAGGCGGCCCTAGCGAGCACCTACTACGCCAATCTCTCAGTGTTCCGCTCCGCCCCCGACACCTGGGCGATCGACCAGCTGTTCCCGGTGCTGCCGATCCACCGGCTCGACGAACGCCCCACAGCGCTGGGCACCTTCGCCGACCTGACCTGCGACTCCGACGGCAAGCTGGCCCGCTTCATCGACCGGGGCCAACCGAAATCGCTGCTGGAGCTCCACAGCCTGCGGCCCGATGAGCCCTACTGGATCGGCCTATTTCTAGGGGGCGCCTACCAGGAGGTGATGGGCAACCTCCACAACCTCTTCGGCAGCACCAACGCCGTGCACATCCGCCTGCACGATGGCGGGGGTTACCGCCTGGACCACGTGGTGCGGGGCGACACCAACGCCGAGGTGCTGGGGGTGATGGAGCACGATCCGAAGCTGTTGCTGGAGAGGCTGCGGGTGGCCAGCGAGGCGGCAATCGCCGCTGGCCACCTGGGCATCAGCGATGCCCGCCGCCTGATGGCCCACCTGGAGGCGAGCCTCGGGCAGAGCACCTACCTGCAGGGGTGAGCCGGCCGCCCAGCGCCGAGGCCATCCGGTCTGCAGGACAGGCCACAACGGCACAGCCCTTGCAGCAGCTGCCGCGCTGAGCAGGGGCGCCACCCGCGGCTTCACCCGTAGACGAAATCGGCGGCGGTCATCGCCGTGGCAGCCCCTAGGGAGACCCGCGCCAGCAGACGGCTGTCGTTAGCGGTGAGGGTGGTGGGGTTGTACCAGAGATCGCCACTCGCGGTATCCACGTAGATACCGGAGAGGCTGCCCGCCGCCATGCCGTTGAACGGGGCCACGGCTCCTGCCGCCTTGAACAACCAACCTGCGGCAAGGCTGTTCCCAGCAACGGAACCACCATTGAAAGCCAAGCCCGTGATGCCGCCGGCTGTTGGGCCCATGGGCGCGGGCAGACCGGCATCGAGGGCATCGAGGAGCACAATGCTGTCATCCACCACCGAAAAGTCGGTGATCAGATCACGGTTGGCGCCACCCCATTCCCCATATCGGAATTGATCGCTGCCGGCACCACCGGTCAGGATGTCCACGCCAAGGCCACCGGTGAGGCGATCGTTACCGCCGCCGCCGTTGATGCTATTGGCTCCGAAGGTGCCGGTGACGGAATCGTCGCCATTACCCATCAGGGCATTCTCAAAGTTACGGAACTGCTCACCAATCAACGCCGTGAAATTAGTGACGCCGGTAACCATATCATAGTCGTAGTTACCGTTGAATGCCCGGTGATCGATGGTGTCAGTGCCGACGCCACCATCCATGTACTCCTTGCCGAGGCCAGACTTCATCAGATCATTGCCGGCTTCACCGTAGTAACTGCCGCCGTCGCCATCGGAGGTGATGATGTCGTTGCCGAAGCCGCCGTAGATGGTGTCGACGCCAGCACCGCCGGTGAGGGTGTCATTACCATCGCCGCCGAAGATACGGTCGTTGCCAGCGCCGCCATCGATCGCGTCGTTGCCGGCGCCGCCATCGATGACGTCGTCACCAGCATTGCCGAAAATCTGATCAGCGAGATTGGTGGAGCGATAGGGCAGCGGAGCAAGCGGGCTGATCACATCGCCCAGGGCACTGCCATTGATGATTGCCATGGTTTTTGTCTCCAGAGTGGAAAGAATGGAGATCGGTGGATCTCTTGCCTTCAGCAAAACCCCGGCGCCAGGCCAACAACGTGAGCACGCGCCCACAACCCTGTGAGATGGCTCACAGCCCTGGGTGATCGTTCAGGCCTCCCCCCGCTGGAGCCTCTCTTCCAACACGCCGCGCAGCTGAAGGATCAGGGCAAGCCGTCGTTCACGGCTTGCCGGCAGGGGGGTGTCTTCCTCAGGGGGCATCCAGGCGCACCCCCTTGCGGTGGATGTGGCCGAGCACATGCCAGGGGGATCCCGCCCAGTGGGCCGCGGTGGCGGCATCGCTGATCAGCAGGTCGAGATCCACCGGCAGCAAGGGCAGCACCAGGGCCTCCGCCAGCGCAGGCTCCTCAAGCCCGGGTCCGAGCAGGCCCCGTTGCCGGTCGGTGGAGGTCGGAGCGGCCACAGCTTCAGGGGAGGCGGAATGGCTGCGGGGGCCTGTGGGGGCCTGTGGGGGGTGTGGGGGCACTGCGGCGGAAACGGGCTCAGCGAGCGCAGAAGCGCACCAGCAAGCTGAGGCGATCCTTCGGCGCCGCCAGCTCCGCCGGATCAAAGGGGGGCGGGGCCGCTTCGGCGCGGGCCATCATCGGCATCGGGCGTGGCTCGCCCCCATTGAGCTGCACCTCCAGGGGCTCCAGACGCTGCCGGCCGATCGCCGCAGCCACCTCCGCCGCCTGGGCCCGGGCGTCCTCGTAGGCGCCCGCCAGCAGGCGGCGGCGCACCGCCAGATCCTGCGCCGGATCCGCCAGGGGCGTGACCGGCGCCAACCGCACGCCGCTGAGGCCGCCGACCTGGCGCACCAGGGGCTGCAACGCCGCCGGTGCCAGCCGCCCGCTCACCGACAGCGAGGCCTGCACCCCCGACGGCCGGCCGCGGGAATCGGTGCGCGGCCAGGTGCTCGGCGAGCTCACCCGCAGTTCCTCCACCCCCAGCCCCTGCAGGCCGCTGCGCACCGCCGCCAGGCGGGTCTGCAGCAGGCCGAGGGCGGCGTCGCTGGTGGGCCCCTCGGCCTCCAGGGAGAGGGAGAGCTGCAGCCGGCGAATTGCGCGCTCCTGCTCCGCCGCCCCGCGGGCCTCCAGCAGGGTGCCGCCGCAGCTGAGCTGCACCTGCGCAGTGGCCGGCGTGGCGGAGAGTGGCGAGGTGAGGGGAAGGGCGAGCAGCAGGGAAAGAATCGTTAGCTGCGGACGCAGGCCGGCGCACCGCAGGCGGGCATGGCGCAGACCGGCACCGCAGCGGGACGAGAGGAGGGGATCAGACATGGGGGAACGCCACGGCGACCTCCAGCCTGCCGCCACCCGTGCCCGCAGACCACCGCGGCGGACGCCTCAGGCCACCAGCCCGCGGCGGCGTAGATCCTCTCGGTTGAGCAATTGCAGCCCCCCCTCGGGGGTGTCCGCCACCAGGCCGCGGCGGCGCAGGGCGCTGAGGGTGCGCGAGGCGGTCTCCCGGGCTAGGCCGCAGAGGCTGGCGATCTCCCGCTGGGGCAGGGGCGGGATCGGATCGGTCTCGCTGGCGCCAGGGGCGCTGCGGCGGGCCAGGTCCAGCAGGGTGGCGAGCAGGCGCGTGGTGGCGTCGCCGCCGCGCAGCCGCAGGCGATGGTTGAGGGTCTGTAGCCGGCGGGCCTGTAGGCGGGCCAGGGCCAGCGACAGGCGGGGATCGGCCCGCAACAGGGCGGCAAAGGGGGCGGCGCGCAGCACCGCCACGCGCACGGGGGTGAGGGTGACCACATCGGCGGTGCGCAACCCCTCGGGGTTGAGGATCGCCATCTCGCCGCAGATCTCACCAGCCCCGAGCAGGGCGAGCACGGTCTCCTCCCCGTCGAGATCGAAGCCGCGCACCTTGACCAGGCCCGAGCGCAACAGGAACAGGCCCTGGGATTCGTCCTGTTCCAGCACCAGCAGCTGGTCGGCCTCCACGCTCAGCAGCCGGTGGTTTTCGAGCAGGCGGCGGTGCTGGTCGGCGTCGAGATCGGCAAACAGCGCCACGGCCGCCAGATCCTCAGGAACAAGACCCGGTGGTGGGGCCGGCGGAGGGGTCATGCCTACAGGCCTAGGTGTTCAATCTTCCCATGGATGGCTGATTGCTGGTGGGGCCAGCCACCAGCAATCAGCGAGCACAGATCATCCGTTGAACCATCCAGCCCTCAACTCCGGGCAGGGTGAAGGTCAGGGCTTCTGCCGTGAGGCAAATCACAGGCGCAAACGAGCGCGATCACAGGCGGGGGGCTGAATGGCGCCGATCGTGAGGGCACGGAGCGAAACCAAGCGCTCCTTCCCAACGATCAACCAACCAAATCGAGGAAACCCATCATGTCCTTTCCATCCCCCATCCATCCCGAAGAGCCCTGCTGCACGGCCCTCAATGCTGAAGAGCTGGAGCAAATCAATGGCGGTCTCAGCAATGCCGCTCTGAATGTGGGAGTGATCAAGAATGGCATCCCCGGCCTGAAGATCCGCCCCTTCAGCTGCCTCACCTGCGTGCAGGGTGTGCCGAGGGATCTGCTCAGCGACATCCGCATCAATCCGGTGCTGAAGTCGCCCTTCGCAGGCCTCTGAAGCCAAGCCGCCAACCCATGGCAGGGATTCCTTCCGCGGGGGAGGAATCCCTGCCACTCCCGCACCCCTGCCCGGAGCCCATGTCCCCCCTATCCGCCACGGCCCGCTCCAGCCCCACGCGGCCCAGCGTCGGGCTGCTGTTCAACCCCACCACACCGGAGGTCATGGCCGACTGCGCCGATCTTGTCGAGCACCTGTCGGTCAATCCCGGCCAGATGGTCCACGACCTGGGCGACCACTCGCCGGTTGGGGAGCGCTTCGCCTTCCCGGCCCCTTTGCTGGAGGCCCTCGCCAACCTGCGGCAGGACAAACCGCTCAACGCCCATAGCTTCAGCCTGTCCCTACCAAGCGCCAGCCCCCTCGACGAGGCCCTTGCCGGGGCGATCACCGAGGTGGGCGAGCGGCTCGGGGGCTTCTGCTGGTTGAGCGAGCACCTGAACGTGATCATTCCGCCCCAAGGAGTGGAACGCCACAGCGAGGGGGGCCTAGCCCTGCCGGTGGCCTACAACGAAGAAACCCTCACCTTGCTCCGGCACAAACTCACGCAGCTGCGCCAGATCACGGGCCTGCCAATTCTTCTGGAGAACCCAGCCCTGCTGACGCCACTGCAGGAACTGGAGATGGAGGAGACCACCTTTCTCAACCAGCTCTATCGCAGCGGCCATTGCGGCGTGCTGCTCGATCTTCACAACCTGCTGGTCAGTGAACGCAATGGCGGCATGGCGATGGAGCGCTATCTCGAGCAGCTCGATCCCGCCGCCGTGGCGGAGGTGCACCTGGCGGGCGGCGAAGAGATCTACGGCGTTTACACCGACAGCCATTCGCAACTCACGCCAGCGGCCGTCTGGACGGTGGCCGAAGCCTTCCTGCCCCACTGCCCCAATCTCAAGGCGATCAGCTTCGAATACAACGACACCTACTTCGCCTGCATCGGCAGCGCCGGCGTGCGCAGCGAATTGGAGCGCATGCATCGCCTAGCCGATCGCTGCACCCAGGCCCACCGGACCGCCCTGGCCGCCCCTGATCCCATCGCCGCTTCGCCATGTTGATCGATTTCCAGCAAGCCCTGGCGGAGATCACCGCCTCTCCAGCGCTCTGCCTCGCCGTGCGGCGCGATCCGGCCGTGCTTGAGAAGCGCTACCGGCTCAACGCCCGCGAACGCTCCCAGGTGGTCGGGGTGGCGAACCACCCTTCGATGGAGTGCACCTGCAGCCTCTACCGGGCCAACCGCCTGGCGCCCCTGGCGCGCAACCTGCCCACCACCCTGGCGGACCTGGCGGACCCGTTGACGCCGCTGCTCACCCAGTACTGGGACGCCCACCCCTGGCCCCTGCGCTACGGCGCCCTCGAAAGCGAGCGGTTCTGCCGCTGGCTGGAGCAGCAGGAGGATCAGCTGGGGCTCTCGGCTGCCGTGCGGCAGGGCTGGCGGCTGGAGCAGGGGGCGCTGCGGGAGCGGATGCGGGCGTTTCTAGAGGCGTCCGGCCTAGCCATCCCCCATGCCGGTGTGGCCGTCGGGAGGACACGGTGAAGTGGCGCACGGTTTTATCAGGCTGGATCGGGCCAGAATGGGGAGAAGAAGCCATCCGAACAAGGGAAACGATGGCGCAGACAGCCTCAGCCGATTCCCGACCACGGCGCAGCTACCGCCTGGGCCCCATCGGCTTGGCTGCAACCGGCTCCCTCGCCCTCCTGCTGGCCGCCCCCCCCAGGGCCATCGCCCAGGTGGCCCCTGGCGGCCTGGGCACCCGGGTGAACGGCACGGCCCTGGGACGCTGCAGCGCCGGAGTGTGCACAGTTGAGGGGGGCACGGCCGCGGGGCGCACCCTGTTCCATCGCTTCAGCCAGTACGACACCCGCTCCGGCATCCGCCGCGTCGACCTCGACACCCGCGGCCGCCCCAATGTGGTGGTGGGCGTGGGCCATCCCGAGGGCAGCTTCTTCGGTGCTCCCCTGAAGTTGAGCCGGAACGCCAACCTGTTTTGGCTATCGCCCGGCGGCCTCTGGTTCGGCGCCGGCGGCCAGATCCAGGGCGCCACGAATCTGCTGCTCACCACCGCGCCCACCCTGCGCATCGGCGGAGGCACCTTCGCGGCTGCCGGGGGCCTGGGCGATCGGCTGGAGGGTCTGGGCACCGATCCCCCCCTCGATCTGGAGGGCCTGGCCCGCAGGGGCCTCGACGGCTCAGCGCTCGGCACGGGGGACGGACCGATCGTTCTGGCCGGCGGCCGCCTGAGCGTGGATCGCCACCTGCTGCTGCACAGCGGCGCAGGGCCGATCCAATCCGCTCCCGGCGAGCGGATGGTGCTGGAGGCCGGGCGCAGCGTGCAGCTCAGCGGCGGCAATCTCCAACTGCGCGGCCTCGACCTCCAGGCTGGCACCACTGCCGCAGAAGACTTGGTGCGGCTGCGCAGCGGGCCGCTGGTGGGCGGCGGTTTCGGCTCGCTCGAGTTGGCCGATGCGCGCCTGCGGGGCACCCGCGTGCTGCTGGAGGGCAGCGGCGGCCTGGCGCTGGAGAGGGTGGAGGCGCGAGCTGGCGGGCCAACGGAACCCGGTGAGGTGCAGATCACTGCGGGCACTCTGTTCACAACTGCCTTTGGTCAACTGAGCGATGTGAACCTGACGGGCGGACAGGTGCAGGTGGGCACCCGCGGAGATCTGGCTATCCGCAATCTGCGGGCGGAGGCCGGTCGCACGGGCGGCAGCGGACTGCTGCAACTGGCAACGGACTCGGCAGCGGCAGCCCCGGCCAACCTGCACGTGGAAGGGGCCAAGCTCCACGGCCGGACGGTGGTGCTTCGCAGTGAGGGGGCGAGTGCGCTAAGCGAAGTGGAGGGCCGTGCCGGGGGGGATAGGGGCCAGGGAGATCTCCTACTCACCAGCCGCCCAGAACCAGGCGGTGCCCCAGCCCCCATGACCTTGCAGAGGGTGGATCTTCGTGGCGGCCGGGTGGTGCTGGAGGCCGCAGGCGATCTTGAGGCGACAGACCTGCGCATTCAGGCGAGGGAAGTCTGGCTGGAGGCCCAAGGCCCAGCCGACTCGCCAGCCGCATTGCGCCTATCGCGGACCAGGCTTGGCGGCCCCTCCGACAGCGGGGGGGTGATGCCGCCGGCCCAGATGGTCAGGGCCAGAGCTAGCGGTGATCTGCTGGGCCGCGCTCTGCAGGCCACCGGCTCCACGATCGTGCTTCAGGCGGCGGAACGGCTGAACCTGCGGGATGGCACGGTGCTGGCGGCTGAGGGGGGACTGGCCCAGATCCAGCTGGATGCCCTCAGTCGAGCAGGCACAAAGAAGCGCGGAGAACTCGTGCTCCAAGGCTCAAGCCTCTCAGCCCAGACGATCATCGGGCGGGCCGACGAGACGCTGACCCTGCGGGGAGTGCTGACCAGCGCCGGACGACCTGGTGACCGCGGCCTGATCCGGCTGGAGACGGCGCCATCGCCAACGCCCCAAGACGGGATCGATCGCAATGCCGGCAGGCAAGGGGAGATGACAATCGCCGAAACGGAATTGACGGGCGGGCGCGTCGTCCTGCGCAGCGGAACGCTGCAGATGGCCGCCAGCCAGATCTATGCCCCTAAAGGACTGATTCACCTGGAAGCCAAACAGAGCGATCTGCGGATTGAGGGCAGCCGCGTAACAGTCGGCGTCCACAGCGCGATCGAGGATCTGATCAGCCCACCCCTACGTTTTGAAACCCCTGGAGTATCAGGCACCATCGTGGTCACCCCCAGCGTCGGCCTTTTCGCCGCGCGTGATCTCACGATCCTGAAGAACAGCCAGATCCTGGCAAGCCAGGATCTGCGCGAGGCGAGGGCCGTCGATCCTGCGCTCAAGCGCGAGGACATCCAACTGCCAGACACCAGCGGCATCGTCGTCGGCGAGGCCCAGCGGGCCCTGGTGGTGGCCGACAGCACCCTGGCGGCCGATGCCAGCGACAACCTGGCCGGCAATGTGATCCTCAGGACCCAGGGACCTGACGGAACCGGAGGGCTATCACTCCGCAACGCCACCCTCAGTGCCAGCGGCGGAGCCGGCAGTGGCGACATCCGCCTCAGCAGCACCAACGGCCTAGTGATTGAGACCAGCAGCCTACAAGCCCTGGCCCCGAATCGCAGGGAAGATGCCAGCCAACCCGGCCAAGCCGATGCCAGCAATGGATTCAGTGGTGGCGAAATAACGCTCACCAACAGCTCCGGCACGCAGCCAATCCAGATCCGAGGATCCAGCTTGAATGCTGCACAGGAATTGGGGAATCATGTTCTTTCGGCCACAACGATGCTGGCCAATCGCAACAGCGGCAGTAGCAGCGGAAGCTTTGGGGATGCCAATGACAGCCATGATAATTACAATACTTATTCCGGTGGCATCATTACCCTCCTCAGCTCCGCCGGTATTGACATCCGCGGCGAGAGCAGCCAATTGAACGTGGGGAGCAGACGGGCAACCCATGGCCCGGTGGAGACGATCTCAGGGACGATCCGGATCGCCAATATCAACACCCAGCCTTTGCGTATGGCAGAAGGCCCACGCCTGGATGCAGCCAATGGCACGATCAACCTTTGGAATCGGGGCGCGATCGCAATGGAGCAGGTCTGGCTTGATGCCTCCTCCAGCACCGCCGCCGCCCCGGGAGCGTCCGAGGATGGGGCCTCCCACACCAGCATCACGGCCCTGAGCAATGAAGCCATCTCAATCACAGGTGGAACGCTGATGGTTCAGGGCTCTGATGCCAGTACAGCACTGCGCCTTGCAGCCCGGGAGAGCGTTCAGCTCGATGGCGTCAGCATTGCGCCGGCGTGCCTGGGGAGCTGCGGGCAACCAGGCTGGAGCGACGACGCATTCACGGCCTATGTATTTGACGACATGGCCATGGACAGCTTTTGGGGAAACCAGCAAGGCCCAAACCTCTATCTGATTCCAACCGACAACGTAGTATCCGATCAGGTTGTCAGTGGAGGAGCGTACTTTGCTGATGGGGGCGTATCGGGCAAAACCCGCTCCCAGATCGAGAACGAAACCAACAAAGTCATATTCATCGACGGCGAGTCCCCCCGACAGATCCCAGGTCCGTCGGCAGCTGTTAGCAACGGAAGAATACTTGATGCGGGGCAAATAGACAACACCCCTCCTCCCACAGCCCGCACCTTCGACCACAACATCTCGTGGCAGGATCTGGGCGACAAAGCCTTGGTGCCTTTGTTCACAAGGCCCGTGCTTGCCGCAGCTCCCACCCAACCGCTGCGGAGCGAAGAGAGCGGGGTAGGCAACGCGAGCGCTCAGACACTCGCGGCACCGGCCGCCGAACAGCTGTTTGTCGCCGCCCAACAGGCTGCGGGGCGTGAGGTCGCTGCAGCCCTGGGCCTGCCCCAACGCACTGCCGGCCTGCTTGGCGTCAGCAGCCTCCAGCAACAGTTGCGAGGGGCCTTGGGCCAGGGAATCCCCAACGCCAAAGTGGCCGTGCAGCTGGCTGGTTACAACCCGGCAATTCTTCAGCTCAGCATTGCCATTCCCCCGAATAGTGACACGGCGCAAATCAATCAGATCCTAATTCCTGCTAGCGGGGAGGTCAAAGGATGGCAGACCTCAATTCCAGCCAAAGTGCTGCGCAACGTCATTCTTGATTATCAGAAAGCCATCAGCCAGCTGGCGAGCATGGCTCAGACAGTGGCTGGTGAACAGCTGGCACGACTGCTGCTGCAACCGATCCTGCCGGACCTGCAGCGCGGGGGCATCAACGCCCTGATCCTCTCTCTCGATCGGGGCCTGCAGGGCATTCCCTTTGCCGCCCTGCCTGTCAACGGAGGTGTACTGGGCGACCTGGTCTCCCTGACCGTAACCCCCGCCATTGCCCTGACGGATCTCTCCGGGACGGGCCCCAGCCCTGAACCGCTGGTGCTGCTGGCGGGCGCCAGCCGGTTTGCCAATGGCCTGGCCCCCCTGCCCATGGCGCGCCAGGAGTTGCAGCGGCTGGCCGCCCTGCATCCCCAGTCCTTGGTCCTACTGGATGAGCGCTTCCAAACAGGCTCGTTGCTGGCCTCCCTGAGGGAGAGGCCGATGACCATGCTCCATCTGGCCACCCACGCGGAATTCAACTTGTCGCCCCAGAGCACGGCCCATATTTACACCTCGGATGGTGAGGTTAGGTTGAGCGATCTGCAGCACAACCACAACCAATCACCGGCACCAGCGCTTGAGCTATTTGTGCTAAATGCCTGCCGCACAGCCCTTGGCGATGAGCGACAGGAGCTGGGAATTGCGGGTCTGGCATTGCAGGCGGGCGCCCGCAGCGCCCTGGGCAACCTTTGGTATGTGAACGATGTGGCCACAGCAGCATTTTCCATTCAGTTTCATCGCTCCCTGCTCCAGGGCATGCGCAAGGATCAAGCCCTTCAAGACACGCAGCGCCGCTTCAGGCGAGGAGAGATTCGCGTGCAGAGCGACAAGATCCTAAACGGCAACAACGAAGTACTGCTGGAGGGAATCAGCAGAGCAGAGCAGATTCAACTTGCGAGCAATCTCAGCCACCCTTATTATT
>Ga0315899_10004014_pt1 | contig 15937 bp, 18 predicted proteins | sample LakEriMetagenome_2_FD_203518 | JGI IMG/M metagenome (GOLD analysis project Ga0315899, IMG submission 203518) | Freshwater fungal communities from buoy surface, Lake Erie, Ohio, United States - Buoy 4 MA112 | ecosystem: Environmental > Aquatic > Freshwater > Lake | place: USA: Lake Erie, Ohio... | reverse complement strand
AACAGCTCTCTTCTGGCATCCTCTCTCAATAGCTCTCTGCCATCCTCTCTGCCATCCTCCACCCCGCCACTCGCGCTCGCTAGGCTCGAAGCCTTTTGGACGAGGAGGACACCAAGATTGTTGAGAACGTGCCTGCGATACGCCGGGCCGCAGCTCTTGTCGCGTGCGTCACGAGTGTCGGGCAAGCCACCGTCCGCCGGGCCGGCGCCTCTGTGGCACGCCTCCAAGGCGCTGCGATAGTCGCTTTCTGCCCACGCCTCCATCCTCTTGCCCTCCATCTTGGCCGCGATCTTGGCCTCCATCTTCTGCGCTTCAGGCAACCTCTCCGGCTTCTTGCCGCGAGTGTCTTGCCCGGGTTCCGCCCCGTGAGTGGCGCGCGCCCTCTGGTTGGACGAAGGAGGAAGCTGGGTGTCTGACCAAGGAGCAAGCGGCGTGTCTGCCTCCGCTGCTTTGCCCTGGGCCGCACTGGTCTGCTGCACCAAGGCCTCTTTGAGCCTGGCATTGTGTGTCGAGGGCTCATGTCTCATGTGTGTCGAGGGCTCATTCGTGTGTGGCAAGCCCTTATTGTTCTGTGTCGCGCCCTCTTTGTGCCTGCCCTTGTGCCTGTCGTTCCCCTCCCTCTCCCCTCCTCCAGCAACACGGGGTGGATGCGGACGTGAGCCCGCGGCAGGGAAATGTTGACGTGTGCCCGCTGCCGCGGGCGCTTGCTTCACGTTGTCCTCGTTGCGAGGTGCTTTTGTGCGCGTGGCTGTGGGCTGGGAGGACTGAGGAGTGCGCTTGGAGGACGGAGCGTGAGGCGTGGCATGAGGCGTAGCACCCCATCCTCTGTGTGCAAAGTCGTTAGGCGGCGCCGAGGGCAGGTCATGGATAGTCTTGCCGCCTTGGATGATCTTGCCGCCTTCACCAGTGCCGTCATCCTTTGGCCACGCGCCCTTGCCGTGCGAGGGCGCAGAGGCACTGGCTCCTAGCTCGCCTCCAAGCCCTCCTTCCCGCGCTCCAGTCGCCAGCACTGGCAGGCCTTCTTTCGATTCTTGGCTCCAAAAGAACTTGTGCATGTTTTCGAGCGCGTTTGGGTGTGCGGGATCGAAGCGCAGAGCATTCTCATAGGCCTCGCGCACCTTGGCCATGTCATTAAAGGCAAGCAAAGTGTTACCGAGGTTGTTGTGCGCATCAGCCCACGTGGGGTCAAGCCGAATAGCATTCTCGAGGTGCACCTTGGCGCGCGGGATGTCCACCTGTTTGCGCGCAAGGGCATCACCTATGTTCTTCTGCGCTATCTTGCTGTGCGGGTCCAGGGCGAGGGCGACCTCGAGATGCTCCAGCCCGAGCTGCAAATCAGAATCGATGACAAGGGAGCCGAGCGCCCCATGGGCCTCCTGGAAATCGGGCGCCAGGCGCACCGCTTCCTCGTAGAGCTTCCGGCACCTCTTCCACTTCTTCAGAGCCCGCTTGGCCTTTGCTGTGTGCGCATTCTGGGCCTGGGTGAGCGGGGTGAGCGGGGTGAGCGCCTGCGCCACGCCTTTGCACGTGACGTGGCCTAGGTTGTAGTGTAGCTTGGCGTTGTTGGGTAGCGCCGCCACGCCAGCAGCAAAGAGGCGTTCCGAGGTGCGCCATTCATGATTGCGCGCGCGAGTTCGCGCCGCCAGCGCCAGAGAGATGACCATGACCACTGCGCACCGTAGCACGCGACTTGAGAGGACGTGGCGGAGGAGACAGGCCACGAGGAGAGCGGGGCCAGCCGACGGGAGGTACAAGATGCGCTCAGCCACCACAAAGCCCACCGGGAAAAATAAGTTGGAGGCAGGCAGCAAGGGGGCCAGCGTAAGAGCGCCTGCCACGGCCACCACGCGCGACCACGGTCTTTGCCATCGCGCTGAGCACCCATGCACCACACAGGCTGCCCAGAAGGAGAGCACGGCCATGAGGAGGAGCGAAGCAAGATTCCGTGTGTCCTGCCTGCCCCATCGCACCTTACCATGTGAGCGCACGGCACTCGCCTCGCCACCGTTGCACGTGCGCCGCTGCACCCCGACGCCACTGAAACAAGAGGGCAAGCAAGAAGAGGGCACAAGAGGAGACACAAGAGCAAGAAGGGCACATGAGGAGGCCACCGAAACAAGGGGGCACAAGAGGAGACCACCAACACAGGGCAAATGCGCAGACCACAAACTGACGACGGGGACGCTGCCCATGGACCAATCACAACACAAGGGATACGGCCAGACCAAGAGCTGCGCGTTGATGGAGTAGTAGTGCCAGTATGTCATGTAGCGCGCCCAGATGTCGCCAGTGAACGCTGCCGGAGTAGTGCCAGTATTTCATTAGTAGTAGTGCCAGTATGTCATGTAGCGCGCCCATATGTCGCCAGTCAACGCTGCACACGCGTGCGCACCCTGTCACCACCGAGTGTGCCGTGTCTCGCGTCCCCCCGCACGACGCACGCGGCAGCGCGGAGGGATGGACTCGGGCGGGTACCAGCAGGGTTGTTGTGCGCCGTGAACTCTGGTTTGCTGCCCTCCTGCATGCGCAGGCGCTGACAAAGGATGCCGCCCCCCGCAACCAGCAGCGCTGCCATCCTCCCCCAGTACCTCGAGGAGCTCACGACTCTCTTGATGCGCTCTTGCTGCGCATGCATCTGTTGGTCTTGCATGCCATGCACTCGCCCATGCACTCGCCAACCATCCTCTGCCACCTCCACCTCCTTCCCTGCCTTTGCCGCCCCCGCCGCATTCGCCGCCTCCTCCTCCCCTTCCACCCCCGATGCAGCGTGGGCAGCACTCCCACTCCCCGGCTGATCTTCTGGAGCCCGAGCACGCTTCACGTCGGGCAGATCGCCAGGCGATGCCAGTACCCAGGCCTCCGTGTGCGCGTCACGCATCGCGCAGCCCCTGCTCTTGCGCGCTTGGTCGCCTGGGTTGCTGGCGAATAGCACGGCGAGCACGTTGACATTGTTGACACAGGCGTCCATGAGACCGAGGAGAGCAAGGCCGGTGAGGCCGGTCTCCTTGCACAAGGTGGCACACCCGATCAGGCCCACCGCCGCCACCACACTCACACCGCCCACCACTCCCGCCGCCACCGGCCCATGTGCCTTGCCTGCGACGGCCGGGTAGTAGGCGAGGAGGGCTAGAAAGACGAACAAAGAGGCAAGCACGTCTGCTCTCCCGACTAGCCCGGTCACTGCCTCGCAGTGGACCGGATGCACGGCAAATAGCATGCCCATCACCAGCAACACGCCTGTCTCCGTCGCGGCGCCGGGCGTCCCCGAGTAAGCGCCAAGCGGCACAAGACGGTACAGGCGCACCACAACGACGAGCAATCCTGTCACTGCGGCGTGGAGGTACACGTTGGTGCCGTGGAAGACATACGAGTCCAGCCTCTTTCCCGCTTGCACCCAGTTCAAACGAAAACTGAAGACAGTGAGGGGGCGATACGATTTGTGCGAGCTCACGCGCATTTCGTTGCCCCAGTAGTCGTGCGCCGCCATGTCGCGCAGCTTGTCCCAGAGCTCGCCGTCGCCCACAACGTCGGGGTTTTCGACGATGGCACCGTTGTCGTCGAACACGAACTCGGCGTCGAACGCGTTGCTGAAGCATGCCACGCTAATGCCCGCACACGCCGCCGCCGCCACAACCACCTGCCACCACGGCGCGCGCTGTTGGGTGTCGTCCCAACAGTCTCGGCAGCACATGCCCACCACCGGAGTGCATTCCGCATCAGGCGGCCGGGCAACGCCCTCCGCCGCGGCGGAGGGCGTTGCCCGACGCCGCAAAGCGGCCCTGGTGGCCATAGCGAGTGCCAGTGCGTCTGACTTTTTCTTTCTACTTTTTTTTTTCCAGACCTTCCTCAGGCCCGGGCTGATAAAATTCGTTCAAACTTTGAACGACATCATCATCATCATGATGATCATGATTCAAGTTGACTCGGAGGTGGCCGCTTCTTAACTTGAATCACTGGCATGATTCAAGTTGAGGCCCTGAGGTGGCCGCTTCTTACCGTAGTACAGCCCGGACTTTACTTCTTGCAAAACAACATTTTGAATCCACGAACAAACTCAAGGTGCCGTTTTGTGCCACGAAGCACCGCGCGGGCGTGAGCTCTTGTGGGATTTAGGGTTCTCTGTGTGTACTGAAGTACACTTTGGAAACCCTTCCCTACATGTCTGTTTCATTGGATCAATACTCTTTATCCCAACCCTGCTACGGCGAAAGTGCCACGGACATCGCGACTCCACCTTGTGCCTACGGGCGGCTGCCAGGGGACGAGGCTGAGAGAGGCGAGGGGGAAGAGGACGCCTGCTTGCCGCTTCAAGCATTTTGCAACGCCGTTGTATTATAGAAATGTTTGCAAACAGCCGCGTCCACCCCACACGTACCCTGCGCACTTATGCGCCTGCACCGAGGATACTGCGCCACATGCGCCTGCACCGAGGATACCCAGACACACGCGATTATACCAAGCCACTCGCCCATCCCTGCCGTCCACCAGGCGCCTCCAACCACCACCAAGTTAGGGGGCACGCGCCTGCGGTCCTCTTGGGCATACCTGCAGCGCGCGCACGCGCTTCTCCCGGCTTTTCATCTGGCAGCGTACATGCAGAAAACTCTTGCATCTGCCATGTAGGAGCAGAAGCCCGTCCATCAACGGCCTACATCCAGCCATGTAGGCGTCCTGCCGATTAGGTCGAGAAGCGCTTGCATTCTGGCAGGCTGCATTTGAAAACACTTGCAACCGCGGTGCAACTAGCCCCACCCCACGCGCCACTAGCCCCACCCCACGTCTGGAAAGAAGAATAAAAGGCCCACAGAAGGCGGAGGGCTGCGACAGAAGGCTAAGAGGCAGCCTGCCCAACAGAAGCCGATACCAAGCCCGCCTGTCCGTCTGCCCAGCTTCCCGCCCTACCTTGCAATAGTCATTCGACTTGCATTCACTGCCAGGCACTCTGACGCGTTAGAAACAGGCACACGGCGCACGGCACACGGCACACGAGGGAGCACGGCGGGCACGCGTCTTGTTCACGGCGGGGACGCGTCAACAAGATGCCGATAAAACAAACCGCAAACAACCGTCGCCTGTCCGCCAGGCGCAACACGGGCAGATGCGCAAGCAAAAGGCTCCGCAACACGCACCTCCTGGCCAAAGACATCGTCGCTCTTCTTCTTCTCCACGATGCTAGCAAGGTGGTCGACCTTGGAATCAACAGCCTGCATGTCTTTAGTCAGCGCCGTAACCGAGTGGAGGAGGACCGCAGTGGACGAGCCCTGTGGCCTCTTGGCCGCCTCCCTCTCCTTCACCTCGTGCAGGAGGGTTTCGGCGCGGGTTTTGAGCTGACTGAGGCTCTGCTGCCTGGCCTTCTTGATGATGGTGTGCTCCTTCTGCTCCGACAGCGACTGCACCTGCTTCTCCAGGGCGTTGATTTCCTGCTGCTGCAGCTGTAGCTTTTGATCCGCCTTGGCCAGTGCCATGCTCCGCCCCCGAGCCGCACGCTTCGGGCGCACCTGCTGCCTGTCAGCGTCGCCCGACAGCGCGCTGACGCTGGGCGTCTTGCGCGTCCACTGGGTCTTTTTATTTCCATACTTCTCCAGGCACGGCGGGATCCCCGGAATCGCCTGGGGCTTTTTCTGCTTGTATCCGCCAGTAGGGGCCTCGTAGACAGGCGACATGATCTCCACAGACGCCCGCAGCACTCCATCCCAGCGCGTGGGGTACTGCTCCTCGTAGTTATAGCCAATGTACATAATGTAACCGCACGAGCAGGGGCGCCCATCCTTTTCAGCTGCTGGGCAGTCGCGCGGCAGCACCTTGACGGGTGGCATTCCCTCATTGGGGCTCTGCGCCTCGCAAAACTTGATCATAAAGACCGGCGTCGAGCGCGGCGTCCCCCACAGCACCTCGGTGCCAGACGGCAGGGAATCCTTCTTGACCGCTGTCACCGAGATGCCCTTCTGCGGCAGCACCTCGGGCGTCGCCAGCATGCACTCGGGCACGTCCTTCAGCCTGCGGTAAGGCCCAGGGCTGTAGTTGCCGTCGGCAAGCTCGATGTTGTAGAAGTAATACGAGTTGATGAACTCAATGGCGAGGATACCGCCAGTGAGCACCAGCATGTTGCCGTTCGCTACGTAGTTGCGCAGGCGCTGGCCAATGATCTTGTGTATGTTGTACACCGGGAAATCCCACTCCATGGGCGGGATGACAATTGTGCTGCAGCACGTCTCGCTGATCCTCCTAAAGCGCTGCGACCTGCTCCGCCCCGCAGCCCACAACCAGCGACGTCAGAGAACGGCCACGGGCCATCGCAGACGGGCGCGCACCTGTGGCAATCGCGGGGCAACCGGGCCCACGGCAGCACGACGTGGGGCGCGAGGCAGCAGTCGCGTCCACCAGCAGGCGGGCGGCGGCGGGCGAGGCACCTGAAGGTGGCGACGCCGTTGTTGCCGAGGAACATGGGGTCGCGCCACTCACCGCCCTCGATCTGGCCGAGGTGCAGCAGGTGGCGGATGTGCTCTCCGCTCCCCACAAAACGGTGGTTGGTCGACGGGCCCCACCACAGGTACATGTTCGGAGGGGGCGAGTACGGCTCGTGGGGCTCGAGGTCGACCTTGAGCAGGAGCTCTGTCGACGCGGGCGCCACCTCCTGGCGCGAAAGTGTTACCACAGCGGCGACAGCCAGCAGCGCAATGCTGGCTGTTACGCCGAGCAGCGTGCTGTGACGTGACAGCATCCTGCCCGCCGCCGTCATCGCTGCAGCTGCGAAAGGACAAATGTGCGTACCCTTAAAACTTTTAAGGCAAATGGTATCAAATTTTATTCCTTTAACACTTTATATTTGCCCTTAATTTAAGGTTACCCTGGTTTCGGGTAACTGGTATCACGGCGGGTGAAGAGGGAGGGGGTCAATATTTTGTAAACACCATCGTGGGGCGTTCTGGCTGGAGGGAGGCTGAGTGGGGAGTCCTGGATCGGACGTGGGGCGGCCAGACTGGCCGACGTTTGTTTGCTCTGTGCGCACCTTGATCTGGTATCACTGCTAGCGCAAACCTCGGGCGTTTTCGGCCCAGGTGTTGGGTCTGAGATGGCGGGGGCAGCAGCACGCCGGACCTAAGCGGCAGACGCCACCGCCGTCGTGGGCTAGACGCTGGCGCGGGCGCGGCAACGCGGCGGCCGCGGCGCGCGGCGCCGCGCGGCTCCGCGGGCGCCATGGGCGCATGCTGCTTCAAACCGTCGGTCAGCGAGGACGCGGCAGTGTCGGCCTCGGGCGCGGCAGTGTCGGCCACGGGCGCCCGCGGTCAACGAACGAGTCGCGGCTCTGGCCTGCGGGCAGTGCCCGATGGTGAGCGCCCCCCTCGCCGCCGCGCTTCATGCGCATGACGCACGGCGCGCGCTGGTTGCAGGGAGAGCAACTGACGTGTGGGGCGTGGGCGTCTGCAAATACACGCGCATGGTGTGCAGTCCCAGGCCCCGGGAACAAGCTTCTCTGCCGAAAGGCACCGGCGTGGAGCTCAGAGGCGCCGATGACGATGGGACAGCTCAAGTCCAAGCGGGATGAGTTCTGGGATACTGAGCCTGCCTTCCACGGCAGGCAGGAAATTTGGCAGGCGCTGAAAGCTGCTGCTGAGTGCGAGGATGCCGACACCGCACAGGCTATCATCTCTGCCATCAGTGTCACGTACGCTCCCCGCGGCCCACACGCGCGCTGCTCTCGTGACTGCCCTCGGCATTCGCCAAGCCCTGATGCACACGGCTGGGGGTTAGCCCTTGCGCACGTGTTGCCTGTCTCCTCACCACCACAGCTCACCGGCACTTGCTCTCATGCACAGCTCAGCAAATGCGCACTGAACTACACGAATGCACGCACGCTCGCTCGCTCGCTCGCTTGCCAACGCGCATACGTGCGGGCACACAACGCAACAATACAGACTGCCGCAGGGCAATTTGAGTGTAGTATACGACCAGTTGGGGAACAAGTACGACATCCCGCCGTATTGCCTGTCTGAGCCCGTCAATCTCGTGAAAGACGAAGGACAGCAGGCAGCAGCGGCTTCGGTGCCGACGCCAGGCGAGAACGCGCCCGAGGAGAGCCAGGTCGATGCCAAGACTGCTGCTGCTGCGCCGGTTCGTGTGCCTGTTCCCAACACTCCTGCCCAATCTGCCTGCCAAGAGCGCCCGGTCAGGTGCATCAGGACCAGCGTGGGATGCACTGTGCATGTCTGCCTCGGTCGCCGCCGTAGGCCGGTAGGCTGATAGGCCGACGGCTGCAGGGCATAGGGTTGACTTGCACGGCATCGCCCGAGCTTGACTAGCACTTGATGCTTGCTTCACTACACTAGACTGCCTCTTGATGCTTTCTTGACTGGCTTCACTAGCACGCAAGTGGGTTCTAGTGAAGCTAGCTGCGGCTCGCTTCGTCCCAGTCTTGAGACGGAGCTTCGTCCGCATCTTGAGTCACCAGCTAACGGTGAAGCTAGTCAAGCGAGCGGCGCGTCCCCTGGGGTAACGCAGTTGGGTGGTGGCAGGTCGAGCTCAACGTCAAGATCCGGCTGAGCACACAGCGGGAGTTGCTCTGGTCTGGCGCGCCTGATACCACGGTGGGCGTGCTCAAGAGATTTGTAGAGGAGCATGAGGCGATCGCCCCGGAGAGACAGCGCTTTCTCTTTGGCGGGCAGCTGCTGCAGGACTCAAAGACGCTGGCTCAGGCCAAGGTGCCTAGCAACTGTGTGGTGCAAGTCATGGTCAATACTGCCACACCCGAGTAGGAGTGCTGCCTTGCTGCGGTGGTCGCGAGAGGTGAGCGCCCGGGATGCGGCAAGTCGGCAGGTGAACCGGGTCAGAGTCGGCAATGTAGCTTGAGGCAGTGACGCCCAATGTTGCGCCTCGAGCTCAAACGCCGCAGCACGTGCTGCTCAAAATCGACAAAACCCAAAATCGACCAAACTCGTGTACTCACAGGCAAGGAGGCTGGGGAGGGCAGTGAGATACGAATGCTTTGGTCTTGGCAACGGTGTGCCTTAGGCTTTGGTCTTAGCAACAGTGTGTCTTAGCAACAGTGTGCCTTAGCAGTGTGTCTTAGCAACAGCGTGCCTTAGCAACAGTGTGCCGCATAATGACTCATCAAAAGATATTGAAAGTTGAAGCAACATCATCTGAGCCCGACTTTGCATCACCCGCTGCATCGCTCCGTCTAGCACTCATCTCTTTCAAATTTTCCACCTCCCGCTACGTGGGAGGGGTGGCGCAAGCACGCATTTGAGCTCTATGATTCACGAATTTTAGATTGCGCTCAGTCATGAACTTGAGCTCAAGGATGCTATTGCCTGTCAGCCCAAGAATGATGAAACAATATTTGCACAATTGGATTGAAATGGTTGCAACGTTGAAATCTGTGGTGCGTCTCTCTTGGCGTCCCTCGCTGTCTGCTCTCTTGGCGTCCCTCGCTGTCTGCTCTCTTGGCGTCCCTCGCTGTCTGCTACCCAGTGCTGTGCTCCCAGTGCCTGTTTCCGTCTCAGTCTGAGGTCCATCGGCCATCAACCTTAGACAAGGACACTGAGAAGGTGAATGCCTGGACTTGAGAAAATGTGTTGGTCCGTCTCTCTCCTCAAAACCTGGATGGTGGTATCAGTAAAGTCCCGTAGTGCAATTCAGTCAAGATGGCTGCGAGCAAGATGGCTGCGAGCAATGGACGTCGGGTGAGGCACGCTGCAACCCATGATGACGAGCAAGTGTCACTCACTTGACAGGCACGCAAGGAGCTTCGCTAACGGCGCGGCCACGCTCTATGAAAAGGGGCCACGCTCAAAAGGGGCTCCGGCACCCAGTACGTGGGCTTCATTCTTGCAGTACGGCTGTACGCACCCCTCAATCTTCTCGCTCGCCTATCATTCGTGGGCCTAGCCTCATTCGTGGGCCTCATTCTTCTCTCTCTCCTGTCTTTTTCCGGTCATGCGGCAGACTACCCCGACATGTGCGGGCAGACGAGCAGGGAGAGAGGGAAAGGGGCGAGAGGGACATCAAGTACCAAACCTGGTAGCCTCGCATGCGCACAAATTCATCCTTGCTGTGGGGATCGGGCACAAGGGACCAGCCGGCGTTGTTAACAACCAAGTTTCCCACCGACACCTTGGCCCCTGACCCCCGCCACCCCAAGCCCGTCAATGAGGAGCGTAGCACCCGGCCAGACATTTCTGCACTCGAGTGCAAGAGCGGCACACGAGTTGTACACACTCGTTTGCCTGTCGCAAGAGGGCCACGCGAGTTGCCCTGTCGAGACAGTATCCAGTTGCATTTCGAGCCCTTTCTCACGCTCCAGGCACGCGCGAGCACGAGTCGTGAGTGCAGCTCCTAGTTCGTGAGTGCAGCTCCTAGTCAGGAACCTGGGGCAGCTTTGATGACAAGGGCGCCGTCGATCTTGACCTTTCCCGTGATGCAGACGTCGCCCTCGAGGACCAGACTGCTTCTGGCCGTCATGCTGATGCTCCCTCCCTCCTGCCGCATCGGCATGCATGCACGCGTCATGATCAACGCTACGTGTTACTATGTGTTACTTACACGTAGGAACACGAGCCAATTTCCGGGGAAGCTAGGCTACAGGGCTACAGGGCTACAGGGCTACAGGGCTTCCTGTGGGCACCAGGAAGCGACCCTGGATATCGCCGAGGGAAGAACCGAAGGAGGGCAGCAAAACGACGTGAGGGGGCATGGCAAGCGTAATGCCCGCAAACTCTGCCTCGGCGGCAAGGGGCGGGATGTCTGCTCCGCACAGGCGCAACAGGCGACAGTTGAGCTGAATAGCGTCCCGCTCTGCAGTCCCAGCACTTTCGGCCGGCAGCCCTGCTCAACATAAGTGTTGGCGTTGGCAAAGTTGAAGTTGTTGGCGTTCGCAAAGTTCGTGTTGGCGTTCGAAAAGTTCAAGGGAGAGCATGTGTGGAGAGGATGAGGAGGAGGATTTTGCTCACAACCAGACATAGACAAGGACATCGTTTAGTTCAACTAACTACTGCGGCTTTTGTTCACAACCAGATTTAGCCTTGGCAGCAGCATCCGCCAAATTATTCTTGACGGCTGAAAAACATAGCCATCGTTCGAGCTGCGTGAAGCCCACCTGGGTTTTGCGTTTAAAGATTAGACAAGCAAACAGGTAAAAAAAGACCGTCCCTCACACCGTCCCTCACACCGTCACTTACAGACGGAAAATCTTGTTTTCACCCTCTTGAAAACAACTGTTCACATTCAAAAGCAACCGACAGATGCCGATTCAATTCGGACGGCGACATTTGTGTGTGTGGCGGTTGGAGGCAGTCTGCAGGTTGGAGGCAAAGGCTTTAGGCTTTAGGCTTTAGGCTTTAGGGTTTGAGGCAGTCTGCAGGTTGGAGGCAAAGGCGCATGCGCTGCTGTAAAACATGCAACATGCACAGCTTTTGTGCTGCTTCCAACTTGCAGCCGTGTGTCCAGGTTGCACCATGCACATAGATAGATGACCGGTACGTTCGACGGCAGCATGCCGGGCAGGTCCTGCATCATGCACTCCAGTCGCGTCGGGCTCTTGAACTCTACCTGCAAGGCACGGCATGCAACTACGTGTTATTTGTGAGTCTGTTTGCCAACTATATGTCATTTGTGTGTTTGGTTGCCAATGTGCACGCGTGCATTGCGCGGCAAAGCGATCGCGCCGCAAAGCTGTCGCAGGCACCAAGCTCCACGCCCAGTACTGAACCCAGGCAGCAACACACCACACCACACCACACCTTCTTAGCATGGACATACTGCAACACACCTTCTCAGCATCCACATACTTGGGGTTGACGAATTCGGCAATCCTCCCCCCGGTTGCCGTGAGGACTGTTGGCATCCGCTCGCCGTTAGGACAGTCGGCATCAGTTGGCATCAAGAGGCGTGAGGACAGTTGGCATCAAGAGGCCAGGCCCGAGGCCCCAACGTGTCACAGCGTAACAAGAATCACAGTGAATGGGAGAGCAGTGAATGGTGGAGAACGCAGAGGCGCCCACAGCTGCGGCCGGGTTAGAGGCGCGCGCAGCTGGCGCGCGGTCATTTGTCTTTCTGTCCTGCTCAAGGCGTTGACTGAGGCTCAGCAAGCTTGCTGAGCCTCAGTCAACGCCTTAGCCTTTGGCTTCGCAAGAATCGGAGGGCCTCGGACGCCATGTGCCTTGACATGTGCCTTGACATGTGCCTTTCCATGTGCCTTGACAAGTGCCTTGACAAGTGCCTTGACTACCCATTTCACGCGCTGCTTGGCAAAACGAATGGCAGCATGCAAATGGGGGAGAGGCGGAGACCCGATTTGTACGGGCCCATGCCAAAGACGAGGCAATTGATGTTTCCCGGAAACGGCGAGAAGCCCGTTTCTGCTCTCGCCCACGTCAGACCACATCTCCGCTCCCCGCACGGCGTGGGCATGACATGTGTCAACAACGCGGAGGCAACACGTGTCAACGAGGAGGCAAACACGTGACATGCACAGGAGGCAAAGACCATGCACAGGCATGCACAGGAGCCAAACACGTCACATGCACTCCTTGCCACCCAACTGCCAATGAAGCCGCCGCCACATTGAATGCATGGCACACGGCACATTGAATGCATGGCACACGGCACATTGAATGCATGGCACACGGCACATTGAATGCATGGCACACGGCACATTGAATGCATGGCACACGGCACATTGAATTCATGGCATAAAGGCGCTGCATCTTACTCCCATTTGCTTCTACTAAGATGCAAGGGCCCGGAGCGCCTACCGCAGAGACAAAGCAGAGACAAAGCAGAGACAAAGCAGAGACAAAGCAGAGACAAAGCAGAGACAAAGCAGAGACAAAGCAGAGACAAAGCAGAGACGGCACAGAGACGACACAGAGACAAAGGCGCTGCCTATGCTTCTCCTCTCCTCCTTGGACTGCCAACTACTTGGGAAATCGTATTGGTGGGGAGAGAAGTCGCGAAAAGGAGACCCTTCACCTGGGTCAGCAGCGTCGCCCTGGGCAAACTGGGAGGTGGAGCGTAGGAGAGGGTCTAGCTGGTTGTACTCGACGTTAATTGTGTAAGCACTCCCGTCTGGCCGGCGCAACCTGCGACAAGACACGAGCGCTTCAACCCCACAAGACGCGAGTGCTTCAACCTCAGCCAATCCCATCGCGCCAGCACGCCAAGATGATGCAAAGGCACGTGCGCCGTGAGGCGCGGCTTGGAGGTCTTTGAGGTCGCGGAGGCAAAGAGAACATGTTCTCTTTGAGGTTGCGGAGGTGTGGTCCTGTCCTGTGACCCTGGAGCGCAAAGCCGTAGCAACACACCCAAAGTGCTTCGAAAGATAGCAACAAAAGACTGCATGCGCGCTGGGGATGGAGGCGAGGCAGAGGCAGAGGCAGAGGCAGAGGCAGCCCTCTGCCCAACCTGCAGATGCCCCCCACGGCCTCGCCTGGCGTGCGCGGGACGCAGACGGAGTTGGCGCCCAAGTCGTGCTTCTTCGACACTCCTATTACCGCCGCCATACTCCGAAAGATGAGGGCGTTGGTGTCCTGGAAGAAGACGAGCCACTTGACCCCTGCCCGCACCGCATCTGTCATCAGTCCTTGCCCACACCCGTTGCCCTGCAGAACACCAGAGGGCAAGGGACGCAGACCAGCCGCCGCCCATGTATCCACACACCCATGCTGGTGCAGCAATGTGTGCACATCGCCGTGGCCATGCGGCTTGGTTTCTATAATGCCGTCCTTGCCTGTGCACGCCCAGGCACCAACGTCAAAACAGCGAGGTGCCGAGACATGGAGGTACGCCGAGACTCCAACGTCAAAGCGCCTCGGGCAAGCGCCTCCTCACTTGCCACTGCTGCACAGCGCCGCACCCTGTGCCCACTCGGCGCCCGCCGGGCTGATAACACTCTGGGTCTGGGTCTGGTCGGCCGGGCTGCTCGCACTCCCTTGGTCTCGCTGTGTCGGGGATGCTCTACCCTCTTGACTCCTCTTGACTCCTCTTGACTCCTGCGCGCCGTCGCCACACGCAACGGCCCCGCTCCTCCGATGCATCCAAGGAGCGACCTTTGCGGTGGTCAGAGGAGGAGGAGGAGGTGGTCAGAGGAGGAGGAGGTGGTGGGAGCATCAGGCCCTTCACCTGCAAAACGCGCCTGGACATCGACCATGGCGGGCACCTTGTTTTGCTTCATCATGGTTATCTGTCCCTCTGCCATGCCGAAATTCTGCCGTTTTCGGGAGCGGGAGCGCGAGAAGCGTGGCACGTAAGGACTTGAGAGCACTACGTGACACACGACGTGTGCTGCGTTGCTCAGCATGTCATGCACGCCATGTGACAGGACGTGAGAAGGGTTTGCAGGTAAGCTCTTGACACACGTCATCTCAAGTCCGTGATCCAAGTCGCAAGCACAAACGCGAGCGCCTCCCGACTCGCCTCCGCCCGCTCCTCTCATGTAGAGGCTCGAGGACATAGGCGTGGGCTGCTGCGCCTCTAGGGATGCGCAGGAAACGCGTCTGGCAATCATTGCAGAGGGCCAGGCACTTGCACAAACAGCTGAGTTAGACTGACCGCTCGCAGACAAGTTAGACTGACCGCTTTGGCTGCAAGCAGGCGCTCTGTGAGGTCATGCGTGTCGTCGGAAGTCATGATGGCGATGGGCAGCACCCTGCCCTGCCCGTGCATTCGCTGCATGGAGGCGATGTGTGCGAGATAGAGCTCCAGGAAGCACATCTCACGCTCCACAATGTAGAGGGGCAGAGCCACCTTGATGCCTGCCACAGACAAACATATGAGCCACCGCCGCATGCCTTCCAAACCCCCCATCGTCACACCAAGCTGCCGGCGCATGCATGCATGCGCCAAGTGCAGAGCGCGTGACGAAGAGCAGAATGGGCGGCTTGAGTAACCGTTGTAGCCAAGACGCTCGCCAAGGCCGCCGGCGACGAGGACAAAGCCGCAGAAGGGGAGCTCGGCCGTGCCCAGCTTCTCCATCTCGACATACTCGGGGCTGCCCACAGTGAGCTTTTCGCCCGTCGGCACCGTCGGCACACACCCTGCCAGCGGGTTCACGCCTACAAGCCCCAGGACCGCATGCCCGGGTAGTCACACTGCCGCGCCGCCGCAAGTCCGCGTGCTCCGCATTGCGTGGCCGGGGGAACTGGTGCATCAAAGGGCCAGGGAAAGCAGCAACAGCAGCGGCAACAGCAGCGGCAGCAGCAGCGACAACCAACAGCAGCAACTCACCCTTTCGTGACTGCTCCAGCAGCTCGCGCGCCGAGGCTACATACTGCGCCAGCCCGCCTGGCAGCTGTGCATCGAGCTCCTCGGCCTGCGTGTTGCCACCAGCATTACACCGTGCATGACGTGTTCCGCGTGCAGCAAGGGTCAGCATATTCCTCGCGCCCTGCCTCCAAGAGCAGCGCCATACCTGCGCAACCAGCGACGCCGTCTGCTCCTTGTTTAAGCCCTCCAGGAGATGCCCCTGGCCTGAGAGAGAGAGGCAGCGCGAGAGAGTGCGCGCGCGCGGGAGAGAGAGAGTGAGATAGCGAGCGAGCGAGCGAGCGAGCGAGAGAGAAATTATGTGTATTTGCATCCTCTCATTTGTTCTTACCGAGCTCCGCAAGCTTGACCTCCATTGCTACAGCCCCACGAACTTGGTTTTTCTTTTTTGATGATTTGTGAGAGTGCCGGAGTTTGGTCTTCGACCTCTTACTGAATACTGAATACCTCAGCATCATGATGATCGCCCATGACAGGCCCAAGTTTGGGTCGTCCAGCCACGTGCAGCAAAACGGTTTGCTCACACACCCACAGGACCTCGATGGACCCCTGCACAGCGTAAGATTGCTGCCTATCAGCAACAATATGCTGACAATCAGAACATTTCTTTTCTCCCCGCCATCGTTAGTACCTCCACCCGCATGCATGGCGAGTTTCTGCGTCTTCTTTTTCTACAGGC
>Ga0315899_10004011_pt1 | contig 15942 bp, 11 predicted proteins | sample LakEriMetagenome_2_FD_203518 | JGI IMG/M metagenome (GOLD analysis project Ga0315899, IMG submission 203518) | Freshwater fungal communities from buoy surface, Lake Erie, Ohio, United States - Buoy 4 MA112 | ecosystem: Environmental > Aquatic > Freshwater > Lake | place: USA: Lake Erie, Ohio... | reverse complement strand
GCCTTATTTTCTTGGCCATACCGTTGGTTAAATCTAAGCATGATGGCAGCAACAATAGGTGTTCCAATAACTACCAACCAGGTGCCATCGGCAAACTTTAAAACTGATAACAACAACACAGTAGTAATTGCAATAACACCAGTTGTTAGGTGTAGGTAGTACTTGCCCTTGTTGCTTCGGTTTTTCTTAGCCATTCCAAAGCCGGTTAAGGCAAAGCCAATAAATACTGCCAGGGCGTAGATCGCAGCTAAGGTTGTAATGCTCGCTTTTGAGGCGATAACTAAGATAATTGCAAAGCTTGAGATAAAGATAATTCCATTTGAAAAAGCGAGTCTGTGGCCACGTTTTGTTAGCTGTTTGGGTAAAAAGCCATCATTTGCCACAATATTGACCATATTTGGAAAGGCATTAAAGCAGGTGTTAGCGCCAGCAAATAAAATAAAGGTAGTAGCAGCTTGCACAAAGTAGTAAAAGCTCTCACCAAATAATGAGTCCCCTAGGGATGCCTGGGTAACTAATGAGATGACAGTTGGGGTGCCAGAGGCGTAAGGAACTGCAACTACCTGGTGTGCAAGCCATGCGATGCCAACAATTAATGTTCCCAAGGTGGCACTCATTAACATTAAAGTTTTTCTAGCATTGTTATGTTCAGGCTCTTTAAATAAGGCAACTGAATCTGAGATCGCCTCAAGTCCGGTCAAAGATGCACTGCCATTGGCAAAGGCTTTTAAAATCAACAAGATGGCGGCAAGACTTAATAAACCTTGTGGCTCACCCAGTGGCAAAAGCCCTGGTGAATCAGTTGGATACTCAGGAAGGGTTCCAGTGAAGTTGCGATAGAGGCCAAAGATAAAGACGGTAAACATGCCAGCTAAGAAAAGGTATGAAGGAAGTACAAAGATCAACCCAGCATCTTTAATACCACGCAAATTTATGTAGGTAAGGAGGGTTATAACAAAAATAGTAAGTGCAACCTTGTAATCACTTAACTCAGGAAGTGCTGAAATTATCGCAGCTACACCGGCTGCGGTTTGAATTGCAACAGTGATTATGTAACCAAATATCAACTCAATTGCTGCAACCTGTGAGATCACCTTGCCAAAGTTTTCCCTTGCCACAACATATGCCCCACCAGCTCTGGTGTAGGTGTTTATTACATCCCGATAGGAAAAGGTGATGATTAGTAACATTATTAGGATCACGCCAATTATTGGGGTAAAGATAGTGAAGGCAGCTAAGCCAAAGGCTGGAATTAATGCCACAAGTATCTGTTCACCACCATAGGCAGAGCTTGAGATGCAATCTGAGGATAGGACGCCATAGGCATGCTTTTTTGATAAGCGCTGCTCATGCAGTGAGTGACGGTTAATTGGCTTACCCAGTAAGCGGTTTTTTACCCGATATAAAAATGGATCCTTCAGGTGAGCATGCTCTTTGAGCACCTTTGGCGCTGGTGCGTTATCACTCCAAGACTTAGGCACTGTTGAAAACACACTCCAATTAGAAGTTCTAGAGAGGTAAGTATACGCCTGTTTATTTCTTGATTTTTAAGCGGTATTGACTGAGCGTATGCTTATCTTTATGCAACTTTCTACCCAGCTCTATATTGATGGCAAGTGGGTTAATGGCGTATCAACTATGCCAGTAACAGATCCATCTGATGAATCAGTAATTGCTAATGTGCAGATCTCATCTGAAGAGCAATGTATCCAGGCAGTAGATGCAGCACACCGTGCATTTAAGGGTTGGGCAAAGACTGCCCCCCGTGTTCGTGGTGAAATTTTGCGTAAAGCATTTGAAATCATGGTGGCTGAAGCTGATCACCTGGCTGAAATTATCTCAAGGGAGAATGGCAAAGTATTAAGTGATGCTAAGGGTGAGGTTTTATACGCTGCAGAGTTTTTTAGATGGTTCTCGGAGGAAGCAGTTCGCATAAATGGTGAGTTTCGAACCTCACCAAGTGGAGATAAAAGAATCATTGTGACAAAACAGCCAATTGGTGTTTCGCTTTTGATAACACCTTGGAATTTTCCTGCTGCGATGGCAACTAGGAAGATTGGACCAGCGCTCGCTGCAGGATGCACAGTGATTCTTAAGCCAGCAGGTGAAACCCCCCTTACAGCCTTAGCAATCGTTGAAATCTTAGAGCGAGCTGGTGTTCCAGCAGGCGTTGTTAATTTAATTTTGCCATCCCCAACAGGGCCTGCAATTGCAAAGATTTTAAAAGATCCAAGAGTTGTTAACTTATCTTTCACCGGATCAACTGAGGTAGGTCGTGTGCTTCTTAAAGAGGCAGCTGATCGAGTAATCAGATGCTCAATGGAGTTAGGTGGAAACGCCCCTTTCTTAGTTTTATCAGATGCCAATATTGATGATGCGGTGAGTGGGGCACTTCTTGCCAAGATGCGAAATGGTGGCGCAGCCTGCACAGCCGCAAATAGATTTTATGTTGCTAAAGAGGCAGCAGATGAATTTACTGAAAAACTAACCAAAGCAATGGCTGGCTTAAAGATGGCAGCCGGCACATCATCTGGCGCTCAATTAGGCGCAAGTGTTTCAGTTAAAGAGCGAAATAAAATTGCAGAGTTAGTTGATTCATCGGTAGCAGCAGGTGGTACCTTAAAAACTGGTGGGAAATCCCCAACAGGTGCTGGTGCTTTTTATCCTGCAACTGTTTTATCTGTTAAAAATGATAATCCAATTTTAAGTCAGGAAATCTTTGGACCAGTAGCACCAATTGTTATTACAAGCTCAGATGAAGAGGCCATCGAACTAGCAAACGCAACAGAGTTTGGTTTAATTGCTTATGTTTATTCAGGAGATTTAAAACGAGCACTTAAGGTGGCAGAGTCTTTGGAATCTGGAATGGTAGCAATTAATAAAGGTGTCATTTCAGATCCGGCCGCACCATTTGGTGGTTTCAAACAATCAGGTTTGGGCCGTGAAGGTGGCTTTGCTGGCATCGAAGAATTTCTAGAGATTAAATATATTGGCTTAGAACCATAAGAAACTTACACTCTAAATGTTTTACTTTTTGAATTCGTAATTAGATTTTGCGATTTATATGCATCTAGAATTGAAGCGATAAACGGTACAAGAAGCATTTCGGACACTACTTTAAATCTACTCTCTGCTAAAAATAATAGGGCCGCTATAGATCCAAATAAATAAGGAATGAAAAATAAAAACTGAGGTTGATAAATGATAGAGTTTCGAACTTTAGGCAAGATAACTAAAATCGTCAAACTAGCAATAAGGAAAATTAGAAGCAGTGCTCTATGAATGAAATATAAGTAGGACCCTAGAATTAATACCCAAGAATCTCGCTTTTCACCAATCACTATACTTTTTTGATCTGCTGAAAGATAGTACTCCCCGGATAAATGTGGGTTTTTTTGAACAGAAAAAAAGTAGGTGTCTATTTTCTGTAAAGTATTCAAGAACAAACTTTTTGGATTCTCGGCGATATAAATAAGAGCTGCTCTGAACTCTTTGTTGCTTACATAAGAAAATTTATCTGAGCTAAGTAGTAATTTATTAGTGTCCATATTTCCACCCTTAGACAGAAAAACATCATAATCAAACTTTGGCATTGCAATATACCAACTCTTATTATGTCCAAAGTGGGCTGTTATACCAGCTTCACCTGCCAATTCAGGATGATCAAAAATCATCTTATTTATGCCTAAAGTCAAGATGAGAAGAATAAATGGAATCAAGACAAGTGTTTGCTTAATTGCAAATTTTTTATCTTTTTGAATGCACAATAAATTATATACCACAGGCAGCATCAAGAAACTTGGCCAATATGCTGGACGGGTCAGACACAGTAGGTACAAAGGCAACATAGCCCCAAAAAAATTCTTGTTTAAAACAAGTGCAAATCCGGACAAAAGTAAAAATAATTCAAATACAGTGTCTTGTGAGGAATGTACCAACCACAATAGGTAAGGATTGAGTGTGAAAGCGCTCAGCGAAATCAAAAACAGACTGGTTTTTTTGATAATTTTTTCACAAATAAAAAAGTACAAAACAGAAGCCAAAGTGAAATAAAAAAATATAGCAATTTCATAGTGCGGTTTTAAAATTAAAAACGGAATTAATAAAATTGCACCTCCTGGCGGATAAAAATTATCCTCTGGATTCTTGAAAGAGGCAATTAAGGCGGATTTGGTTTCCCAGTTCCCAACAGAGACCGGTATATCGCTAATTAAGTGGACGCATATTATGAAGATCAAGTTAAGAAAAGCATAGATGACCACTGATAGTTTGCTCACTTTAAATTTTGACACTGTGTTATTGTACAACTTCGCTTGTATTTAATCTGGCTAAAGTACTTTCTGGCGATATGTTTAGTACTCTAAAGAAAGTCTCAGTAACTTTCTCCAGCTGGGTTCATAGTCAGCTCTGTGGCATAGATTAATTCTTTTGGTTAAATGAATTATATGACTTGTTTTATGGCAGAAGATTGAGAATTTAGACCCTTAATAGTCTTCGCCATGTACCTTTTAAATGTGTGTGAGTCAATGAGAGTCTTCAATTACTTTTTACAGGTCTAAAGGTGTTGGTGATTACTATTACAGTGATAAATTAAAGATTACACGCTTACTGGCACCTTTGGTAAGTTTTAAGTACTCGGATCTTGAAGCGGTAAACTTTGTTTAATTAAAGGAGTTTTTTAAATTTATTTTATTAGCATTAAGTCCTAGCAACACTACTATTTGGTATAACTAAAACATTTAATATGTTAATCTAAGTCAATTTTTCAAGGTTTAATGGATTTAAGAACTAAACGTTTCCAGTTTATCAAATTATTTGAAACTACAAAAAAAGTCGATGAAATATGTACTTAGAGTTTGAATTTTCTTACAATTTACTGAAAGATACTCTCATGGTAGAAAATACTTCAATACACAGCTTTCAAGAGATTGTAGTCACAAAACCGTGGGGTTATGAATATTTACTGTTTGAAAACTCAAAGGTTGCTATATGGTTGTTATGCTTAAATTCTAAAAAACGGACGTCCTTGCATTATCATGCCGTGAAAGACACCCAACTTGTAGTTGTATCAGGAAAATTACAAGTAACAATTGGTGCTGACGATTACCAAATATCAGATGGACAAATGGTAACCATACCGAAAGGAATATCCCACCAAACTGCAAATAATACTGATTCTCCAGCATATTTAATTGAACTTGAATATCCTAACAATAAATTAGATCTTGTTAGGTTAAAAGATGACTTTGGTCGCACAGGTTTAGATTACGAAAAACAAAGTGATTTTAAAAAAAGACTTCCAAATCATGATTTTATTAATTTTAATCAGGTTGTTTCTAATGCAATGATTACAAAACGAATTAGAGATTGTAGAATTCACTTTATAAAAGGCTCAGCCGACTATCTGCAAAATGTGTGTGATTTATCAAAAATAAATCAGCAATCTTTAATTTTTTCCTTAAACGACGAATGTAACCAAAAATCAAGCTTAGACTCAAAGAAAGTTACCAGTTTGTCTGGGTATTTGGAATGTTTAGATTTGACTGAGAAGTGTGAGTTAATGATAATTGAGAATTTTCTACACGCAATTCCGGGCTACGATCTGGTCACTCATGAATTACAAAATATTTTTGAAAATCCTTTTATTGGAACTCTTGGATCGCAGAGTTTACATTTTGTGAATCATGCTGCAAGAGTTGAAGGATTAGAAATTGAGCTTTTTCATAGCGATGAAACAGCTACTTTAGCGGCTGAAGGATTGAGCTTCATTAAATCTAAAGCATCGTTAATGTTTTTAAGCTCTGATAAAGGCTCAGTAGAGGCGCTGAGAGGTATTCTGAATTGCACTAGAGATCAAACTCCACTAGTCGTTCTAAAATTTGAAGACAATAATTTTGAATTTACTAATAGTGTTTCAAAAAAAGAGATCGATTTCCAATTTATGTCGGGAAATTTTTTCAAAGGTACATTACAAATTAATCACAATGACATTCCTAATAACTTAAGTTCTAAATTGAAACTAGCTAAAGAATTAGCAGAGTCGGGTCCCCCCGGTCCCGTTCTTATCTCAATCCCAATTTCCCTTTTAACGAATGAATATTCGATTAAACCAGATCAATTGCTAAACCAACCGTTATATAAGGTGTCAAAAACAAAAAGTCAACAAATTTGGAAAGATTCTGAATTAAGTAAATTGATAAACTGTTTAGAAAATTCAGAGAGACCTCTGGCTATTGTAGGCCGTGCAGCACAAGCAATATTTGATTCTAGTGAAATACAATACATTCTAAATGCAATGTTAAATAGGAAAATTCCAATTGTTACAACAAGAAGTGCCATTGACTTTTTGCATCACCAGCACGGACAGAATTTTGGACGGGTAGGGTCATATGGAAATCGGTATTCAAATAAGATTGCTAGTCAAGCAGATTTAATATTATTTTTGGGAACTAGTGTTAGTCAAGCGCTAATTGGTCGATCTTCAAAAAATTTTGTATCTACAGCGAAGAAGTTTTTTGTACATGATCTAAACTTTTTAGGAAAATATAATCTAAAATCATTTATTGACTCAGAATTTGATCATCAAGGTTTTTTGCATGCGTTGCAAAACAGCCGCATGCCTAATGAATTCTCTTTGCAAAAATGGTGGAAATATTGTAGTCATTTAAAAGAAAACTATGGACAAGAAACTGAAACACACGAACAAAGCTCTCCAGCTGATATTGGATTAGTGATTGCGCAACTAACAAAATTGGCTCCCAACGAAACAACATTTTGCGTAGATGGTGGCAACTTGCTTCATCAATTCAGCCAAAACGCTCAACTGAAGGAAGGGCAGCGAGTAGTAACCTCCTCTATAATGGAAGCGACAGGGATTTCTTTTGCTTCGGCAGTTGGAGTTAGTTTTGAAAATGAGAATATCTCGCATCAAACGGTAGCCATATCGGATTCATTTGGGATTATTAAGAACCTTCAACATCTTAAAAGCGTAAATAGAAACTTTAATAAGCTAAAGTTAATTTATCTCAGGGATAAAAACACCAATTTAAGCGGCAGCGACCAAAGATTTTTTTATCCTGCGAGCACGGTAGGAACAAATCTTAGTCACTTAGATTTCAACTTCAAATTAATTTGTGATGCTTATGGATTATCTTATTGTAATTTTGGAACTAATTTAGATATGAAATTCTCAAGTTTTATGCAAGAGAGTAAAAATGTTTTAGTTGGTGAAATTTCTGTGACTAACTCTAATTTACTAATTCCTCGAGCGAGCTTTACTATTGGCTCGAATCAGGAATGGATACAAAACTCTTTTGAGGAGATGGTTCCTTTTAAACTAATTCCGAATTTTACAACCTATTCAGAGAGGGTTAATAGTGAATATTGCTGATTTACTGGCGGATCTATTAGTTAATCATGGAGTCTCAAAAGTATTTTCAGTTACGGGTGGTGCTTCTGCAGAAATCAATGATGCATTTTTACGAAACAAAAAATTAAAATTAGTTTATTTTCATAACGAGGCTTCATGTTCATATGCTGCCGAAGGATATTATAGAACTACTGGGAAAATACCTGTTTGTTTGGTAACTGTCGGTCCTGGTGCAACTAATTTGATAACCGGAGTGTTTGGAAATTGGACTGAATCGATGCCGCTACTAGTAATTTCAGGACAAAATTTTCGCAAGCATACGATTAGTCATACAGGTTTGCGACAATTTGGAGTTCAAGAGGCAAACATAGTGCCAATCGTGGAAAGTTTTACTAAGTTTTGTTCCACAATCTTAGAACCAAACAAGTTTGAAGAAATATTTTTAGAATGCTGGAATAAAATGTTAGAGTCTAGGATGGGTCCAGTATGGTTGGATATACCGATTGATGTTCAAAAAGCGCCATGGTCAAAAAATAATTTGACTACAAATACTAATTTTTTAACGGCAAAGAATGATTCCATACAGAGTATTCCTGATGATTTTATCCTGAATTACATTGAAAAATTAAGGAAGTCTCAAAAGCCATTAATTCATATTGGTAACGGTTTTAGATCTCCTAACTCTGAAAAACTATTAGCAGAATTAATTAATAAATTAAAGGTTCCATTACTCCTAACACATAATTCTTACGACATGGTGGAGACTAATAATCCAAGGAACTTTGGATTTCCTGGGATTTTTGGTCAGCGCTATTCAAATTTAATGGTGCAAAATTGTGATCTATACCTAAGCCTTGGAGTAAGGCTATCACTGGCACAAATTGGTTTTGACAGCCAAAACTATGCTAAGCAGGCAGAGAAATTTCAAGTGGAGATAGACTTTAGAGAAATAAAAAAACCGTCATTACAATTTGAACACGCCTTATGCGCAGATGCTAGTTTGGTTCTTGAAAAAATTTTGGGCTTAATGAGTGCGGAAGATATTAAAGCCATAAACTCACAAGCTAGCTTGTGGTATGAGAACTGCACAATTTTACGTGAACATTTTGACGTTTTAAAAGAACAGGTTGACTCAAGTACAAATTATATAAATCCTTACATTTTTATTAGAGACCTCTCAAGATATTTAAGCAGTAACGATTTTGTTTTTACGGATATGGGTACTTCTTACCAAACAACCTATCAAGCAATTAGACTTCCAAAGGGTTGCAGACTTATTACCAATACCGGTTTTGCCCCTATGGGTTGGGCACTTCCTGCATCTGTGGGATCAACTTACAGTGAGGACTATTCGCGAGCGATTTGTTTATCGGGGGATGGTGGATTAATGATGAGCCTGCAGGATTTAGCATCAATACCAAGCAACAAGAAATTTATTATTTTTTTATATAACAATAATGGGTATTTAACTCAACGACAAACCCAAGAAGCATATTACGGAAGGTTCACAGGTGTAGATGAGTTAACAGGGCTAAAATTCCCTGAATACTCAGCGATTGCTCAGGCATTCTCTCTAGATTACTTTCGAGTGACAAATCATAATCAACTTATAGAAATGTTACCTAAAGTTTTTGCAAAAAAAACTCCAAGTTTTGTAGATCTGACTATGTCACTTACCCAACTACAGAAACCAAGAGTTATGAGTAAAATTGATGCAGATGGCAATATAAAAATTGGATCATTGGAAAATATGTGGCCATATCTAAAGCTTGAAGATAGAAATTTCATCACTAATCGATTAGGATTTAAATATGAGTAAAATTTCTGAAGTTTCCTTTGTAAATTTATCCTCCACACGTGATTTAAATCGTAAAGAAATATATTTACAAAGAGAAATTAAAGAGAAGCTCATTGCAGTTAAAAGGGATAAAAATTTTTTTGATGGCGAAAGAAAATATGGATATGGAGGATTCGTCTATGATGGCCGCAATAAGACTGTTGCCGAGAATTTAGTTTCAAATTATAGGTTGGGTGACAATAGCAAAGTGCTACAAGTCCAATGCGAAAAAGGTTTTTTATTATATGAATTACAAAAGATAAATTCTTCATTTTATTTGATTGGAACAGAAACAAGTGAATATGCAATCAAAAATAAGTTTCAATATTTGAATTGTCCAATACTAAATTTACAAGATCACAATTTGCCGTTTAGCAAACACTATTTCGATTTGATAGTGGTAATTGGATATGCCTATACGCTTTCTTTACAAAATTTTGTGCAGTTTATCCACCAATGTAATAATCTCAGCAGAAATGTGTTTTTGACATTAGCGACTTATGATACGCCAAGTGATTATTTTGTGTTGCGAAAATGGAGTTTGCTTGGGAATTTGATATTTTTGAAACAGGAATGGCTTGAGTTGTTAGATGAATTAAATTTCAATGGTGAGGTTGAATTCATTTCAGCACATAGTCTGGGGTTAATTTAAAAATGCCTGAGAGATTTTAATGCGATATTTAATTGTTGGGGCAAACAATGGATTGGGTTATGATTTATGTAAAGATTTGTGCAGAGAAAAAAATAATAAAGTTTTTAGTATTTCGAGAGAATTGTCAGAAAATCTTAATAAAATAGTATCAGCAGATAGTTTTTTTCGTTTAGATTTTAATGATTTAGACAAATTAAATTCAAATGATCTCAGTTTTTGGATTACTAATGTCGTTAAACCTGACGTTGTTGTTCATTGTTCAGGTGGAGGACTGGGCTTAAAAAGTCCTAACCTGAGTTACGAGAATGCTAAAACTTTGATAAATGTTAATCTCTTAGGAAGCTTGTCAATCAATTTCACACTCCTACCATTTTTTGAGCACAAAAAAAGGGGCACAATAATACATATTGGTTCCACAGCCGCAACACATGCCATCGGATCTGTTGGATACAATATGTCTAAGGCTGCCCTGAACGCTTATGTCCGCAGCGCAGGAAATTATTTTGTAAAGTCTAATGTATTAATATGTGGTATTAATCCTGGCGCGTTTCATGCCAGCAGAAATGCAATGGAGAGACTCAAAACAAATAATCCGGTTCAATATGAACTTTTTCTCAATCAAAGGATTCCGCGCAAAGAAATGATGTCAAGCTCAGAGATAATTTCTGTTATTAAATTTATAGCACAGTCAGGAAGCTTGGCCCTAGCCGGCAGTATGATACCCTTAGACATCGGCGAGAGTCTTTCTTATTGAAGTTGTACCGCTTTAAATATTTCGGAGGTTACTATGTTTAACGCATTGATTCTTACCTATTCAGATTTCCAAGACCAAGAGGTTGTGTATCCTTATTATCGTCTCCTAGGCGCTAATTTTACTGTAACGCTAGTATCTGACCAAAGAGATGAAAAAGGTCGAACCCACGGAATTTTAGGGGTACATATGCCCTGTCAATTGACTTACAGTGACTTTAAAAAAAATCTAGAAGGGTATTTAGACGAATTTGATTTGTTAATTTTACCCGGCGGTGTTAAGGCATTAGAAAAATTGCGGCAAGATCAAGATGTAATTAAATTTATTTTTAATTGGAATGCAAAAAACAAAATTATTGCATCAACCTGTCACGGTGCTCAACTATTAATCTCAGCAAAAGTGACCAACGGGAAAAGAGTTGGCGGTTACTATTCAATCAAAGATGACATAAATAATTCTGGCGGAACCTATAGTTCGAGCCCGGTAACAATTGATGCTAATTTAATAACTTCACCACATTATGATCACATGGGACCGTGGATGGAGGCCGCCTTGGGAGCGGTAGAGAAAAAGAAATCAAAAAAATGACTTTAAATTCAAATGATTTTCCACCAGAATTTAGATCGGAAAAGGCAGTTGTTGCAGTGGATTTTGATGGGGTGGTTCACAATGATTTTTTAGGATACCACGATGGAAGTGTCTATGGTCCTGTAATAAAGGATAGCGAGATTTACCTTAAAGCAATATCAGCAAACTACAGCGTAGTGATTCATACTGCTAAAGCCAGAAGTGACAGGCCTCTGATTAACAACAAGGATGGTAAAACATTAGTTAGAGATTGGTTAAGAGAGCATGATTTGCTCCAGTTTGTTACCGAGATTACCGCCGTAAAGCCTAGAGCTATCCTTTACATTGACGATAAAGCAATTAGATTTCAAACTTGGCAGAAAACTGAACTCGAATTAAGAGATTTAGGAATTATTTAGTTTTTAACAACTCGAGTAGTGTCGCGATTTTGGATGTAGTCACTATCAATAGAGTACATACCGATAAATCCCCTATCTCCTGAATCAGTTGCGTCCACACCATGAATAATTTCAGCATAACAAGTGCCAAAGTCACCTGCTGAGATATAACTTTCCATGTCAATTTTATTATCATCAGCACCCAAAGCCCAAAAACCTCCACCATCGAAATCTCTACCTTTTTGGGTCATGTAACCTGACATAATAAGTCTTTGACCCTCTTTCGGGTCGTGGTGGGCATCTAATTGTCCAGATTTAGCAGGATAGTGAACAATTTGAATTCGATCTACTTTCCCAGTAGAGGGAATATTCCTTTCGTACTCTATTGGAGACTTACCGCCAAGTGCTTTAAAGGCTCGATAAATAGGCATTATTAACTCATAGATCTTCTCTGAACCAGCATTCCAAGGAAACCAATATGAAGTTTTTTTAACTACAGGAACTGCATAATTTTTCGCCAATTCTTCTGTAATGTTCCGCCAAAAATTAGGAACCCCATCATAAATCTTATGAAATGAACTTGGTTGATCGGATTGCAGCTTCAAAAAAATCTTGTTAATCTGTGTTATCTGCTCGGGACTTAGAACGTTTTTAATAAAGATCATATAACCTTGCATGATATTTTGTACTAGGAATTCAATTTCTTTTAAATTGTGAGAACTCAAAATTTTATAAAGTTCTGAGTATTCAATTGTTAATTGATTGGTTGCCCGTGTAGGCTCACCGTAGATTTTTTTTTGATTTTCGTACATTTCATCAATTAATTCAACTGGAAATTCCTTCATCCAATCTTCAATTTTTGGATAAAATGTTATCATTTTAAGTCCTCCTGTAATCGCACGACTTTACAATTGTTCCACTGGGCTTATAACCTCACCTTATCATTTCATTGAAAAGTTTTGCCTCAACGCTAGGAATTATATTTCTAAACTTGTAATCATTGACGTGAACGTCGTGCTCTTGCCGGGCTACACTGCGGAGGATGAGGGATTTGAACCCTCGGTAGGTTGCCCTACACACGCTTTCCAAGCGTGCGCACTCGGCCACTATGCGAATCCTCCAGTTTTACCTACAAGGCTTAAGGGTATCGGTGGTGATGACTAAGATTTACCGTTAGATCCCCCGTGCGGCATTAACGTGCCGAACTCCCCCAGGGCAGGAATGCAGCAAGGGTAGGTGCGCTCTAGTGGGTGTACGGGGGATCCTATTTTTTAGCAACAGTTTTTAATATCTTAAGCAAAGGAGGCGATAAATGTCATTAGCTCTATACCGCAAGTATCGCCCGTCAACTTTCGCAGATGTAATTGGCCAAGAGCATGTAACAACTCCATTAAGTAATGCTTTAACCTCAGGACAAATCCACCATGCGTATTTATTTAGTGGACCAAGAGGATGCGGCAAAACATCAAGTGCCAGAATTATGGCCAGATCTTTAAATTGTGAAAAAGGCCCAACACCAGATCCATGTGGGGTATGCCAATCATGTAATGATCTAGTTGCTAATGGACCAGGCTCACTTGATGTAATTGAGTTAGATGCTGCAACTCACGGGTTAGTGGACGATGCCAGAGATTTAAGAGATAAAGCTTTCTTTGCACCGGTGCAATCTCGCTACAAGATTTATATTATTGATGAGGCTCATCAATTAGGGCCAGGAGCTGCGAATGCGTTACTTAAGGTAGTTGAAGAGCCACCAGCACATGTTTTATTCATCTTTGCTACAACAGAACCAGAAAAGTTGATTTCAACAATTAGATCAAGAACTCATCATTACCCATTTAGATTAGTTCCACCGGCAATTCTTTCTACCCACCTAGAAAAAGTATGTGAATCTGAAGGTATTAAGGTGGCAAAGGGTGTTATTCAATTAGTTGTTAGAGCCTCCGGTGGATCAGTACGAGATGCCCAATCAATCCTTGGCCAATTACTAGCTGGTGCTGGTAAAGAAGGCGTTACTTATGAGATTGCAGTGGCACTCCTTGGTTACACTGACTCAGCTCTTCTGGATGAAGCAATTGATTCACTTGCTGCATCAGATTCTGCCTCGCTTTTTAACACAGTTGACCGCGTAGTTGAATCAGGACAAGATCCTAAAAGATTTGCGCAAGATCTCCTTGAGAGGCTTCGAGATTTGATTATTGTCGGTGCAGTTGATGAGAATAACTCACAAGTTTTAGTTCAGATTCCAACTGATCAATTAGATCGCATGCGAACTCAGGCCAAGTTAATTGGTATTGCTAATTTAATAAGATCAGCAGATTTACTTGCCACCGGGTTAACTCAGATGCGAGGAGCAACACCGCCTAGATTGATTTTGGAGTTGGTCTGTGGGCAAATGATGCTTCCGCAAGCAAATGATGCGGCAGTTTCTGCTCGCCTTGAGAAACTAGAACGCGGGGTAATAAATGCAGCACCAGCTGTTGAGGCTAAGGCCACTAAGAGTGAGCCAATTCAAAATACTTTAAAGGCCGAACCACAGGTTGAAGTAAAACCTGCAGTAGCCAATAAACCTGAACCAGTTAAGGTTGAAAGCAAGCCAACTAATCACAAGCCAAGTGGAGTTGCAGATATTGCTACCTTGCGTAGATTGTGGCCGCAGGTAATTGAAAATGTTAAAGGTAAGCGCCGTCTTACTTGGTCATTACTAGCAACAAGTGCTCAAATACTTTCTGTAGATGATGAGAATATAAGTATTGGAATTGTTAACGCTGGAGCACGTGACTCATTTGTGAGATCAGAGAGTGATGTGATTTTATCTGATGCCTTTGAAGAGGTAGCAGGGGTTAGGCGAAAAATTGTTGCAACAGTTGACTCCTCAGTTGCCACTACCACAATGGCAAGAAGTGATGAGGATCCAACCGATGCCAATATGCTGACCGGCGCTGATCTGTTAGCTAGTAAATTGGGCGCTAAAGTTATTAAGGAGTCAGACTAAGTTTTTACTTAGTTGATACTTTATGTATGAAGGAATAATTCAAGATTTAATTGATGAGCTAGGGCGACTTCCTGGTGTTGGCCCAAAGAGTGCTCAACGTATTGCTTTTCATATTATTCAATCAGATCGTGTTGATGTGACTCGTCTTGCTGAGGTATTGAAGACAGTTAAGGAGCGAGTTAAGTTTTGCTCGATTTGTGGAAATATCTCAGAGGAAGAATTATGCAAGATATGTAGGGATCCAAGAAGAGATAAAACATCTATTTGTGTTGTTGAGGAGAGCAAAGATGTATTAGCAATTGAAAAAACTAGAGAGTTTAAGGGCACTTATCATGTGTTAGGTGGGGCGATCTCACCAATAGATGGAGTGGGACCAGAGAATTTAAGAATTAAAGAGTTAATGACGAGATTATCTGAAACAACAATTGGTGAAATAATCATTGCTACCGATCCAAACCTGGAAGGTGAAGCAACAGCTACCTATTTGACGAGGTTGATCAAACCTTTGGGGGTTAAGGTCTCCCGACTTGCCTCTGGTCTTCCAGTGGGTGGAGATCTTGAATATGCCGATGAAATTACCCTTGGCAGAGCTTTTGAGGGGCGCAGGTCCTACGATAATTGATTGATCTCATTATTCAAGATAGTTCAGCGTCTTAATATTTGAGATAATTCCCAAGATTTCCTGCCCATCCTTCACACTTAGCCCATGGGGTTAATCGTGCAGAAGTTCGGCGGTTCCTCCGTTGCCGACGCTGAAGGGCTAAAACGGGTTGCTAGCCGCATTGTTGCCACCAAGAAAAGCGGCCATCAAGTAGTAGTTGTGGTCTCGGCGATGGGTGACACAACAGATGAATTAATTGATTTAGCTAATCAAGTTTCCCCACTTCCAAATGGACGTGAGTTAGATATGTTGTTAACAGCAGGTGAGCGAATCTCTATGGCACTGCTTGCGATGGCAATCTCAAATTTAGGACATGAAGCAAGATCATTTACTGGTTCTCAAGCTGGAATTATTACAACATCAACACATGGCAAGGCACGAGTTATTGATGTAACACCAGGCAGAATTCAAGAGGCACTTAAGGAAGGTGCGATTGCAATTGTTGCAGGCTTTCAAGGAGTCTCACAAGATACTAATGACATAACTACCTTAGGTAGGGGTGGCTCTGATACAACTGCTGTGGCATTGGCTGCTGCCCTTGAAGCAGATGTTTGTGAGATCTATACCGATGTTGATGGAATTTTTTCAGCAGATCCAAGAGTAGTTCCATCTGCTAAGAAGTTATCAACAGTTACATATGATGAGATGTTAGAGCTAGCAGCAAGTGGTGCAAAAGTGTTACACCTTCGCTGCGTTGAGTATGCAAGGCGTT
>Ga0315899_10004010_pt1 | contig 15945 bp, 14 predicted proteins | sample LakEriMetagenome_2_FD_203518 | JGI IMG/M metagenome (GOLD analysis project Ga0315899, IMG submission 203518) | Freshwater fungal communities from buoy surface, Lake Erie, Ohio, United States - Buoy 4 MA112 | ecosystem: Environmental > Aquatic > Freshwater > Lake | place: USA: Lake Erie, Ohio... | reverse complement strand
CGCCTCCCTGCGCCAGCTACTCGACAGCCTCAGTCGCGAGCAACGGCGCACCCAGGAGCTGCTGGCCTCCCTGGCCTTCGCCCTGCGCAGCTTCACCCACCTGGGGCGCTTCCTCGAACTCGTGCCGTTGGTGACCTCCCGGCTGGTGGAGGCGGAGGGCTGTCTGCTGGTGGTGTTCCATCCCGATGGCCGCCTTTGGCGCGAACAGCTGCAGGCCACCCCGGGGGAACGCTGCGCCGAGGTGCTGCGCCAGATCGCCTCCCTCACCGACCCCCAGCTGCAGGCCCTCTCCGGCGATGAGGCGTTGGCTGGGCTGCTCGATCCCTTGATCCGGCGCCTGCTGGGCGGCGCCCAGGTGTTCGCCACCTCGGTGGTGGCCCGCAGCCGCCAACGGGGCCGTCTGTACGTCTTTGGTGGCCGGCGGGGCAGCAGTTGGAGCGAGGTGCACCGCCGCCACCTGCAGCTCGTGGCCGATCTCACCGGCGTCGCCCTGGAGAACGAACTGCTCCAGGAGGACATGCGGCGCCATGAGCGACTCGACCGCCAGCTGAGCATCGGCGCCGAGATCCAGGCCCAGTTGCTGCCCGACCGTTGCCCACGGATCGAGGGAGTGGAACTGGCGGCCCGCTGCCGCCCGGCCTTTCAGGTGGGGGGCGATTACTACGACTTCATCCCCGTGTTTCCCCAGCTCAGCGGCCGCCGCCGCGAACAGGGGCCCTGGGCCCTGGTGGTGGGGGATGTGATGGGCAAGGGTGTGCCCGCCGGCCTGCTGATGACCCTGCTGCGGGGCATGTTGCGGGCCGAGGTGCTCAGCGGCCTGCCCCCTGATCGCATTCTTCACGACCTCAACCAGCTGGCGCAGGAGGACCTGGCCCAGTCGCACCGCTTCGTGAGCCTCTTCTATTCCGACTACGACCCCCGCAGCCGGCGGCTGCGCTTCGCCAACGCCGCCCACAACCCCCCCCTGCTCTGGCGCCGCCGGTCCGGTGCCGTCGATCATCTCGATACCCCCGGCCTGCTGATCGGCCTCCAGAGCGAGGCCCATTACGGGTGCGCCGAGGTGGTGCTGGAGCCTGGGGATGTGCTGCTCTATTACACCGATGGCGTGACCGAGGCCAGCGGCTTCAGTGGCGAGCGCTTCGATGAGGAGCGGTTGGTGCGGGCCTTCCACAGCGGCTGCCGCGATGGTCTCGACGCCCAGGCCCTGCTCGATCATCTCTTCGTCCGCCTCGATCGCTTCGTCGGCCCCGACCACCATCTGGAGGATGACGCCTCGATGGTGGTGCTCAAGGTGCGTGATGGGGTGATGCTGCCGACCCTGCCCGGCGTCCCTGCCAAGCTGGAGAGCTGAGCGGCGGCGGCGTCTGCTGCTCCCCTCCGCCTACCGCCCCCCGATGAGCGATCCCACCGACCCCTCCTCCCCCAGTGGTGTCACCGGCGGCGCGGCCGGCGGCTGGAGCGATCGCTTTGAGCAGGGGCTGCATCCGGCGATCGAACGCTTCAACGCCTCCATCGGCTTCGACATCACCCTGTTGCAGGAAGATCTCGATGGCTCGATCGCCCATGCCCGCATGCTTGGCCGCTGTGGGGTGATCAGCCCCGAGGAGGCGCAGCGGCTGATCGAGGGGCTCGAGGCGATCCGCGCCGAGGCCGCCGAGGGTGGCTTCACCCCCGGTGTGGAGGCCGAAGACGTTCACTTCGCCGTGGAGCGCCGCTTGATCGAGCGGCTGGGCCCCCTGGGCAAGAAGCTCCACACCGGCCGTAGCCGCAACGACCAGGTGGGCACGGATCTGCGCCTCTGGCTGCGCCGCCGTCTCGACGAGATCGATGCTGCGCTGCTGCGCTTCGAGGGGGCCCTGCTGGCCCAGGCGGAGCGCCACGCCGAGGTGCTCATCCCGGGGTACACCCATCTGCAGCGGGCCCAGCCGGTCTGCCTGGCCCACCACCTGCTGGCCTACATCGAGATGGCGGAGCGCGATCGCCAGCGCCTGGCGGATGTGCGACGGCGTGTGAACCTTTGTCCCCTTGGTGCCGCCGCCCTGGCGGGCACGCCGGTGCCCATCGACCGCCGGGCCACCGCCGCCGAGCTGGGCTTTGACGCCCCCTACGCCAACAGCCTCGACGCCGTCAGCGACCGCGACTTCGCGGTGGAGTTCATGGCCGCCGCCAGCCTGGTGATGGTGCACCTCAGCCGGCTGAGTGAGGAGGTGATCCTCTGGGCCAGTGAGGAGTTCGGCTTTGTCTCTCTCACCGACCGCTGCGCCACCGGCAGCAGCCTGATGCCCCAGAAGAAGAACCCCGACGTGCCCGAGCTGGTGCGGGGCAAGAGCGGTCGGGTCTTCGGCCATCTGATGGGGCTGCTCACGATGATCAAGGGTCTGCCGCTTGCCTACAACAAGGACTTCCAGGAGGACAAGGAGGCCCTCTTCGATGGGGTGCGCACCTGCCTCGACTGCCTGGAGGCGATGGCGATCCTGTTTGAGGAGGGGCTGGTGTTCCGGCCCGAGCGGCTGGAGGCGGCCGTCGCCGCTGATTTCTCCAACGCCACCGACGTGGCCGACTACCTGGTGGCGCGCGGGGTGCCCTTCCGTGAGGCCTACCAGCTGGTGGGGGCCCTGGTGAAGAACTGTTTGGCGGAGGGCATCCTGCTGCGGCAGCTGCCGCTGGAGCGCTGGCAGGCCCTCCACCCCGCGTTTGAGGCCGACATCCATGCGGCCATCGAGCCCCGGCAGGTGGTGGCCGCCCGCCGCAGCGAGGGCGGCACCGGCTTCGAGGGGGTGCGCCAGCAACTTGCCGCCAGCCGCGCCCGCCTAGGGCAAGCCTGAATGGCGCGGCGGGTCTAATCTTGGAGAGTCCCAGACGCCATGGCGTTCGTTCGATTCCTGGTCGGTCCGTGAGTATTTTCGTTGGCAATCTTCCCTTCCGTGCCGAGAAGGAAGACGTGATGGAGCTTTTCGCCGCCTTTGGCGAGGTGGTGAACTGCTCCCTTCCCCTGGAGCGCGACACCGGTCGCAAGCGCGGTTTCGCCTTCATCGAGATGGCGGACGGTGACACCGAGGACCGGGCCATCGAGGGCTTGCAGGGGGCCGAGCTGATGGGCCGCCCCCTTCGCATCAATAAGGCCGAGCCGCGCAGTGGCGGCGGCGGCGGCGGTGGTGGTGGCTACGGCGGCGGTGGCTACGGCCGCGGTGGCGGTGGCGGTGGCGGTGGCTACCGGGGCGGCGGCGGCTACGGCGGCGGTGGTGGTGGCTACGGCGGCGGCGGTGGTGGTTACGGCGGTGGTGGCGGCGGTTATGGCGGCGGCGGCCGCGGCGGTGAGGGTGGCGGTTCCGGTGCCCGCGGCTGGGAAGATCGCAGCTACGGCGGCGGTGACAACTTCGAGGCCGGCCGTGCCCGCCGTCGTCGTAGCGGCAGCGGTGGCGATGGCGACTACCAGGGTGCTGAGGGCTGAGGCCTTCCAGCCTTGAGGTTTGAGATGTCGCCTGTCAGAGCCCCCGCCCCTCCAACTGGGCGGCGGCCTCTGCCAGCACCTCCGGCCCCGCATCGGCCGCTCCGGCGGCCCGTGTGAGGGCAGCGCGCCAATGCCGAGCGCCAGACACTCCTTCCACCAGGTGCACCAGGTGGCGGCCGATCGCCCATAGCCGTCCTCCGGAAGCGCACCAACGCTCGGCGTGGGGAATCAGCCCCCGCACCACGGTGGAAGCGGTGGCCGGTGGATGGGGGTCGCCGAAGATCTCCCGATCCACCGGGGCCCATCGCAGGGGATGGCCATAGGCCGCCCGGCCCACCATCACCCCGTCCGCCCAGCCCAGCTGCGCCAGGCACTCCGCCACGCTCTCTAGGCCCCCGTTGAGCTCTAGGCAGAGCTGGGGCCTCACCTCCTTCAGGTGCTGCACCACATCCCAGCGCAGGGGCGGCACCGTGCGGTTCTGCTTCGGGTCCAGCCCCTCCAGCCACGCCTTGCGGGCATGCACGGCGAAGCGTCGGGCCCCCGCCGCCGCCACCGTGTCCACGAAGTCGAGCAGCTCCTCGAAACTGTCGCGCTCGTCGATGCCGATGCGGTGTTTCACCGTCACCGGCAGCGGGCTGGCCGCCGCCATCGCCGCCACGCAGCGCGCCACCCGTGGCGGATCGGCCATCAGGCAGGCCCCGAAGCGACCCTGTTGCACCTTCTCGCTGGGGCAGCCCACGTTGAGGTTCACCTCGTCGTAGCCCCAGTCCGCCGCCATCCGCACTGCCTCCGCCAACAGCTCCGGTTCCTCCCCCCCCAGCTGCAACGCCAACGGCCGCTCCGCCGGATCAAAGCCCAGGAGCCTCTCCAGCCGTCGCTCCGCTTCCGCTCGCCTCGGCCCCCGGTGCTCCTGCTGGATGTGATGCAGCGCCCGGGCCACCACCATCTCGCTGGTGAGCAGGCCATGCCGCGTGATCTGCCGCATCTGCAGGCGGAAGTGGCGATCCGTGCAATCCAGCATCGGCGCCACACTGAAGCGGTAGTGATCGCGAAGGTCTGCCTGCATGGCTTCCATGCTGCCCAGTCGCGCCGCCGTGGTGGTGGCCGGTGGCGGTCCCGCCGGTTTCCTCACGGCGATCCGCGCCGCGGAGGCCGGCCTGCCCGATGTGCTCGTGCTGGAGGCCACCCCCGAGCCGTTGCACAAGGTGCGCATCAGTGGCGGTGGTCGCTGCAACGTCACCCATGCCTGCTGGGATCCGCGCGCCCTGGTGGGCCACTACCCGCGTGGCGGGCCGGCGCTGCGGGGCCTCTTCGCCCGCTTCGCCACAGCCGATGCGGTGGCCTGGTTCGCCGCCCACGGGCTGGAGTTGGTGGAGGAGTCTGATGGGCGCCTGTTCCCCCGCTCCAACCGCTCCAGCTCGGTGGTGGCTTGCCTTCGCGATGCGGCGCGGGCCGCAGGGGTGCAGCTGGTCACCGGAGAGGCCCTGCAGGCGGCCAGCCGGGAGCCGGCCGGAGGCTTCCGACTGCGCCTGCGGGGTGGCGCGGATCTGGCGGCCGATCGGCTGGTGCTGGCCACCGGCAGCCATCCCAGCGGCCACCGGGTGGCGGTTTCCCTGGGGCACAGCCTGGTGCCGCCCCTGCCCTCCCTGTTCACTCTCGCGCTGGCCGATTCGCGCCTGGCGGCCCTTGCCGGGGTGGCGATGGATCCGGTGTGCCTCGAACTCCTCCCCCCGGAGGGCGCCCCTGCCCCTGCCCCTGCCGCCCGCGGCTCCGCCCGCTCCCGCTCCCCCTGGCGCCAACGCGGGCCCGTGCTGATCACCCACTGGGGCCTGAGCGGCCCGGCCACCCTGCGGCTCACCGCCTTTGCCGCCCGCGATCTGCGCGCTTGGGGCTACCGCGCCCAGCTGCGGGTTGATTGGAGCGGCGGCCGCAGCCCGGCGGAGATCGATGCCCTCTTCGAGCAGGCCCGCCGGGAGCAGGCCCGCCGACAGCTGACCAACGCCCGCCCCTGGCCCGAGCTCAGTCGGCGCCTCTGGCACCACCTGCTGGAGACCACCGCTCCCCCCGGCCTGTCCTTCGACCCAACGCTGCGCTGGGCCGATCTCGACCGCCGCCGCAGCCAGGCCCTCCAGCTGGCCCTGCGCGACAGCCGGCTCCCGGTCGCGGGCCGCGGTCCGTTCGGGGAGGAGTTCGTCACCGCCGGCGGCATTCCCCTGGGTGAGGTGGAGGCGTCGCGGCTGGAAAGCCGCCGCTGTCCGGGCCTGCACCTGGTGGGCGAGATCCTCGATGTGGATGGCGTCACCGGTGGTTTCAACTTCCAGCACTGCTGGAGCAGCGGCTGGATCGCTGGCTCCGGCCTGGCCGAAGCCCTCAGCGAACCTTCTCAAACACAGAGAACATCGGCAGATACATAGCCAGCAACACCGAACCCACGATGCCGCCTACCAGCACAATCATCACCGGTTCGAGCATCGATGTCATCGCCTTGACCGTGGCGGCCACCTCGTCTTCATAAAAGTCGGCCACCTTGGAGAGCATGGCGTCCATCTCGCCAGTCTCCTCGCCGATCGCCAACATGCTCACCGCCATGTCGGGGAAGACGTTTTTCATCGCCAGTGCAGCACTCAAGGGAATACCCTCACTCACCTCGTTTTTGGAGGCAATGATCGCATCGCCAATGACGCTGTTGTTCGTGGTTTCCCGCACGATTTCCAGCGACATCAGAATCGGTACGCCCGCCCGTGAGAGGGAGCTCAAGGTGCGGCAGAACTGGGCGGTGGCCGTCTTCTGCAACAGATCCCCGAACAGGGGGAGCTTGAGCAGCAGGCCATCCACCTGGCGCCGGCCGGGCGGGGTGGCGTAGTAGCGGCTCAGCAGGAAGGTTCCCACCATGAGGGCGCCCACCAGCACGATCGAGAAGGACGAACGCAGCAGCTTGCTCAGGTCCAGCATCATCTGGGTGAACATCGGCAGCTCCGCCCCCAGCTGGTCGAAGATGCCGGAGAACACCGGAATCAGAAAGATCGTCATCCCCAGGAATACGGCGATCGCGATCACCAACACGGTGACCGGGTAGCCCAGGGCGGCCCGGATCTGGTTCTGTAGCTTGGCGTTGTCTTCCAGCAGCTTGGCCAGGCGTTGCAGGGTTTCATCGAGCACGCCCCCCACCTCGCCGGCCTCCACCATGGCGACGGAGAGGTTGTCGAACACCTGGGGCCAGCGCCGCATCGAATTGCCCAGGCTGTCCCCCTGGTTCACCTCCTGGGCCATGCTCGTGAGCGCCCGCCGGAACAGGGGGGAGCGCTGTTGCGTGCGCATCAGATCGATGCTGCGCAGGATCGGCACCCCTGCGTTCACGAGGGCGGAAAGTTTGTTGGCGAAGAGGGCCTTATCGCGGATGGTGATCCCCCGCTCGAACCATGTCTGCCAGCCGCTCGGGCCCTCCTTCTGGCGATTCTCCGTGGGGGCCGCCGTGTCTGCCTTACGCACCAGGGTGTTGGCCAGGATCCCCCGCTGCCGCAGCCGCCGCCGTGCCAGCGCCGGGCTGTCGGCCTCCAGGGTCATCTCCCGTTTCTGGCCCGATGGGGTGGTGTACGTAACGAGGAAGGAGGTCATGGCGGGCAGGCGGGAGGCGCGATCAGCTCTGGTTCAGCAGGCGCTCCAGTTCATCGGGCCGGGTGGTCCTGGTCAACGCTTCGGCCGCCGAGACCTTACCGCCCTTCACCAAGTTCGCCAGGGCACGCTCCAGGGTCTGCATGCCCGTCTGGGCGCCGGTTTGGATCTGGGAATACAGCTGGGCGGTTTTGCCCTCGCGGATGAGGTTGGCGATCGCGGGGGTATTGACCATGATTTCTTGGGCCATCACCCGCCCTAGGGCACCGGAGCGCGGCTGGGTACTGCGGCAGAGGGTCTGGGAGAACACCGCCGCCAGGCTGGAGCTGAGCTGCACGCGGATCTGGGTCTGCTGGGTGGCGGGGAAGACGTCCACCATCCGGTCCACGGTCTGGGAGGCGGAACTGGTGTGCAGGGTGCCGAATACCAGGTGGCCGGTTTCGGCGGCGGTGATCGCCAGCTGGATCGTCTCGAGGTCGCGCAACTCGCCCACCAGGATCACGTCGGGGTCTTCGCGCAGGGCTGCCCGCAGGGCATTGGCGAAGCTGCGGGTGTCCTCACTCACCTCCCGCTGGTGGATGAGTGATTTGTCGTTTTTGTAGGTGAATTCGATCGGGTCCTCGATCGTGAGGATGTGCTCGGCGCGGCTGTGGTTGATGTGGTCGAGCAGGGAGGCGAGGGTGGTGCTCTTGCCGGAGCCGGTGGGGCCGGTCACCAAGACGAGACCCTTGGGCTTGCGGCTGATTTCCTCCACGATCGGCGGCATGCCGAGGCTGTCGAGGGAGGGGATCTCGTTGCCGAGCGCCCGTAGGCAGGCCGCGTAGGTGCCGCGCTGGCGGTATACGTTCACCCGGAAGCGGGCCACATCCTTGAGGCCGTAGGAACAGTCGAGATCCCAGTTCTGCTCCAGGTGTTTGCGCTGGGAATTGTTCAGCAGCGAGAAGATCAGTCGATTACAGGTCTCCTCCGAGAGCACCCCGTCCTGCACGATCGGCCGCAGTTGACCGTTGAAGCGTCCGTAGGGGGGCTGGCCGGCGGCCAGGTGGAGGTCACTGCCCCCGCCCTTGACCAGCTCGATCATCAGATCCTCGATCAGAAACTGTTGGTCCATGATGTCGCCGTGTCTATCGCCGCACGCGCAAACAGTAGGGGCATTCCAGCCACTCGTCCTGCAGGCCGGCGCCGCAGCCGCGGCAGGTGAGGGTGCTCAGGGCCCGGGCGCGACGTTCGGATTCCAGGCCCGTGTCGGTCAGCAGCATCCGCTCCACCTCCTCCAGGGTGGTGAGCCCCTGCCGCACCAGGTCGAGGCCGTAGCCCAGCAGGGTCTTCATGCCCCCCTCCAGGGCCAGCCGCCGCAACTCCTCGGTGCTGGAGCGCTTGGCCACCGCGGAGGAGAGGCTCTCGTTCATGCGCAGGATCTCGAATACCCCCACCCGGCCGGCATAGCCGCGGCCCTGGCAGCTGGGGCAGCAGCCCTCGCTGCCCGCCTGCATCTTCGTGGCCCGGTAGAAGGTGATGCTGCTCTCATCGCTGGCCACCAGGCCGAAGCGGGCCAGCTCCTCGGTGTCAGGTCGGTAGGGGGCGCGGCACTGCTCGCAGAGGCGCCGCACCAGCCGCTGGGAGATCACCCCCAGCAGCGAGGCGCTCACCAGGAAGGGCTCCACCCCCATCTCGTCGAGGCGGGCGAAGGCACTGGCGGCGTCGTTGCAGTGCAGGGTGGTGAGCACCAGGTGGCCGGTGAGGGCGGCCTCGATCGCCGTGCGGGCCGTCTCCAGGTCGCGGGTTTCCCCCACCAGCAACACATCCGGGTCCTGGCGCATGAAGGCCCGCAGGGCGGTGGCGAAATCAAGCCCCTTTTCGCGGTTTACCTGCGTCTGGGTGATGCCCTTGAGGGTGTATTCGATCGGGTCTTCGACGGTGGAGATATTGATGGAGGGATCGTTGCGCTCCGATAGCAGTGCGTAGAGGGTGGTGCTCTTGCCGGAGCCGGTGGGGCCGGTGACCAGGATCATGCCGAAGGGTTTGGCGCCCAGATCCCGCAGCGTGGCCCGCGCCACCGTGTCGGTGATCAAGCTGTCGAGCCCCAGCTGGGTGTTGCCGCTGTCGAGCAAACGCAGCACCACCTTCTCGCCATGGCGGCTGGGCAGGGTGCTGACCCGGAAATCCATGGTGCGGCCGCGGAAGTTGCGGCGGATGCGACCGTCCTGGGGCAGTCGCCGCTCGGCGATGTCCAGGTCGGCCATGATCTTGAGGCGCGAGGTGATCGCTGGCGTGAGATTGCGGGGCAGTTTCTCTACGGTGCGCAGCACCCCGTCCTGGCGGAAGCGGATCAGCAGGCCGTCCTCCTGCGGTTCCACATGGATATCGCTGGCGGCATGGGTGAGGGCCTCGATCAGGACCCTGTCCACCAGGCTCATCACCGGGGAGAGGTTGGTGCCCTGGCTGCTCGCTTCGAGATCCACCGCCTCCATCGATTCCTCCGCCTGACCCACCCCGGCCTGGCCGAGATCGAGGTCGCTGAACAGGGAGGAACGCTCGCCGTTGCCGGTGTTCTTCCACTGATTGGCGAGGTCGGAATTCATCGGCGGGGGGGGGAACCGGCGCCAGGGCCGGAGGAGATCAGCGGACGGGCGGCGTGGGCAGAGGCGTCGGCCCTGATTCTGGCGGATGCGGGCGCAAACGTCTCGCCTTCCTTCGCGGTGGCCGTGGGCTGCCGGGGCCCGGTGGGGGGAGGTGCGGGCTTCCGCTCCTTGTACGAGGGGCCGCCGGAGCTTCAACATGACGCAAACGAATGGCGCGATTGGCAGCATGAGCGGCGACACAGCAGCGGTTCCTGAGTTCCCCCACGATCCGTCGGAGGCATCCGCCACCCCTGCGGACTCCGCCCCCAACAGCGGCTCCCCCGAGCCCGGCGCCCCCGCGGATGCTGCGGCTGCGGCCCCATCGGCCGATCCCGCCGCGGCTCCGGCCGATGGGGCCGATTCCGGCGACCGCCTGCGCCAGGTGGAGGCCGAGCTCGCCGCCCTGCAGACCGAGCACGAGAACCTGCGCGGCCAATACATGCGCATCGCGGCCGATTTCGATAACTTCCGCAAGCGCCAGAGCCGCGACCGGGACGATCTGAAACTGCAGATCACCTGCACCACCGTCGCCGAGATCCTGCCGGTGGTGGACAACTTCGAGCGTGCCCGCCAGCAGCTCAACCCCCAGCACGAGGAGGCCCAGGCCCTCCACGGCAGCTACCTGGCCCTCTACCGCCAGCTGGTGGACGTGCTGAAGCAACTTGGGGTGTCGCCGATGCGGGTGGAGGGCGAGCCCTTCGACCCCAGCCTGCATGAGGCGGTGATGCGCGAACCCAGTGAGGAGCATCCGGAGGATGTGGTGATCGCCGAGCTCCAGCGCGGCTACAGCCTGCACGAGCGGGTGCTGCGCCATGCGCTGGTGAAGGTGTCGATGGGTCCTGGCCCCAGCGGCGGCGCCCCGGCCATCGATCCGGTCACCGGCGGGGAGCAGGACGGCTGATGGCCGACTACTACGAGCTGCTGGGGGTAGCCCGCGACGCTGACGCCGACACCCTCAAACGGGCCTACCGGCGTCTGGCGCGCCAGTACCACCCGGATGTCAACAAGGATCCGGGCGCCGAAGACCGCTTCAAGGAGATCGGCCGTGCCTATGAGGTGCTCAGCGATCCCCAAACCCGCGCCCGCTACGACCAGTTCGGCGAGGCGGGCCTTGGAGGCGCGGCCGGCATGCCCGATATGGGCGACATGGGCGGTTTTGCCGACCTGTTCGAGACCTTCTTCAGCGGCTTCGGCGGGGCCGGAGCATCCGGAGGGCGCCGCCGCAGCGGCCCCCGCCAGGGCGACGACCTGCGCCTCGACCTCTCGATCGATTTCCGCGAAGCGGTTTTCGGCATCGAGAAGGAGGTGCAGATCCGCCACCTCGAGACCTGCGGCACCTGCAGCGGCTCCGGCGCCAAGGCCGGCAGCGGCCCCACCACATGCGGCACCTGCGGCGGCGCCGGTCAGGTGCGCCGCGCCACCCGCACCCCCTTCGGCAGCTTCACCCAGGTGGCCCCCTGCCCCAGCTGCGATGGCAGCGGCCAGGTGATCGCCGATCCATGCCCCGCCTGCTCCGGCCAGGGCCTCCAGCAGGTTTCCAAGAGCCTGCGCATCAATATCCCCGCCGGTGTCGACAGCGGCACCCGCCTGCGGATTGCCGGTGAGGGCAACGCGGGCCAGCGCGGCGGGCCGCCAGGGGATCTGTATGTGTTCCTAGGGGTGCGCCCCCACCCCAGCCTGCAGCGGGAGGGGCAGACGATCCACTCGGAGGTGGCCCTCAACTATCTGCAGGCCATCCTCGGCGACACGATCGAAGTGGAAACCGTGGACGGCCCCGAATCGCTGCCGATCCCGGCCGGCACCCAGCCCGGCACCGTGCTCACCTTGCGCAACAAGGGTGTGCCGCGCCTGGGCAACCCTGTCGCCCGTGGCAACCACCAGGTGAGTGTGAAGGTGCAGCTGCCCACCAAGCTCAGCGGTGAGGAGCGGGAGCTGCTGGAGCAGCTCGCCGGCCACCACAGCAGCAAGGGCAAGGGCCATCCCCACAAGAGCGGCCTGTTCGGCGGCCTCTTCGGGTGAGCGCGGTGAGCGAGTCCGCCGGGCCCGATCCCGCAGCCCAGCTTGACCTGCGCGGCACCCCCTGCCCCCTCAACTTCATCCGCACCCGCCTGGCCCTGGAGAAGATCCCGGTGGGGGCGATCCTGCAGGTGGATCTCGACGCCGGTGATCCGGAGCAGATGGTGAGCGAGGGGGTCCGGGGCGACGGCCATGGACTCGAGAGCGCCGCGCTGCTCGAGGGGGGTGTGCGCTTGCGCATCCGCCGTGGCTGAGGGCCGCCGCGGCCGGGTGCTGGCGCTTCAGGCCAACTTCTGCCTGGTGGGCCTGGAGGAACCCGGCCCTGGAGCCACCGACCGCCTGCTTTGCACCCGCCGCACCCGCCTCGGCAAGAGCGGCCAGCAGATCTGTGTGGGCGATCGGGTGTGGGTGGAGGGGATCGACTGGCCGGCGGCCCGTGGCGCCGTGGCCGCGATCGAACCGCGCACCAGCCTGCTGCTGCGGCCGGCGGTGGCGAATGTCAGCCGCGTGGTGGTGGTGGCCTCGCTGCGCGAACCCGCCCTGGATCCGCTGCAGCTCACCCGCTTCCTGCTCACCGCCGAGGCCACCGGCCAGGGGGTGGTGCTGGTGTTCACCAAGGCCGACCTCGTTCCCCCGGCCGAGCTGGAGGCCTGGTGTGGCCGCGCCAGGGGCTGGGGCTATCCGGTCCATCCGGTCTCCCTGCTGGATGGCCGTGGTCTTGAGGCCCTGCGGGACACCCTGGCGGAGCCGGGCCTGGTGGTGGTCTGCGGTCCCTCGGGGGTGGGCAAGAGCAGCCTCCTCAATGCCCTACGGCCGGATCTGGCCCTGCGCACCGGTGCCGTGTCCGGCCGGCTGCAGCGGGGTCGCCACACCACCCGCCATGTGGAGCTGTTTGCCCTGGGGGAGGCCCTGGTGGCCGATTCCCCCGGCTTCAACCGGCCCGAGCTGCCGGACGACCCCACGACCCTGGCGGCCCTGTTTCCCGAGCTGCGCCGCCGCCTGGCGGAAACCCCCTGCCGCTTCCGCAACTGTCGCCACCAGGGCGATCCGGGCTGTGCGCTGGAGGGCGGCTGGGATCGCCAGGATCTCTACGGCCAGTGCCTGACGGATCTGGAGACCCGCCAACAGGAACGGGGACCGGCCCGCTCCGCTCCCGCCGCTGCGGGCCCGCGCCAGCGGGGCGATCGGCTGGAACCCCGCCTTGATCCGCGGTTGCGCCGAGGTTCCAGGCGCACCGGCCGTCAGCGGCTGGAGGAGGAGAGCGAGGGGGACCTCAGCCCCCCATCCCCATCCCCGGCAGATTGAGATCGAGGCCGCCGGTGAGGGCCTCCATGCGCTCGCGCATGGTGGTGGTTGAGATGTCGTAGGCGTTGCTGAGGGCTTCCAACACCGAGGTTTCGGCGCTCTCGGCGCCCTGGCTGAGGAGCTCCGGGGCGATGCGCACCCGCAGGGGCTGCTGGTTGCCCGAGATCCAGACGCTCACCAGACCGTTGCCGCTCTTGCCCTCCAGCTCCATCGCATCCAGCTCCTCCTGGAGCTTCTGGGCATCCTGCTGAATCTGCTGAGCCTTGCGGAAGGCGCCGGCAATGTCGCCGAAGTTGGGGAGACCGAAGCCAGCCATGCCGTGCCGAGGGGGACTTTTGCGAACGGTATCAGGGCGTGGAAGGCCGGTCAGCGCGGCTCCGGAAAGCCCAGGCGCTTCACCTCCGGGTGCAGGGCGATGCCACGCTCCTGCAGCACCCGCTCCTGCACCAGCCGGATCAGGGCGTCGATGTCTGCCGCGCTGGCCGCACCGGTGTTGACGATGAAGTTGGCGTGGATCGGCGATACCTCGGCGCCGCCCACCCGCAGCCCCTTGAGGCCGAGGGCTTCGATCAGTTGGCCGGCCTTCTCCGGTTCGGGGTTGCGGAAGACGCTGCCGCAGCTGGGCTGTTGGTAGGGCTGGGTGCTGGTGCGGCTGTGCAGGTTGGCGCTGGTGCGGGCGCTGACCGCGGCGGGATCGTGGCCGCTCTCCAGCTGGAAGTGGGCGGAGAGCACCAGCAGGGGCTCCTGCTGGAGACGGCTGTGGCGGTAGGCGAAGTCGAGCTGGGCCAGGCCGAGGGTGAAGGGCTCGGCGGGACGGGCGGGGTCGATCACCTCGGCACTCAGGAAGCTCTCGGCCAGGCAACCGCCCTGGGCCCCGGCATTCATCACCACCGCCCCGCCGACGGTGCCCGGGATCCCCACCGCCCACTCCAGCCCCGCCAGACCGAGCCGGGCCGCTTTGCGGGCCAGGGTGGGGATCGGTTCGCCCGCCTCCGCTTCCACCCGCCCGCTGGCGGCGTCGAGGCGGCTGCCTTGGAGGCGCCGGTTGCAGAGGGTGAGGCCATCCAGGCCGGCGTCGGCGATCAGCAGGTTGGAGCCGGCGCCGATGCAGCGGTACGGGAGGCCTTCGGACACCGCCCAGGCCGCCAGGGCGATCAATTCCTCACGGCTGGCCGGTTCGGCGAACCATGCGGCCGGACCCCCCACCTTCCAGGTGGTGAATTCCCCCAGGGGGACGTCGCGGCGCAGGCCGGGGGGGGCGGCAGCGGCCACCTCAGGCGGCGAGCACCGGCGGGGTGTCGCCGAGGCGTGCCAGTCGATCCCAGAGGCTGTTGACATCGCCGGCTCCCATCGCCAACACAAGATCGCCCCTCTGGCTGGCCTGCGCCAGCTGCTCGACCAGCTCGTCGAGGCTGTCGGCCGACTGCACCGACAGGTGGGGGGCGTGGCGGCGCACCGCCTCCGCCAGGGCGACGCTGGAGACGCCCTCAATCGGGGCCTCCCCGGCGGCGTACAGGGGCGCCACCAGCACCGCATCGGCGTGGGCGAGTGCGGCGGCGAATTCCTCGAGGAACTGGGCGGTGCGGCTGTAGCGATGCGGCTGGAACACCGCCAGCAGGCGCTGGGGTGGCATCGGCAGTGGGCTGCGGCCGCTCTCCACCATCAGCCGGGCCATCGCCAGGGTGGCGGCCACCTCGCTGGGGTGGTGGGCGTAGTCGTCGACGATCACCCGCTCCTGCCAGATGCCCCGGCAATCGAAGCGGCGGCCCGGGGGCTGCAGGCCGGCCACGGCTGCCTGCAGGTCGGCGAAGGGAACGCCCTCCAGCCGGCAGGCGGCGATCGCCGCGGTGGCGTTGCTGAGGTTGTGGCGACCCGGCAGGGGGAGCTCCAGGGTTCCCACCCGCACACCGTTCTCGTAGAAATCGGCGCGGGTGCCGTCCCCGCGCTCTTCGCTGGCCAGCGCGGCGAAATCGACCCCCTCAGCCGTTTCGATCGACCACCAGCTGTGGGCCTGGAAATGCTCCCGCAGCACCGGGCAGTCGTGGTTGGCGAGCAGCCGCTGGCTGCCGGCGGCGAAGCGACGCAGGGTGTCGATCAGCGCCTGGAGGTCGGGGTAGTGGTCGGTGTGGTCGAGCTCGATGTTGGTGAGCACCCCCAGGTGGGAGGCGAATTTCACTAGCGACCCATCCGACTCGTCGGCCTCGGCCACCAGCAGGCGCCCCTCCCCCTGGCGTCCGTTGCTTCCGAAGGCGGGCACCACGCCGCCGATGACCGCGGTTGGGTCCTGGCGGGTTGCCTCCAGGAGGGTGGCCACCAGGGTGCTGGTGGTGGTTTTGCCGTGGCTGCCGGCCACGGCGATGGAGGGCTGGGCGTTGATCAGCGCCGCAAGGATGTCGGAGCGGTGCAGCACGGTGAGGCCGCGGCGGCGGGCTTCCGCCAGCTCGCCATTGCTTTCGGGCACCGCGGAGCTGATCACCACCAGGGGCGCGTCCCCCCCGCCGTCGCAGAGGGCCGCGATGGTGGCCGCCTCCTGGCGGGGAAACACCCGCACGCCCTGCTGCCGCAGACCCTCCACCACCGGCGTCGTGCGGGGGTCGGAGCCGCTCACCCGGAAGCCGCGGGCCGCCAGGATGCCTGCCAGGGCGGACATGCCGATGCCGCCGACGCCGATGAAGTGGAGGGGAAGCTGGCGATCGAGCGTCAGGGTCAAGGGCACCTCCGAGTTCAGCTGAAGATAGGTCGGCAGGGGCCCCTCGTTCTTTTACGAGTTGCGTCGGAAGTCCGGATTTCTCTGCTCCTGCCGCCCCCGCACGGTTTGGGTGGAATCGCCTCCCCCGGCGGGTTCTGCGGTCTTACGCCGAAGCCTGCAGCCCGCCTCCCCGGCGGTGCGCCACTGCGGCGGGGCCCGGTCGGCCCGGCGATTTCTGTATGATCGGCAGC
>Ga0315899_10004009_pt1 | contig 15948 bp, 9 predicted proteins | sample LakEriMetagenome_2_FD_203518 | JGI IMG/M metagenome (GOLD analysis project Ga0315899, IMG submission 203518) | Freshwater fungal communities from buoy surface, Lake Erie, Ohio, United States - Buoy 4 MA112 | ecosystem: Environmental > Aquatic > Freshwater > Lake | place: USA: Lake Erie, Ohio... | reverse complement strand
GACACGCAACGCCGTAGTCAACTCGAGCCTCTGGGACTCCAGCTTCGTGCCGGTCGTGGGTTCAGTAGCCGATACATCACCAGTCGAGGTCGGAGTGCGATTTCAGACATCGCTCAACGGCTATTTTACTGGAGTCCGCTACTATCGCGGCGCAAACAACCCCGGGCCGCATACCGGACGGTTGTGGAGCAGTACAGGAACACTGTTGGCTTCAGTAACCTTTACTGCAGAGTCTACAACCGGTTGGCAGCAAGCCAATTTTAGCGTGCCGGTGTCTGCCATAGCCGGCGCAAACTACGTTGTATCGTACTATGCTCCGAATGGTGGATACGCTGCCACGAGCGGATACTTTGCAAACAGCCGCACCAATGGACCGCTGATCGCCCCTGCCAGTGTAGCAGGTAGCACGAATGGGCTTTACTTCTACGGGCTTGGAGGTGGATTCCCCGTCAACTCATTCAACGCTACTAACTATTGGGTCGACGTCATGTTCTCCAACTCCCTGGCGGATATGACACCGCCGTCGATCGTCAGCCGTACCCCATCGGCAAACGCAGTCGGAGTCACGGTCACGTCCAAGATCAAAGCTGTCTTGAGCGAAGCGGTCCGACCTAGCACGATCGCGATGGTACTGAGAGACTCTCAGCAAAATTTGGTTCCCGCGTCCATCAGCTACGACAGTCAAACAGCAACTGTGACCCTATCGCCTAGCGCATCGCTTCAAAACAACGCATCGTATTCGGTATCGATGAGCGACGCGACCGATTTTGCCGGAAACATAATGACGGCCTCGACCTGGACCTTTACAACCGGCGGGCAGCACGTTGATGTTTCGTTGTGGAACAACGCGACCCTGCCGGCCGTTTCAGCCGCCAACGATTCGTCTCCGGTAGAACTGGGAGTGAAATTCCAATCGGCTCAGAATGGTTTCATCACAGGACTCAAGTTCTACAAAGGGGTCGGTAACAACGGCCTACACATCGGCAATCTATGGACGGCGACTGGTAGTCTGATCGCTAGTCAAGCGTTCAGCGAAGAATCCGCAACTGGTTGGCAGTCAGTTACTTTTGTGTCGCCGGTTGCCATCACTGCTAACACAACGTACGTCGCATCCTATTTTGCTCCGCAAGGCCGCTACGCTGTAGACACCGCCTATTTCGCCTCGAGCTTCGTCAACGGTCCATTGCGAGCACTGGCCAATAGCGAAGAAGGCGGTAATGGTGTGTATCGTTACTCCGCAGCGAGTTCGTTCCCCAATCAGACCTTTAACTCGAGCAACTACTGGGTCGACGTAGCGTTCAGCGAGTTGGGCGCCGACGTGACACCGCCGACTGTGACCACGAATACACCAGCAGCAGGTGCTATCAATATCGACAAGTCGACCAATGTGTCGGCAACGTTTAGTGAATCCGTACTTTCAGCCTCCATAGTGATTCAACTGCGAGACTCCCAAAACAACATTGTGGCAAGTCAATCGAGCTACAGTGTGGCCTCTCGCACGGTGCAGCTTGATCCTGTCACTGACTTGATCGCAGGCGAGACTTATACCGTATCGGTATCGGGTGCTACGGATGGTGCGGGCAACATGATGACACCGGTCCAGTGGTCGTTCCGAGTGAAAGCCGCTTATACGCAAACAACCTTAGCAGACTTCGCCCAGGGAACGCATACTGGAACCATTGCGACGGGCAATGGCGGAGGAGCTATCCAGATTGCGACTGCGTTCCAGGACGATTTCTCAGAAGAGGTTATCTCCGACATCGACTGGCAGGTTTCTGCATGGTCGACCGGCAATGCTGTTGGCAACTCTCAGGGGTTGCTCTCCGTTCAGGGCAGTCTCGTCGTCTCGCAAGCAACTTATGTCGACCAAACCGTCGAGGGTTTGGTGCAGTTTGGTGCTGTCGCCTACCAGCACTTTGGACTGGCAACCAGACTCGATACCCTCATCGGAAACTACTGGGCAATCTTCAGTACGGGAGCGACGACCAATCGGCTGTTTGCTCGAGTCAACATCTCCGGAGTCACCAGTGATATCGATGTGGGGGCATTGCCAACAGGCTTTCACACATACCAAGTTCGCTCAACGGCTACGGGATTCAGTTTCTACCTCGATGGCAATCTATTGACTTCCATCACGGCGGCTGTTCCCGTTTCGACCCCCATGCGCATCGCGATGTCTTCCTACTTTGGCACACCAACGGCGGCCCTTCAAGTGGACTCGGTGCGGATCGTGAACGCAGCGCCACAAAGTTTCAACGGAAGTTTGTGGATCGGGGTCTTCACGTCAGCAACCTTTGATGCAGGCAGTGTCGTTCAATGGGCGTCTGCTAACTGGAATGCCGATACGCCCGTTGGTACAGGGTTGACGATCGAAATCATGACGAGCAACGATTCGAGCTTCGCCGGGGCAACATGGCTGCCCCTTTCGAATGGGCAAAGCCTCGCGTCGTTGGGGTTGCAGGGTCGCTACCTGAGGTACCGTGTGACGTTGACGACCTTGAATGCATTGGTGTCGCCGCGACTCAACGACATCAGCATCGATTGGCTGTAACCAAACAACGATGCACGAGCTCCGAGAGTTGGGTTTCGGAATTGTGGTCGGGCCTGTAGAAACGCGTGCGGGTATAGAACGAACTAATCATGAAAACGTTGCTACTGAGTGAAATTTTTCCACCAAGAAACGGTGGTAGCGGGCGTTGGTTCTGGGAAATCTATAGCCGCTTGGAGTCTGCCAAGTACTTGCTTGTCGTTGGAGAATCCATTGGGCAACAGACCTTTGACAACGACCATGAGAAACAAATCATTCGATTGCCATTGGCGATGACAGAATGGGGAATAGCCTCTTGGCGTGGAGCAATCGGGTACTGGAAACGGGTTCTACAATTGCGTCGATTGGTTCGGCGGAATCGAATCACACAGATCCATTGTGGTCGCTGTCTGCCCGAGGGGGTTATGTGTTTGGCATTGAAGCAATGGTTGGGTGTTCCCTATCTTTGTTACATTCACGGAGAAGACATCAACACAGCCTCGAATAGTCGCGAGCATGCATTCCTGGTCCGACGAGTGCTGGCCAATGCTGAATACTGCATTGCCAATAGCCATAACACCGCTCGGCTGCTTCGCGAGGAGTGGAACGTAGGCCAAGCGCGAGTGAGGGTTCTTCATCCAGGTGTTGACTGCAAAGCGTTTAGCCCGAGACCGCGCGCGAGAGAGGTACGTCGACAACTCGAATGGGGTGATAGACCGGTAGTGCTGACCGTCGGTCGGCTTCAACGTCGCAAAGGGCATGACATGCTGATTCGAGCCCTGCCTAGCATCCTCAACACGTTGCCCAATGCGCTGTACTCGATCGTTGGTGCTGGCGAGGAACGCCACTCGTTGCAAGCCCTCGCGTCGGAACTGGGCGTGTTGGGGCATGTTCAGTTTCGTGGTGAGCCCTCCGACTCCGAGCTCGTCCGTTGCTACCAACAATGCGACGTGTTTGCGTTACCCAATCGAGAGATAGATCGAGATATCGAGGGTTTTGGAATGGTTCTGCTCGAGGCCCAAGCCTGTGGTCGCCCAGTCATCGCGGGGCAGTCCGGTGGGACATCCGAAGCGATGAAACCTGATCAAACTGGTTTCGTAGTTGACTGTCGCCAACCAGAAGAGCTAGCGAGAGTCCTCACGCAACTGCTCGCCGCTCCCACCGAGTGCGATCGAATGGGTGCTGAGGGTCGACGTTGGGTCGAGCAACGATTTGATTGGAACGTACTGGCTGAGCAGGCCGAGTTCTTGTTCCGCGGACATCATCAACGAAATGCGATGGAAAATGAAGACCGCTCCTAGCGTGAATTGTATAACAGACTCACCGCGTCCCGTGGTGGAGGTCCCGTTCTCGATTCCATCGGGCTTACACAGCCACGCACAACCGCTCCGATTGGCTGTTCCGCTGCCGATAGGGTGTGTAAGTGACTCGATACGATGGGAAGCGACCGGGCTCGATGGAGCGTTACACGAAGTCCAACATCGCGTTCTCGCCAAGTGGCCTGATGGCTCAGCGAAATGGACCCTGATCGATCTGCGATACAGTCGCACGACGGCCTCAAGTCTCCAGGAACAACTCGCCATGTTTGACGCTGAGGAGTTGGGGCATGCCGAGGGAACGAAGCTATCCGCGGTTAGGGGACTATTGCACGCTTGGGAGCCGGCGCGAGATGTCCGCTACAACGAACGTAGTTCGTCCGCCACAGCTCCATTGATTCGACAACAGGGTGATGCGTTCGTGGTCGATACTGGCAAGAGAATCTTTCGAATTGGACGTGGATCGCACGTACTGGAGAGTGTTACGGGAGACGGCCAGCCATGGCTGGATGAAAGCGGATGTCGACTCGTCTGTTTGGACGAGAAAGGGCGACTTCATCTGTTCCAAGTAGACACAATAGAGGTCGAAGACAACGGTCCCGTTCGAGCCTCCGTAGCACTGAAAGGAAAGCTTGGCAAGACCGGACTCCGAATCTCCGCGAGGCTATCGTTCTTTGCTGACTCTGCACTATGTCGAGTCGAATTCACGGTAGAGAACCCGCGTTGCGCACGTCATCAAGGTGGTTATTGGGATTTGGGAGATCCAGGTTCCGTGTTAGTCCAAGAGCTCGCATTGGAAATGGTAGCGAGTTGGAGCCTCAACGAGCAGATCACTTGGTGTGAGCAGCCGAACTCGGAGCTACAAACAACCAACGCGGACTACTTCAGTCTCTATCAGGATTCGAGTGGAGGTGAGAACTGGCACTGTCGAAACCATGTGAATCGAGAAGGACATGTAAAGCAACGATTCCGAGGATACATCGTAAAGAACGGTTCGCTTGAAACTGCGGGACTGCGCGCCAACCCCACCGTTGCGATGCTTGGTCACAATCGATACATCGCGTGTGCCATCGAGGAGTTTTGGCAGAAAGGCCCTAGTGCCATCGATCTGCGTGGAACGCAGCTTCGCGCTGCAACCTGGCCAGTCCATTTTGACGACTTGTATGAGTTGCAGGGAGGAGAGCACAACTCTCGTGTCGTATGGCTTGACTTCGGAGACGGTCAGCTCAACACGTTGGATCATCTGTCTTGGGTCTACAATCCTGCAGTTCCAACGGTGGATGCAAACTGGATCGCAGACAGTGGAGCGATCCCGTTCATGCCCAACTCGCTGGTGAAAGATGGGCCGCAGTTGGCATCGATACTCGACTCAGCAATCGTAGGGCCCGAGAGTTTCTTTGCCAAACGCGAAGCGATCGATGAGTATGGCTGGAGAAATTATGGCGATGTCTGGGCCGATCATGAGGCCGCATTCTCGGTTGACTCAGGTACCGTCATCTCTCATTACAACAACCAATACGATTTACTCTACGGAATGCTCATCCAGTTCTTGAAAACAGAGGACGCCCGATGGTGGCAACTGGCCGATCCGTTAGCTCGCCATCTCATGAACATCGACATCTATCACACGAAAGAAGACAAGTCTGCGTACAACGGCGGAATGTTCTGGCATACGGCTCACTATCACAATGCAGCCACGTGTAGTCATCGCAGTTACTCAAAGAACATGCAGGGCAAAGCCGTCAGCGCGCCCGGTGGCGGCCCTGGAAACGAGCATAACTACTCAGCCGGATTGCTACTGTATCATTACCTAACCGGTTCCGTTCCAGCGCGAGATGCTGTGGTTGAGATGGCCGAATGGGTTCTCGCCATGGACGATGGTGATCAGCATATCCTCGGCTGGGTCTCACACGATCCAACGGGACTGGCAACCTGCACACGCGAACTCAGTTTTCAAGGCCCAGGCCGCGGCGCGAGCAACTCGATCATGACGCTTCTGAACGCATGGATCGCGTCGAGCAATTCCCTCTATCTGGACAAGGCCTGCGAGTTTATTCGTCGAACGATCCATCCTCAAGACGATGTTCAACAATATGAGCTACTGGATGCAGAGAATCGATGGTCTTACACCGTCTATTTGCAAGCGATCGTATTCTTCATCGAGTTGACTCGGCATGCGACTCAATACGGCGCGATCCGAGCCTATGCACTGGAGAGCCTTCTGCACTATGCCCGCTGGATGACCGAAAACGAACGAATGTATCTCGACCACGCCGAGACGCTCGAGTATCCGACGGAGACCTGGGCAGCCCAGGATCTACGCAAGGGTGTCGTGCTGCTCATGGCCGCATCTCTCTGTCCCTCGGACGAACGCCAAGCCATTGCGGAGAAAGGGACTTGGATTCTGGACCGAGCATGGTCTTCGCTTGCGACGTTTCCAAGTCGCAGTTGTACTCGGCCTGTGGCCATCGTACTTCAGCAATGCTATTTGCAGCAATTCTTCGAGAACTCCGCCAATGTGTATTCGTTCCAAGCATCGAGACCCGCCCCGCAATTCGCATGGACCACACGCTCAAGTTTCGTGCCACAAAAATTGTTGGTACGGCGACAACTCGGGTCGCGCAGCCAGATCGTCACGTTTACTACGAGACTTTTTCAGCCCATCTTTTGGCGGTCCAAAATTCGCAAAAGTTGGCTCGCTTCCCGTTTTCGAAACAGGTGATCCAACTCGTGATATCCACTATACCGATGAATAGTTCAGTCTCGGACTCCACCAAGCAGCCTACGATCTGCCATATGTTGCACGTGTTCAACGTTGGTGGCGCGGAGTTGTTGGCCAAACAGTTGGCACTCGCGTGCCAAGATCATTTCCGTCCCGTGTTTGTATGCTTGGATGCCATTGGATCGCTCGGTGCCGAGCTGATTGACAGAGGATTCATCGTCGAGGACGTGTATCGGCAGCCAGGGTTCGACTATAAATGCGCTCGACGAATCGCGCGCTTTTTAGACACCCATAATGTTAAGCTGGTGCATGCGCATCAGTACTCGCCATTCTTCTATACGTCGATGGCGCGCATGTTCAAATGGAGTTGCCCTATTCTTTTCACGGAGCACGGTCGTGACTATCCCGACTACCGTCGACCCAAGCGAGTCTTGGCCAACCGACTTTTGCTTCGTCGCCGCGATCGAGTGATAGCCGTAGGAGAACATGTCCGCGACGCTCTAGTCGACAACGAAGGAATCCCTATTTCACGCGTGGAGGTCATCTACAACGGAGTCGACGTTCAGCGATTCGATCCATCTCGACCGAATAGGCTATCCGTTCGAGCGAGTCTAGGGCTACGTGAAACAGAAATCGGAGTCATCCAGGTTGCGAGGTTGAATCGTCTCAAAGACTATGAAACGGCAATACGTACGATGCAAATCGTTTGCCGCAGCGCGCCGAATGTTAGGTACTTTATCGTGGGCGAAGGTGAGGAGCGCACGAAGATCGAAGCCATGGTTCGCGACGTAAACATGAAGCATAAAATCCGAATGCTGGGGCTGCGAAAGGATGTTGCCGAGTTACTCGAAGGGATGGATATATTTCTGCTGACCAGCGTTTCTGAAGGGATTCCATTGACGCTGATCGAAGCCATGAGTGCGCAATTGCCGTGCGTCGCTACGCGGGTAGGTGGGATACCCGAGGTGGTCCATGACGGCACAACGGGAGTTCTATCTGATTCGGGCGATTGCAACAAGATTTCGGAAGCGCTTTTGAAACTCATTCAATCGCCATCAGTACGACATCGAATGGGCGAGTGCGGTCGAAAGCGGGCCATGACGTTGTTTCAATCGGATCGGATGCATGCGCAATACAGAGCTTTGTACGCTCAGTTAACCGGACCGACAGATGCCACGCACGGACATTGATCGAGCACTGATGAAGCATTCCATGTGCGTCTCCTAGAGATATCACAAATTTGAGTGTTTTCGAACGATTTAATTTGATGCGAATTCTCTTTATCTCCGACCAGTTTCCTTATCCGCTACGGGATGGGGGAAATCTGCGCACGTTTCACATACTGGCTGGACTGGCGCGACATCATCAACTGACATTGGTCGCCCATTCCAGTAGAACGGCACCAGAAATCTCGACGCTTCCCCTGGACTGCGAGACCGTAGTCGTTCGTAAGCAAGGAACAGCGTGCCGAGTTGCCAATGCTCTTGCACAAACGAATCGACTACATGGTTCGCTTTTTCTGACCAAGAATTGGTCGTCACCACTTCTTCGTTGCGCTAGCGACGAACTGAAACGACGACGATACGACGCCATTCATTTCAATCATCTCGATACTGCCGTTTTCGCATTGGCGCGTGATTGGAGGCAATTGAAAGTGTTTGATACTCATAACTGTTTGTCCAGCATGGCTTACCAAACCGCACAATCCACGCTCGATTGGCTCCGCCGCCGAATTCTGTCGTATGAAGCAAAACGCTTGAAATCTATCGAGACTGAAATATGCCGCCAGATGGATCTCAGTCTAGTTTGCTCGGAAGTAGACGCCGGTATGTTTCGAGAGAATTGCCCGAGTGCACAGTATGGCGTTGTGCCGAATGGCGTCGACACCGAGTTCTTTCGTCCCGAGCCATTGACGATCCAAGGGGAGAACTCATTAGTATTCACGGGTGCGATGAATTACTTCCCGAACATCAAAGCAGTCGAGTTCTTTTGTGGCCAGGTACTGCCAAAGATTGCGACCAAGGGAACAAAGATTCACGTGGTCGGCCGCTGTCCTACGTCGCAGATTCAGGCGCTCCATGATGGGCAGAGAGTGATTGTGACCGGCGAAGTGGAGGATGTGCGACCTTTCGTTCACCGCAGTCAGATCTTCGTCGTACCGCTTCAGCATGGCAGTGGCACTCGGCTGAAGATTCTAGAGGCTTTCGCGATGGGCAAGGCAGTTGTTTCAACGTCTATCGGTGCTGAAGGAATACCGGCCACCGATGGCAAAGAGTTGGTAATCGCGGATTCACCTTCGCAGATGGCAAACGCAATCGACACATTGTTGCAAGATCCGAATCGCCGAAGCGCGTTGGGAATGGCGGCCCGCGCGTTCGTCGTAAAGAACTTTGATTGGCATGCGATTCAAGCCTCTGTGTGTGACCGATATGAGCAAATCCACCAATCGAGAACAACCAACGCAAACGGGTATACAAATGGACACCACTAAGGACAATGACCCATTGGTGCTCCATGTCCGCAGCGTAACAGGGTTTGGCGGCGGTCCCGAAAAGACAATCCTCAATTCGCCAAGATTTCTGCGAGGATTAGGCTATCGGTGTGCCTGCGCCTACATGCATCCGCCGGTGGACAAAGGATTTAAATTGCTCCAACAGCGCGCGGCGGACGCGAACGCCGAGTTGATCTCCGTTTCTGATCGTGGAGCATGGGATTGGCGAGTGTTGACTCGATTGATTCAAACGTGTCGCCGGCGGCGCGTCGCGATATGGCATGGACACGATTACAAGAGCAATGCGTTTGGACTGATCGTGAGACGGTTCTGGCCGATGAAGCTAGTGACCACTCTGCATGGTTGGGTCGAGCACACACGCCGTACTCCGCTGTACTATCGGATCGACCGCAGCTGCATAACTCGCTACGACGAAGTCCTCTGCGTTTCTGAGGATTTGCATGAGTCCGCTTTGCAATGCGGGGTCATGCCGGAGCGATGTCGAGTGATCCATAACGCCATCGATACAGAAATCTATACTCGATCAACCCGACCTGCAACGTCGGCTTGGGTTGCGTCCACTCCCGATTCGTTGCGCCCAATATCTCTCGGGGCTATGGGGCGTCTGTCGAATGAAAAGGGATTTGACCTTCTAATCCGTGCTGTTGCCGAATTGAAAGCTCAAGGACTAAAGTGCCATTTGAAGATCGCGGGCGATGGACCGCTGTTGAGCGAGTTAACCGATCTCGTCCGCGAAATGCAGTGCGAAATGGAAATTGAGTTGATCGGTCAAGTTGCTGACAACAAAGCGTTCTTCGATTCCCTGGACATTTTTGTTTTGAGCAGCCGACGTGAGGGGCTTCCCAATGTGCTTCTAGAAGCGATGGCCATGGAGGTACCCGTTGTGGCCACAGGAATCGCCGGGATCCCTCGGTTGATCCAGTCAGGAGCCAACGGCATCTTGGTTCCCCCAGATTCTGTGGAGGAACTCGCCGGCGCGATGCAAAAGCTCATGAAAGAGCCGGAGCTTCGTAAAAAGCTTGCGGATGCCGGCCGTGCGACCATCGAGCATGACTACAGTTTTCAGAGGCGAATGGAACGCGTGGCAGCCATCTACGACCAAGTGCTGGATCGCAGCCCGATCCGTAGCCTAATTGTTCCTTCTGGTGACCGTATCCAACTCGTCCCTGCTAGCGACCGAGTCCAAACCGTCTTCTCCAGCGAACATACCGGCAAATGAGTCCAAGGACGCATCGTGTTGTGGATCTCGCGTTAACCATTGACCGCCCGGCATCGATCCGAATCTCGAAATCGGTTCGATCGGGCGTTCAGATGTATGCCAAGCGTTTGGTTCAAGCACTGTTTGGAATCTGGGTCCTCCCACGTTTATCGACGTTGGTACTGTTACGGATGGTCACCCGAGATGATGCGTTTCGCTACTCCAGCGAATCGATCGCTCGGATCCCTGGCCTGCGTGGAGTCTATCAGCGTCAAGCGTTCTATCGACGCACGTTGAACCGGTGTGGACACGACGTCTACTTCGGTTGGGAGAGTGTTTTCTCTATGACCGAGGCGGCGGTTGGCGATCGAGCGTATATCGGACGCTTCTGTAGCATTGGTTACGCAGAGATCGGCGACGAGGTGATGCTGGCAGATCATGTCCAAATATTGAGTGGCGGACAGGAACATGGTCGATCCGACACGAACATCTCGATGCATGACCAAGATCAGACCTACCGCTGCGTGTGCATCGGCCAAGGTGCGTGGATCGGCGCTGGTGCGATCATCATGGCCGATGTTGGAGAGAAGGCAATCATAGGTGCAGGCGCAGTGGTCACTCGCGCGATACCTGCCAACTGCATCGCCGTGGGTGTGCCGGCTCGAGTCATTAAGCCGAACAATAGCGGCAACGAGCCAACTGCGTGTATGCAACCGGATGGACAGCACGCTCCGAGAACAACGACTCTGACCCCTGAAAGAACGTCTTGATGTGCGGTATTACTGGAGGTACTTGGAACTCGAATGGATCGCCGCTGGATCGATCCGTTATCGATCGCATGACAGATGTCTTGAGTCATCGAGGGCCTGATGGTCGTGGCATCTACTTCAAACAGTATGACAACGGTTGTGGTGTCGCACTTGGACACCGGCGGTTGGCGATCATCGATCTCGAAGGTGGTCGGCAACCTCTGTGCAACGAAGACGGTACCGTGTGGATCTCGTTCAACGGCGAGATCTACAACTATCGTGAATTGCGTCAGAGTCTCATGACACGGGGGCATCGTTTTCGAACCGACTCGGACACTGAGACGATTGTGCATCTCTATGAGGATCACGGAGTCGAATGCTTGCAGCATTTGCGAGGCATGTTTGCATTTGCAATTTGGGACGAACGAAAGCGGAGTTTGTTCATTGCACGCGATCGAATGGGCGAAAAGCCATTGGTCTATCAGCATACAGAGGGGCGGTTTCTGTTCGCCAGCGAGATCAAATCGCTACTGCAGGCTCCTAACGTCCATCGGACGATGGATCCGGAAGCATTGCAACAGTACTTGACCTTTGGCTACGTGCCTCATCCACGAACTATGTTTCGAGACGTACGCAAACTTCCGCCAGCACATTTTGCTACGTTTCGCCAGGGGGTACTGGACATCCAGCGCTATTGGCACCCCGACTGGGAGTATGTGGATGAACGACCCGTATCGGTGCTACAAGAAGATCTACGTGAGGAGTTGACCGCATCGGTTCGGCTGCAATTGCGAAGTGACGTACCTTTGGGCGCGTTTCTCTCGGGTGGGATCGATTCCACGACCATCGTGGGACTCATGCAGAGTCTCGTGACGCACCAAGCAAAGACTTTCACCATGGGATTTACCGAAAGTGCCTACGACGAGACGCCGTATGCACGGCAAGCGGCAGAGCATTTGGGCAGCCAACACCACGAGCTTGCCATCGATCCATCGTCTGCGAGTCTGCTACACACGTTGACCCGGCACTTTGATGAACCGTTTGCCGATAGTTCGGCAATTCCCACGTATCGCTTGGCTCAAGCGACGAGTCAACACGTGAAAGTGGCGTTGACGGGAGATGGCGGGGACGAGCTCTTTGCGGGGTATCCTCGCTACCAAACCGTCGATCGGCTTCAGTGCTACGACAGGCTCCCTGGCTTTGTCCAGAGTATGACCACGAATCGTGCGTGGCAATGGCTCCCCAATCGCGAAGGTCAACGCAGCATGCTGGAGCGACTTCGGTTTCGGATGGAGGCTCTCCATACGCATTCGGATAGTCGATACATTTATTGGATAAGCTGCTTTCAAAAACAAGGACGCGACCGGCTGCTGTCCCCAGACTTCTCCCAACATACATTTGACCCATGCGAGGACACGATTCGCAGCGCATGGAATGTGTCCACTAGAACGGCTGGGACACGAGCCATGCACTGCGATCTTCAGTTGTATCTGCCTGGCGATTTGCTAGCCAAAGTAGACATACTAAGCATGGCTCATGGATTGGAGTGTCGATGTCCGTTTCTCGATCATCGTGTGGTCGAGAAAGCGATTGCTATTCCTTTCGCACATCATGTGGATCGGAATGTGACCAAACCGATGCTCTCCCATTCGTTCTCCAAGTTCATACCGAGACGATTGCAACAACGCGCGAAGCAGGGATTTTGCGTACCACTAGACGCTTGGTTTCGAGGTCCATTGCGAGACATGGCGTACGATTCGTTACTGTCACCGCGCGCGGATCGAGGCTATTTCCAGACCGAGACCCTCCGCTCCTTGCTATGGGAGCATGATAGCGGCAAATGGAACCACGGGGATAAACTTTGGGCTTTGCTCTGCTTTGAGACATGGCACCAGGAATACATAGAATCGCAGGTTACACCACTTTCTGTTCGTGAGCCTTCTGCCTTAGTTGGACAAGCCAGTTAACGCAAAACAGGATTTGAGGAACTATGAGAATCGTTACTTCGATGTGCTGCAGCGCGGTATTGAGCTGCACCGTTTTGAACCAAAACGTTTTCAGTCAGGCGCTCGTGGCAGTGGAGAAACTGCGTTATGCCGGAAGCTTCGATATTCCCGAGTCCAGCAGTTGGCAGCAACCTCCTAAAGAGCGGCTTGACTACTCTATGGGAACCATTGGTTACCGTGAAGATTGCGATGCCTTGTATGTCGTCGCGCATGCGCAAGATCCAACGGCTGTTGCCTTGATCGCAGTTCCAGAAAGAATAACACTCGACGCCATACCGATTGCGCAACAATTGGAACCCATGGTCGCGCTACCCGCAATCGCGGACAAACAAGTGTCTTTGCGGGGGCTGCATTGGGATAATCCAACACAAACACTCTACTATAACTATACCGTTTGGTACAACGTGTCTGGCGAGGATGCGGCTGGTTTGGGTGCAGTTCGCAACGGAAAAGCCTATGGTTTATGGTTCGCATCGCACAACAATTCGAGCGCCGGATACGTCACGCGAGACACCCTGTCGGGCAAACTGATAGTCGGTAGTGCCGTTGCTCAAGGCATAGCTACATCGTCTTTGGGGCCATCGGCGTTTCGTCTAGATTTGAATGAAGACAAACTTCCCGAACCCAATGAGCGGATTGCCACCCAAACCATGCTCTTCTATCCGGGACGCGAGTCCGATACGCGTCGCAAGGCAGTCTTGTCGACGGGCGATCCATGGTGGAACGGGATGGAGGTGTCCGGCGGAGCGTGCGTAGATGGAACGCTGATCGTCGCAGTTGATGAAGGCGAGCGTTCCTACTATGGCACTCCAGATGAGTTCCGAAGCGAGTTCAGATTTCCACCGCGAAGCGGTGGTAAGGGTTACCACAACGATCCGCACCGAGCGATGCTATGGTTCTATTCGCTTGAGGAGCTGCACCGTAAAGAGGTTGGGACGTTGACCTTGGTCGACGTGGCCCCCTATGCCTATCTTCGAATCGACGCATTGCCCGCCAGAGGGTGGTTAGGCGGGTTGGCGTACGATTCCAAGTTAAGGCGACTCTTCGTCAGTCAATCGCGAGCCAATGCGGCCATGACGCCTCGCATTCACGTCTATAAGATTCTTGACTAGTCCTTTGCCCGTCGTGCTAACGATACGTTTCCTGTAGGCGACTACCTAAGCTTGAACTCGGAAATTGAATGAACCAACGTGCCAGCGCCAAATCATCAGGTGGTCGGACTCAGGAGACTGTATTCATCGTTGATCCCGACCCGGTCCAACGTGACTCCGTGCGCGAGCTGGTTGAATCCATTCAACTCGCAGCGGTTGAGTTCTCGTCAGGGGTCGAGTTGCTTGAAGCATACGACTGGACTCAACCCGGCTGCGTGGTTTTGGAACTGCTTTTGCCTGACATGAGCGGTCTTGATCTATTGCGAAAGCTGGTGACGCCTCCGTCTGATGAATGTTGGGGAACGAGTATCTCGTTGACGGATCGTGTTCCTGTAATTGTAGTTTCAGCGAATGTTGACGTTCGGTCTGCGGTCGAGGCAATGAAGATAGGCGCATTTCACGTTCTGGAAAGGCCGTTTCAACCACATGAATTGATGGAACAAATAGCACGAGGTACGGAGCAAGAACGAGAGCGTTTTGAGCGAATTCGTGTCGAGGAGGCGACCGTTCGACGTTTGAAGGAATTGACACCGCGTGAACGGGAAGTCTTGAACTTATTACTGCTTGGCAATACGTCCAAGCAGATCTCGAATAGTTTGGATATCTGCATTCGCACCGTCGATTTTCATCGCCGTAATCTGCTGATGAAAATGAGCGTGGACAACGTTTTGCAGTTGAATCAAATCGTCTACAACCAACGTGCTAAGAGTAACGTTTAGGATTCATAGCACTTAGCTTATGCGACCTGCTTGGGTATCGTTGACGACCAATCGTTTTCTTCTTCAAACACAGCTTTGCCCCCAGTTGGGTTGTCCAACTGGGGGCAGAGGTTAACCGATCTTGGGAATCGGTGCATCGGAAAGTCGGCTAGCGCCTCAGGTGCCTCAGGCTCATGAGTTATCAGAATTTGTACGGCGCTCCGCGATGGTTAAGGAATCGCTATTCCTAGGCTGGAAGCCAAAGGATCGGTGTCGAACCAATTCACTTCGCCCGAATCTCGATTCGAATACAATTCCGAAAGAGCCACGTCGGTCTTCCATGATTCTGCTGCATTTCGGATGCGAATTCGACGCTTCTGTGCCAATTCGTCGTTGCGGAATGGAGAGGTGACTTTCGCGGTGACTGGTTCGGTCACGGATGCTAGTTCGGCCTTGTTCGCACTTGATCCGCCATCGGTCACGCTGGACAGCACATCCATCGATTGAGATTTAAAGCCGGTAGTAGAACTCGAAAACGTTCCGGTAATAGCGGCGCCCGACCCGCTAGCTAGCTGAGAGATTTCTGCGGCTGCCAAAGCGTTGCGGTAAAGTCGAACTTCATCAATGCGACCGTTGAAATACTCTCCCCATATAGTGTTGCCTCCGATTCGAAGCGGAGATTGTGAGGTGACAACTGAGCCCCTAGCGGTCGCTTGGCCTACTTGCTGGCCGTTGACATACAATACGAGCTGAGAACCAGTGAATGTTGCCGCTAAGTGTGACCAGGTATTGAGTGGCAACGGGGTAGAGCCTGTGGCACCGATGTCCGCTCCACCAAGGTTGACATAGATAGCTGGACGTGACCGGTCGTCGGACGCATAGAGTCCATACGCGAGACCTCCTGAACGTTCCTTGAGGACTGCCGTGCTCCAACGGCCAACCGATATTGGACGTACCCAGGTAGAAATGGTAAAGCTGGACGTGAAATCGAGTCCGTTGTCGTCCGGTACGGAAACCATCGCGCTGGTTCCGTTGAATTGCAAGGCACTTCCAAAGTTGCCCGCAGCCC
>Ga0315899_10004008_pt1 | contig 15952 bp, 14 predicted proteins | sample LakEriMetagenome_2_FD_203518 | JGI IMG/M metagenome (GOLD analysis project Ga0315899, IMG submission 203518) | Freshwater fungal communities from buoy surface, Lake Erie, Ohio, United States - Buoy 4 MA112 | ecosystem: Environmental > Aquatic > Freshwater > Lake | place: USA: Lake Erie, Ohio... | reverse complement strand
GCCGATGATAGTGCGGATTGCCCGTGTGAAAGTAGGTCATCGTCAGGCTTTTACAGCCTCAAAAAGCCCAACTCGAAAGAGTTGGGCTTTTTGTTTTTGGGAGATCAAAAGTTGCTTAAATCAGAGGTTGCTTAAAACAGCGCCATCTAAGCGTGCTGCATCATTGGTGATCAATTGATGAACAAAGGATAAAACCCAACTGGAAATGTCCAACTCCCTTTGCTGATGCATCAATTGAAGATACGGAGTTTGTACCGCCCAGGCCAAAAAATCATTCAAAGGGAGCGATTGAAACTCCATCAGTTTGAACTTCAGCAAAACCTTAACGCCATATGCCTGGTGCTTTTCGGGGTGGCTAATAAATTGATCCAAACGTCGACGGGCTCGGTCGATCGCAGCACCCACATCGGTGAATGAAGACCCATGACCCGGATACACAACTTTGGCATCGAGACTTTGGATCAAATCCAAGGTCGATGAAACTTCGGCAAAGGCATCAAGGCCTTCAAGTTCAGGAAACACAACACCAAAACCGTTTGACCATAATGCATCGGCAGAAATCAATAGCCCTTGTTGCGGCTCAAACAAAATGACTGAGTGGGTGTCGTGCCCCGGTGCCGCATGAACCTCCCAGGTAAATGAACCAGATTCAAAAGTGCCTCCGGGTTGCAAAACGTGATGAGGAACAAATCGAAGACATTGCTGGCCAGTGGCCTTGAACGTCAATACATCATCATCCCAATGCAACACGGCATCAAAATGACCTGGAGGAATACAAATTTGGGAACCGGGATAAACCGATTGCAGACGTGCGTTACCTCCACAATGGTCGCTGTGCAAGTGGGTGTTGATAATCTTGACCAGCGGTCGACCCGCCAAATGCGATTGAACCAGGGCCAATGTTTGATCGGCATGGGTGACGTAACCTGTATCGATCAAAATGGCTTTTTCATCATCCACAAGAAGAATGTTGTTAGAGGACAACCAACCGCGTTCAAAAAAATAAAACCCTGATGGGTGGGGAATGGTTTGCATCCATCCATATTAAACCGATCTGGATTTGGGCTATGCTTACCCAATATGAACAACAGCAGTACAGAGCTGCACAACTGTGGGCGAACTTAACTCACCAACAACCCGAAAAACCTCCCAATTGGGATGGCTGCAAGGGTGGATGCAACGCTGGAAAAGGGCTCCACGGAGCAAGGCTGATTTGGTCCAAGCTCTGTTGGCCGCCCAGCAACACCAAATCATAGACATGGACAGTCGCCACATGCTCGAAGGTGTTTTGTGGATGGCGGACAAAACCGTGGCCGATGTGATGGTCGCCGCACCCAAAATGGATTTGATCGATATCCATGCCACACAAGATGAACTGCTGGACTTTGTGATTGACAAAGCGCATTCTAGGTTTCCAGTTTTTGATACCCAAAAAGAAAATATCTTGGGGATCTTATTGGCCAAAGACTTGCTCAAACTCCAACGCGCACCAGAACTGAACATCCGTGCGCTGTTGCGCCCGGCGGTGTTTGTCCCTGAAAGCAAAGGCCTGAACGATTTGCTCAGAGAATTTCGCCATACACGCAATCACCAAGCCTTGGTAGTGGACGAATTTGGACGGGTATCAGGCTTGGTCACCATTGAAGATGTCTTAGAAGAAATCGTGGGTGAAATCGAAGACGAATTCGACACACAAGAAAGTGAAACAGATATATTTGCACTGGCCGATAACGTCTACCGGGTTAATGGAGACACGGCCCTGGAACGCATCAAAGATGCATTTGATGTTGAATGGCCCAACTTGGGTGAAGAGTCCTTTGAGACCATTGGTGGCTACATAGCGCATGCCATGGGGCATGTGCCGCGACGTGGCGAGCATCTGCAAGTTGATGATCTGCGGTTTGAAGTGCTCCACACCAAAGGTGGCGCGGTCAAATGGTTTCGCGTGACACGCAACAAGTCCACACATCCCGCATCATGATCAGTGCTGTGTGGCTGTGCCTGGGTGGCTTGGCGCAGGCACTGGCTTTGGCTTGGCCTTGGGGTGGCGAATCATTGCCTGCTCTGCAAATTATCGGTTTAGCGGCGCTTGCTGCTCACTTGAGCCGATGCAAAACCCCCAAAACAGCGTTTTGGCACAGTTGGTGGTTTGCAACAGTTTGGTTGGTGGGCACCTTTTGGTGGTTGTTTATCTCATTGCACATCTATGGCGGCATGCACGCGCTATTGGCCACGATGGCTGTGGTTGTGTTGGCTGCAGCATTGGCCTTGTATTACGCGGGAGCCGGTTGGGCCACGGTAAAAATATTGGGTTCTGAGCGACGTTCAGTTGCCACATCCATTTTGGTGTTTGCCAGTGCTTGGACATTGGCAGAAGTGGCCCGCGCTGTGTTGTTCACCGGATTTCCTTGGGGAGCCGTGGGCTACGCACACGTCGATGGGTTGTTGTCAAGCTTTGCCCCATGGGTGGGTGTTTATGGCATGGGTTGGATGGCGGCAGCCACGGCCATGGCAATCACTCATTTTCTTCGTCGCAATCACACATCACCCAACGCGCAACGCAAGCCAGCACGCCTGATGTGGGGAAGCATGGCGTTGGCTTTCTTGCTGATGGTGCAGTTGCCAGGATACCAATACGCCTTCTCATCTGCGTCTACATCAGGAGACCTGCAAGTTCACTTGATGCAAGGCAACATCGCGCAAAGTGAAAAGTTCCAACCCAGCACAGGCATTGCACAAGCCCTGCGTTGGTACCAACAGGCGCTGCTCAACGTCAACAGTGGTTTGGCCATTGCCCCTGAAACCGCATTGCCCTTGTTGCCCATGCACTTGCCAGCTGGTTATTGGGACCAATTGCGCCAGCATTTTGCAACTGGCTCTGCAGCGGCCTTGGTTGGCGTGCCCTGGAAAACGAGCAATGCCCCAGGTGAATCCACTTACAGCAACGCCGCCATCGGCTGGAAACCTGATCAAACCCAAGACTACCGCTACGAGAAAAACCACTTGGTGCCCTTTGGCGAATTCGTGCCCCCCATGTTTCGCTGGTTTACCCAACTGATGAACATGCCTTTGGGTGACTTCAAAGCGGGAGGTGAATACCCCGCCACATTTGATTGGCAAGGGCAACGCATCGCCCCCAATATTTGCTACGAAGATTTATTTGGTGAAGAACTCGCTCGCAGCTTTATCGACCCCAACCGCTCCCCCACCGTGATGGTCAACATCAGCAACATTGCCTGGTTTGGCGACACCATCGCCATAGACCAACACCTCAACATTGCCCGACTGCGCAGTTTGGAGTTTCAGCGTCCGATGGTGCGATCCACCAACACCGGCATGACCGCCGTGATTGACCACCAGGGACGGGTGACAGCGCAGTTGCCAAGGCACACCGCAGGCGTGCTGGTTGCAACGGTTGAAGGTCGCGCCGACACCCCCACCTGGTTTGCTCAATGGGCATCGCGTTGGCATTTGTGGCCACTGGTCGCCCTGTGTGCGTTGATCTTGCTGTGGGCTTGGGCCCAACGGGCCCGTCCGCCAGGGACGGGAGCCTAAAATCGAAACCATGCCTTCCCGTTGGGTCGGTTACAACCTATCCCACAGCCCATGCTGACCTTTCAAAAAATCATCCTCACCCTGCAAAACTACTGGGACCAGCAAGGTTGCGCTTTGCTCCAGCCCTACGACATGGAAGTGGGTGCGGGCACTTCCCACACCGCCACTTTTTTGCGCGCCATAGGGCCTGAGCCTTGGCGCGCCGCGTACGTCCAACCGAGCCGTCGCCCCAAAGACGGGCGCTATGGCGAGAACCCCAACCGCTTGCAGCACTACTACCAATACCAAGTGGTGCTCAAACCTGCACCAACCAACATCTTGGATCTCTATTTGGGATCGCTGTCGGCCCTGGGCTTTGATCTGAAAAAAAATGACATCCGTTTTGTCGAAGACGACTGGGAGAACCCGACACTGGGTGCTTGGGGTTTGGGCTGGGAGGTGTGGCTCAATGGCATGGAAGTCACCCAATTCACCTATTTCCAGCAAGTGGGTGGCATCGATTGCCGACCGATCACTGGCGAAATCACCTACGGCTTAGAGCGCTTGGCCATGTACTTGCAAGGCGTGGACAACGTTTACAACCTGAAATGGACCGATACCTTGAGCTATGGCGATGTGTACCTGCAAAACGAAAAAGAGCAGTCTGCCTATAACTTTGAGCATTCGGATGCCGACTTTTTGTTTGTGGCCTTCAGTGCCCACGAAAAGCAAGCGCAAAACCTGATCGCCCATCAGCTGGCTCTGCCCGCTTACGAGCAAGTGCTCAAGGCCGCGCACACCTTCAATTTACTGGATGCGCGTGGCGCCATCAGTGTGACCGAACGCGCCGCTTACATCGGCCGCATCCGCAATCTGGCCCGCAGTGTGGCGCAGAGTTATTACGACAGTCGAGAACGTCTGGACTTCCCGATGGCCCCGCGTGAATGGGTCGCTCAAATGGCCAAGAAAGCCGCATGAGGAAGAACGACATGTCGATACAAAACCTACTCGTTGAGCTTTTTGTGGAAGAGCTGCCGCCCAAGGCGCTCAAAAAGCTGGGCGAGTCTTTCGCCAACACCCTGTTGGAACAACTGCGCACCCAAGGTCTGGCGGGCGCCGAATCGCAAGTCACCTCCTTTGCTTCACCACGTCGTTTGGCCGCGCATGTCACGGCTGTGCAAGCGCAGGCTGCCAACAAGGCGGTGCAACAAAAACTAATGCCTGTGGCAGTGGGTCTGGACTCCACTGGCAATGCGACCCCGGCTTTGCTCAAGAAGCTTCAAGCACTGGGGGCAGACGTGAGCAATCCGGCTGCTGCTTTGGCCGCGCTCAAGCGCGCGCCTGACGGTAAAGCTGAAGCCTTGTTTTACGACAGTGTGAACCCCGGCGCTTCGCTGCAAGCGGGCCTGCAAAAAGCTTTGGAGGATGCATTGGCCAAGTTGCCCATCCCCAAAGTGATGCAATACCAATTGGAGACTGATTGCGAATTACCAGGATGGAGCAGCGTGCACTTTGTGCGCCCGGCCCACAGCCTGATCGCGATGCACGGCAGTACAGTGGTGCCGGTCAAGGCCTTGGGCCTCACGGCAAGCAACAGCACGCAAGGCCACCGCTTTGAAGCCAAGGTTTCACCGCTGGTGCTCACGCATGCCGATCACTACGCCGAAGTGCTTAAACGCGACGGTGCCGTCATCGCCAGTTTTGCCGAGCGTCGCGCCGAGATTGAGCGTCAACTTCAAGCGGCTGCCGCCAAAGTGGGTGGCGGCGTGCACCCCATCGAAGACGAGGCGCTGCTTGATGAAGTCACGGCTTTGGTTGAACGTCCGAATGTACTGATTTGCGAATTTGAAAAACAATTCCTTGAGGTGCCGCAAGAGTGTCTGATTCTGACCATGAAGGCCAACCAGAAATACTTCCCGTTGCTCAATGCCGCAGGCAAGTTGACCCATCAGTTTTTGGTGGTGAGCAACATCAGCCCCGATGACGCGTCTGCCGTGATTCAAGGCAACGAGCGGGTGGTGCGCCCGCGCTTGGCCGATGCCAAATTCTTTTTCGACCAGGACCGAAAAAAGACCCTGGAGTCGCGCGTTGAAGGCCTGTCCAAAGTGGTGTACCACAACAAGCTGGGCACGCAAGGCGAGCGCATGGCGCGTGTCTGCGCCATTGCCAAGGCGATCGGCCAGCAGCTCGGTGGTGCCGAGTTGGCCGCGCAGGCCGAGCTGGCTGCGCGTCTGGCCAAGACCGATTTGCTCACCGACATGGTTGGCGAGTTCCCCGAGTTGCAAGGCATCATGGGCACCTACTACGCCCAAAACGACGGGTTGAACGACGCCGTGGCCCATGCCATTGGCGACCATTACCGTCCGCGTTTTGCGGGTGATGAACTGCCCAGCAATGCGGTGGGCGTCGCTGTGGCACTGGCGGACAAGTTGGAAACCTTGGTCGGGATGTTTGGCATCGGTAACGTGCCTACAGGTGATAAAGATCCGTTTGCGCTTCGCCGTCACGCCTTGGGCGTGATTCGCCTGTTGATTGAGAAAGACCTGGCGCTGCAGTTACATGAGTTGAACGAGATGACAGAGCGCGCGTTTCCTCAGGGCCTGTTGAAAAACGATTGGCTTGTCTTGGAAGAGTTCTTCAAGGACAGACTTCGCAGTTATCTGAAAGATTGGGGATACTCGGCCCCCGAAGTTGAAGCCGCTTTGCATGCCCACGGCATGACCACCTGGAGCGATTTGAAAATACGTTTGCAAGCCGTCCGCGCCTTCGCGGCCTTGCCCGAAAGTCCCGCATTGGCTGCGGCCAACAAGCGCATCAGCAACATCCTGAAAAAAGCAGGCGAGGTGGACGCCCACGTCAATCCTGCGCTCCTGCTAGAAGACGCTGAGAAAAACCTCCACGCCGCCATGCAGAAACTGCTGCCCGAATCGACGGCCCAGTTTGAGGCCGGTGACTACACCGCCAGCCTGCAAACCCTGGCCGCCTTGCGCGTGCCAGTGGATGCATTCTTTGACGGCGTGATGGTCAATGCCGATGAAATGGATTTGCGCTTGAACCGCCAGGGCTTGCTCAAAATGCTGCATGTGGCCATGAACCGCGTGGCCGACTTGTCACGCTTGGCCGCTTGACACCCCAAACCCAGACCGACCATGAACAACAAACTCGTCATCTTGGACCGTGATGGCACCATCAACCAAGACAGCGACGACTACATCAAGTCACCCGAAGAGTGGATACCCCTGCCCGGCGCGTTGGAGGCCATCGCCCGCCTCAACCATGCGGGCTGGCAAGTGGTGGTGGCCAGCAACCAATCGGGTTTAGGGCGCGGTTTGTTTGACATGGCCACCCTCAATGCGATGCACGCCAAAATGAACAAACACTTGAGCGCTGTGGGGGGTCGGATCGATGCGGTATTTTTCTGCCCGCACGGCCCCGAAGACAAATGCCACTGTCGCAAACCTTTGCCCGGATTGTTTGAACAAATTGCCGAACGCCTGGGCATGGATTTGAACGGCACCCATGTGGTGGGCGACAGCTTGCGCGACCTGCAAGCTGGTGTGGCCGTGGGCTGTATGCCGCACCTGGTGCACACGGGCAAGGGGGCGGCCTTCCAGGGCCAGCCCTTGCCGCACACCTTCCCCAGCCACACCCAGACCCATGCTGACTTGGCTGGTTTTGTCGATTGGCTGTTGGACGAAAAGCCCGACCCCCGCGCACCCCACTGAGACCATGGCCTTCCTCCGCTCTTTGTTGCATGCCCTGTGGATGTTGATCACCGTCGTGCCCTATGCATTTCGCATCATGGGCTTGGCGGCCATGGGGGTGCGTGGCGACCGCCTGTATTGGATTGCGGCAGCTTGGCTGCGCCAATGCATTGTGTCGGCCCAATGGATCTTGGGCATCCGCTACCGCATTCAAGGCGAAGAAAATTTACCGGTGGGCCTAACCAGCCCAGCCATCTTGTTGGTCAAACACCAGTCCACCTATGAGACCTTCTTGTTCCCGGCCATCATGCCCCACCCCTTGGCCTATGTGTTCAAAAAAGAACTGCTGCGCTTGCCTTTTTTTGGTTGGGCCATGTCACGTTTGGACATGATCCACATCGACCGCAGCCAGCGTGCCCAGGCCTTCAACAAAGTGGTGGCACAAGGCCGTGAACTATTGGCCCGGGGCATTTGGGTCATCATGTTTCCAGAGGGCACGCGCATCCCCCGTGGTGAGCAAGGCCAATACAAATCGGGGGGCACCCGCTTGGCCATCGAAACCGGCGCACCCGTGATTCCCATAGCCGTCACTTCGGCCAAGTGCTGGCCGCGCAAAGCTTTCATCAAATCGGCCGGTTGGGTGGATGTCTCCATTGGGGCACCCATTCCTTCAGAGGGTCGCGAGCCCGAAGAAATGATGGCCCAGGTTCAAGCCTGGATCGAGTCGGAAATGCGGCGCCTCGACCCCGACGCCTACCTCTGAGCCACGCACATGAAAACCTTGGTGCAAATGGCGCTCGACTTGTTCGACCCACCTGCGCCACCGCCAGTGCTGGCGCCCGACCCCCGGCCCACCTTGCCCCTCAGCGACGCCATGTCGCCGGCCCAATTTGCCCACCCCCAAGCCAATCGGAGCATCTTGTTGCGCCATACCCATGTGGCATACCACTTCAAACGCGCCAAACGCCGCACCATTGGCATGGTGGTGGGCCCCGATGGTTTGGTGGTCAGTGCACCGCGCTGGGTGGTGTTGGCCGAGGTCGAATCAGCGCTGCAAGAAAAGGGTGACTGGATTGTGCGCAAGCTCGGTGAAATGCGAGAGCGAAGCCAGCGCATGGCCCAGCAAACCATGGTTTGGCGCGAGGGCAGCAGCTTGCCTTTTTTGGGTGAGCCCACGGTGCTGGTGCTGGACCCGGGGCATCAATTCCAAGAGGCCGGTGCCAGCTTGCTGCCACGCAACCCCGATGATCCGATGGATGTTTCGCACCGCTTGTGCCTGGGCTTGCCGCGCCATGCAGACCCTGCCCAAATCCGCGATGCTGTGCAGGCCTGGTTGATGCGCCAAGCCAAGCGCATCTTCACCGAGCGGCTCAATCACTTTGCGCCACGCTTGCAAGTGCAGTGGCACAAACTCTCTCTCAGCAGCGCCAGCACCCGCTGGGGCACGGCCAGTGCCGACGGCTCCATCCGACTCAACTGGCGTTTGGTGCACTTCAAAATGGACGTCATCGACTATGTGGTGGCGCACGAACTCAGCCACCTGAGGGTCATGAACCACGGGCCGCAATTTTGGGAAACTGTGGGCACCGTCATGCCCGATTACGCCTTGCGCCGGCGCCAACTCAAGGACGATGCCCTGCCACGCTGGTAAAGCGCCACACGCCATTGGCGTCTGAGCTTCGGTGCAATTGACCCGCATGCCACAGACAGTGCAAATGCGCCACCGCTTCTCCCATGGCAAACGTGGTTTGGTGCAAATCCAACGGGCGCTTGAACAGCACGGGCAGCACATCGTGCGCGCAGCAGGCCTTTTCAGCGCAGGCTTGCAAAACCTCATCCAGTCGGTCCCGGTGGTGGGCATGCAATTGCGCAATGCGCTCGTGCAAACCCACAAAGGGCTTTCCATGCGAGGGCAGGGTCAAGGTGCTGGCGGGCAGTGGCTTGAACTTGTCAATCGACGCCAAAAACAAGCGCAGGTTGTCAGCCTCGGGCTCGGCGTCGTACACACTCACGTTGGTCGAAATGCGGGGCAGCACCATGTCACCACTGATCAACACGCCAGCCTCGGCTTGGTACAAAGCGATGTGCTCGGGGGCATGGCCAAAGCCACTGATGCATTGCCACACTTGGCCATTGATCACCACCGCTTGTTCATCTTGCAAGCGGTGAAATTGCGCCGGAATTTTGGGCACCATGCCCGCGTAATACGTGGAGCGCCCGCGCACCTGCGCCAGCGAAGCTTTGTCATGCAAGCCATGCCGCTGAAAAAACGCCGCAGCCGCGTCGCCGCCAAAGCTGTCGCGGTGCAGGGTGGCCAACACCGCCGTTTGATAGTCAGTGAAGCTGATCCACAACTGCGCTTGCCAGCGCTCACACAACCAGTGGCCCAGTCCCAAGTGGTCGGGATGCATGTGCGTCACGATCACCCGCCACAGCGGTGCGCCTTGCAAGTGTTTGTCCAACACAGCCTGCCAATGTTGGCGCGTCATGGGGTTGTCAATGCCGCAATCCACAGCAGTCCACCCCACCACCCCATCGCGCACATCGCGCAACAGCCACAAATTGATGTGGTCTAAAGCGAAGGGCAGGCCCATGCGCAGCCAAAAAATGCCGGGCGCCACCTCCAAGGTATCGCCCGGTGCAGGCAACAGTTCGCCCAGGGGGTAGTGAAGTCGGTTTTCAAGTGGCGTCATGGTGAATTCATGGATAATTGACGTTTACGTAAACGTCATGGGCATTGTAGGCGGCGGTTTCATCCCCAGCGCTTTTGCCCTGTCACACAAGGGCCAAGCCCAACACCAGCGCACATGGCATCCACCTACAGCATCAGCGATTTGGCCAAAGAGTTCGATCTCACCACCCGTGCCATGCGCTTTTACGAAGATTTAGGCTTGCTGCAACCCACCCGCACGGGGCCTGGTGGGCGCAATCGCACCTACACCACGCGCGACCGCACCCGATTGCGCCTGACCCTGCGCGCCAAACGCCTGGGGTTATCGTTGACCGAAGCGCGTGACCTCATCGACATGTATGACAGCCCACGCGACACCGTGCCGCAGTTGGAAAAGTTCTTGCTTATCCTGGCCGTGCACCGCAGCCAGTTAGAGGCTCAAATGGCCGAAATAGAGGTCAACCTCGACGAAGTCAAAGCCCACGAAAAAGAAGCCCGCACCTTGCTCTTGAAACACCGCAAAAAGGCCAACCCATGACCGCCGACCAAATAGCCTACGACCGTGTGAAACAAAGCTTTGAGCGCCAAGGCATGCTGCGCGTTTTGGGCATCGAGTTGGTGCGAGTGCAAGTCGGCTTGGTCGAGTTGCGCTTGCCCTACTCAGACGCTGTCACCCAGCAACAAGGCGGCTACCACGGCGGTGCCATGGGTGCCTTGGCCGATGTGGCCGCCGGATATGCAGGCCTCACCGTGACACCGCCCGACAGCGAGGTCACCACCGTGGAATACAAAATCAATTTTTTGGCCTCCTTCCAAGGAGGTCATTTGCACGCCATTGGCAAGGTGGTGCGCGCAGGCAAGCGCATCATCGTCACCACCGCCGAAGTCAGCCACAACGCCCCAGACGGCCAGGTGCGCGACTGCGCCTTGATGCAGCAAACTTTGGCCCCGGTGCCCAAAACCTATTGACGTCAAACTACTTTAGGGCTCTTGCCTTGCTTCAGTCATCACAAATCACCGAACCCAACGCATCACAGACCGCACCATGAGCAAAACCCTTGCAGAATTATTTGACCGCAACCGTCAGTGGGCAGCGGACACGGAGTTGAACAGCCCCGGTTTCTTCACCGGCTTATTGGCGCAACAAAAACCCAGATACATGTGGTTGGGCTGTGCCGACAGCCGCGTGCCCGCCAACGAACTGGTCGATCTGCTCCCGGGCGAGTTGTTTGTCCACCGCAATGTGGCCAACCTTTTGGTGCACTCTGACCTCAATGCCTTGAGCGTCATCCAATATGCCATCGATGTGCTGGAGGTTCAGCACATCATCGTGGTGGGTCACAGCAACTGTGGCGGCATTCGGGCCGCACTGAATAACCAGCGCGCTGGCCTGGTCGACAACTGGTTGCGCCATGTGCAAGATGTGCGCGACGCCCAAGCGGGTTTTTTGATGGGTTTGGACGAAAGCCTGCGGGTGGACGCGCTGGTGGAGCTCAACGTCTTGGAGCAAGCGCGCAACGTGTGCCGCACCACCGTGGTCTCAGACGCTTGGCAGCGCGGCCAAAGCGTGGTCGTGCATGGCTGGGTGTATGGTTTGCACAATGGCCTGCTGCAAGACATGGCGGTCACCGCCGAAAATGCCGAAGAAGTCACCCCAGCCTACGACCATGCCCTGCGGGCATTGCACCAACGCTGGCGGGCACGCCACCAAGCCTTGCAAACCCTTGCCTGAGCCCACCATTGACCAAGGTCAAACAGCATGTTTCCCCAGCGACTCGACTCTGCACTGGCCTACGACATCGCCAAAGCCATGATGGATGGCTTTAACCACCACTATCGACTTTTCCGGGCAGAGTCGGCGCGCGCCAAACACCGGTTTGAAACCGCTGACTGGCATGGGCAACAACGCGCCCAGCGCGAGCGCATTGCGTTTTATGACCTGCGCGTCAAAGAGTGCTCCAACCGCTTAGAGCGCGAGTTCAAAGCGCACCAACAAGCCACGGAAGTGTGGCAGCAAGTCAAACTGCACTTCATTGGATTGCTGGTGGACCACCACCAACCCGAATTGGCCGAAACCTTTTTCAACTCGGTGACCACCAAAATCCTGCACCGCAGCTACTTTCACAACGACTTTATTTTTGTCCGCCCAGCTGTCAGCACCGAATACATTGAAAGCGATGGCCCCAACGCCCGCCCCACCTACTTTTCTTGGTATCCGCAGTCCAACGAATTGCGTCCCGTGTTGTTGGACATCGTCAACCACTACGGCCTGCATTGCCCGTTTGAAAACATCGAGCGTGACATCGATGCGGTGTTGCTGCGCTTCAATGGCATATTGGGCGCCGTCAAAACCCGCGCCAACTTTCAAATCCAAACCCTTTCGAGCTTGTTCTACCGCAACAAAGGCGCGTATCTGGTGGGCAAGGTCATCAATGGCTTTCATGAGCAGCCCTTTGCCCTGCCCATTTTGCACACGCCAAAAGGCCAATTGGTCATCGATGCGGTGCTCAGTGGCGAGGACGATTTGTTGATGCTGTTCAGCTTTGCGCGCGCATACTTCATGGTGGACATGGAGGTGCCCTCGGCCTATGTTCAATTTTTGCGCGGCATGATGCCGCGCAAACCGCGGGCTGAGTTCTACAACGCCTTGGGCCTGATCAAGCAAGGAAAAACCCTTTTTTACCGCGACTTTCTCCACCACCTGCGCCACAGCAGCGACGCATTTCGCATCGCACCCGGCATCAAGGGCATGGTCATGTTGGTGTTTGACCTGCCGTCGTTTCCCTATGTGTTCAAAGTCATCAAAGACTTTTACCCTGCTCCCAAAGACACCAGCCGCGAGCAAATCAAAGGCAAATATTTACTCGTTAAGCAGCACGACCGGGTGGGGCGCATGGCTGACACCATGGAGTACAGCAATGTGGCCTTTCCGCGCGAACGCTTCAGCGATGAACTGCTCGCCGAAATTGAAAAATACGCCCCCAGCCAACTGGAGATCACCCACAACAGCACCACGGGCAAAGCTGAAGTGGTGATCAAACACATCTACATCGAGCGGCGCATGATTCCGCTCAACCTGTATTTGCAAGAAGCCTTTGACGCTCCCCAAGACCCGCGCTCACAGCAACAATTGGCGCGCAGCGTCATCGAATACGGCAACGCCATCAAAGACCTATTGGCCGCCAACATCTTTCCTGGCGATATGCTGTGGAAAAACTTTGGCGTCACACGCCACGGCAAGGTGGTGTTTTATGACTATGACGAAATCGAATACCTGACCGATTGCAACTTCCGTTCCGTGCCCATACCGCGCAACGAAGAAGACGAAATGTCGGGCGAAATTTGGTACCACGTTGGACCGCGCGATGTTTTCCCTGAAACCTTTGGTCCTTTTTTATTGGGCAACCCGGCTGTGCGCGAAGTGTTCATGCAGCACCACGCCGACCTGCTCAATCCCCTTTACTGGCAAAGCCACAAAGAAAAAATACAAACCGGCCACGTCCACGATGTTTTTCCCTACGACGCCGACAAGCGCTTGCCGCACCGGCGCAGCATCGCCACCATTTGATCTTCACAGGAGCAACTCATGTCCGAATCCATCGTCATCGTCAGCGCTGCGCGCACCCCCATGGGCAGCTTCCAGGGCGACTTTGCCAGCCTCAGCGCCCACGACTTGGGCGGTGTGGCCATCGCCGCCGCCTTGGCCCGTGCGGGCATCGACCCGATGCTGGTCACCGAAGTGCTCATGGGTAATTGCTTGATGGCGGGCCAAGGCCAAGCGCCAGCGCGCCAAGCCGCCTTCAAGGGGGGCTTGCCCGCCAGCGCAGGTGCGGTCACCCTGTCCAAAATGTGTGGTTCGGGCATGCGCGCGGCCATGTTTGCCCATGACATGTTGCGTGCGGGCAGCCATGATGTGATCGTCGCTGGCGGAATGGAGAGCATGACCAACGCACCCTACCTCATGCTCAAAGGCCGCGCCGGATACCGCATGGGTCACGACCGCATCTACGACCACATGATGCTCGACGGCTTGGAAGACGCCTACCAACCCGGGCGCAGCATGGGCACCTTTGGGGAAGACTGTGCCGCCAAATATCAGTTCAGCCGCGCCCAGCAAGACCACTTTGCCACCGTCAGCGTCGAGCGCGCCAAAGCAGCCACCGCCTCGGGCGACTTTGCCACCGAAATCGCCCCTGTCACCATCAAAGACCGCGCCGGTGAGCGCATCATTCACATCGATGAAGGCCCGGGTAAGGTCAAGCTTGACAAAATCAGCAGCCTCAAACCCGCCTTTCAAAAAGACGGCACCATCACTGCGGCCTCTAGCTCGTCCATCAACGACGGGGCCGCTGCCTTGGTGCTCATGCGCGAGGGCACCGCCCAACAACTGGGCTACAAACCTTTGGCCCGCATTGTTGGCCATGCCACCCATGCGCAAGCGCCTGAATGGTTCTCCACCGCACCCGTTGGGGCCAGCCAAAAGGCCTTGGCCAAAGCAGGTTGGGCTGTGTCTGATGTGGACTTGTGGGAAGTCAACGAAGCCTTTGCCGTGGTGCCCATGGCCTTGATGCATGAGCTGGGTGTGCCGCACGACAAAGTCAATGTGCATGGGGGTGCCTGTGCGCTGGGGCACCCCATTGGCGCATCGGGAGCTCGCATCATCGTCACCTTGCTGCACGCTTTGCAAACCAAAGGTTTGCGCAAGGGCTTGGCCACCTTGTGCATTGGAGGTGGCGAAGGCACCGCGATGGCGCTGGAATTGGTCTAAGTCTATTTCCAGCCACACCCAGAATGTCCAGGTTTTTCTGTGTACGTGCTGTTTTTGTTCGTACTGAAATAAGTGAAGAAGGTTTGCCTCAGCAGACGGGTTGACGTTTACGTCAACGTCAACTAAAGTCATCGCTTTACCTGTTTGGCCTGCCATGTCGGTTCTCACCTCCCATTTATCTCCTCGCGCTGCCGACTTTGCGGCCAACGTGCAGGCCATGCAAGCCGCGGTGGCCGATTTGCGTGCGCAGTTGCAAGCCAGCGCTTTGGGTGGCGGTGAGGCGGCGCGGGCCAAGCAGCTCGCTCGCGGCAAGCTCCCCCCTCGCGAGCGGGTGGCCTTGTTGCTAGACCCTGGCACGCCTTTCTTAGAACTCAGCCCCTTGGCCGCGCACGGCATGTACAACGGCGACGCGCCTTGTGCAGGTGTGATTGCCGGCATTGGCCGGGTCAGCGGCGTGGACTGCATGGTGGTGTGCAACGACGCCACCGTCAAAGGCGGCACCTATTACCCGATGACGGTGAAAAAACACCTGCGCGCCCAAGAGGTGGCACAGCAAAACAATCTGCCTTGTATTTACTTGGTGGACTCGGGTGGCGCCAACTTGCCCAACCAAGACGATGTCTTTCCCGACAAAGAGCACTTTGGCCGCATCTTCTATAACCAAGCCAATATGAGCGCCCAAGGCATCGCGCAAATCGCGGTGGTCATGGGCAGCTGTACCGCTGGCGGCGCTTATGTGCCGGCCATGAGTGACGAGACCATCATCGTGAAAAACCAAGGCACCATCTTTTTGGGCGGCCCGCCCTTGGTGAAAGCTGCGATTGGCGAAATTGTGTCCGCCGAAGACTTAGGGGGTGGCGATGTGCACACCCGCTTGTCGGGCGTGGCCGACCATTTGGCCGACAACGACGCACACGCCATTGCCTTGGCCCGCGAAGCGGTGGCGCGTTTAAACCACCGCAAAGAGGTGCAGCTGGCAGTGCGTGAAGCTCGTGCGCCGCTGTACGACGCGCAAGAGCTGTACGGCGTGATTCCTGCTGACACCAAAAAGCCCTACGACGTGCGCGAGATCATTGCCCGTATCGTCGACGGCAGCGAGTTGCACGAGTTCAAGCCGCGCTTTGGCGCGACGTTGGTCTGCGGTTTCTCCCATGTCGAGGGCATGCCGGTGGGCATCATCGCCAACAACGGCGTGCTGTTTTCCGAGTCGGCGCAAAAAGGCGCGCACTTCATCGAGCTGTGCTGCCAGCGCAAAATTCCTTTGGTGTTTTTGCA